>MDTC01082621.1_pt1 | contig 12208 bp, 24 predicted proteins | sample 811181 | NCBI WGS metagenome assembly MDTC01 (sample SAMN05326644, study PRJNA326480) | marine metagenome | isolation source: seawater | place: Pacific Ocean: North | collected 2011
CACAACAATAGAACACGCTGGAGAGGCTAAATTTACCGCTATATTCTCGATTAATGCTGACGCTCCTGATATTATGACTGGATTGTTTGTCGAGCTTGTAGAGGGCGAGATGGACGATGAAGACAACCTTAACGTGGTATTCAATAGGGTGTTGGCTCAGTTTGTCAATTCTCGCAAGCCATCACATATGCAAACAAATGAATCAGTTGTTAACACCTGGAAGGAGTATTTAAAATCATGAGTAAATATATGAAAGACCCGGAGTATTTATTTTCCATACTTGCTGCAATAGTTAAGAAAAACGATGGTTTCTTGAGATTAACTGAAGAAGAAATATCCGCAGTGAGTAAAAATGATGTCATTGGTATGTATTTTGAACCTGAGACAAATTCTATAGTTTTCAAAAAAGTCGAACCTGCAGATGCATTGACTGCTTCAAGTATGTTAAACAAAGAACCATCGATTGAATTCGATAATTAAGGAAAATTATGAAATTAATATTAGAAAATTGGAAAAAGTTTATTATAGAAGGTAGTAAGCTGTCTGACTGGGGTAACAATAATACGCCTGCGGCCCTACAAAAAGAAAAAGAAATTGAAGGTAAAAAAGTTAAACCCGAAGATGCTTTAACTGATTTAGAACTTAACACATTGAACAGAAACCATACTATCAAAGAATATCGTTATGGTCCTTTAAACCCAGATGATGAAAAAGGTTCCGAAGAGTTTTGGGAAGATAAAGCAGAGATGTGGGACACTACAGTTGAGGCTGCAAAATCATCCAGATGTGCTAATTGTGGAGCCTTTGATCAAAAGAAAAGTACTTTAGCAAAAATTGAGAAAGGTATCGGTGAAGAAGGTAAAACCATCGTAGAGAATGCAGACGTAGGGTTCTGCGAGTTTTTCTGGTTTAAGTGTGCCGGTGCAAGAGTGTGTGACGCTTGGATTGGTGGAGGTCCAATAAAATGAAACTACCATTAATATTCGAAAATAGTAAAGTACCTGTGTGGTTATCCAAAATCGCGCCCATTAAAATTAATGCGTTAAGTTTTTTTGTATTTGTGTTCGCGCGTGGTGATTTGGATGAAAGAGTTCGTAGACACGAAACTATCCATTATAAACAACAATTAGAGATGCTGTTTATATTCCAGTGGATTATGTATGGTTATTTTCATCTCAAAGGCATACTATCCGGTTTCAAAGGTTCTGAAGCTTATTACTTGAACCCTTTTGAGCTGGAAGCCTATGATAATGATGAAAAAGCAGACTATTTAATTAAAAGAAAGCCCTACGCTTGGGTAAGATACTGGAAGTAAAATGAAACTCCTACTTGAAAATTGGCGCAAGTATTTAACAGAGACAATAGGCTTAGACAATAATCCCGATTTATCTAAGAATGGCTTTAAAACTGCAAAAAAACCTATTCCGTTAGAATTTAGATACGCCGACACCGACGAGACAATTCAAACTAAAGAAGGCCCGGTACAAGCAAAAGCTGGTGATGCAATTATGACTGGGACTGAGGGTGAAAACTGGCCTATCCCAGCAGAAAAGTTTACACAAACATACAACGATCTGGGAAATGGCACTGCCGCTAAAAAGAACATACCGGTATTTGCTATAGAAATGAACAAGCCATTTCAAGTAAAAGTATCTTGGTCAAATGATTTACTCCAAGGAGAACCGGGCGACTATTTAGTACAATATGGGGCCGGCGATTACGGAGTTGTCGGCAGAGAAATATTTGGAAAAACTTATGAAACTCCTACTTGAAAATTGGCGTAATTACATTTTACTTGAAAATATCGAAACTGCAACTCGGTTGTCTATATTTGATTTTGATGAGACAATTGCTTTTACCGAAGGTTACGTCAATGTTGTAGATAAAGAGACTGGAGAAGTCTTTCAGGCTAGAACTCAAAAAGAATATGATGACGTTAAAGATGATGACAGATATGAATTTGACTTTTCACCGTTTGATGATGTTCACGATGCAACTGAGAATCCTAATATAACTTCAATTATGCGGGATAGACTATCTGACTCAGATACACAAGTCATGGTACTGACGGCCCGGGCGCCGATTTCTATTGACGATATACACAGAACATTGCGAACTTTTGATAGACCTATTGAGACAAATGAAATCATTATGATTGGTGTCGAGGGTCAAAATAAAGGAAACTATTTAACAAATGTGGTGCTAGCGAAATATGATAATATTCGTGAAATTGATTTTTACGATGATTCAGAAGACAATATTAATGATATGATTCAAGTAAAAAAAGAATTAGAATCTGCTGGCCGGGATATAAAATTCAACATATATTTAGTTAAACACGGTTCTCCAAATCTGATGAGTTCTTGAGTACACTATTTAATATTGCGGAGGCAAAACAAATGAGTGATGGCAACGGGTGGGAAACTTATTCAAAATTAGTTTTACAACAATTAGAAACAATGGCTGTGGGGATTGAAGCTTTGCGTGGGGAACTGCAAGATGTGAAAAGCCAACTTACAGAATTAAAGGTAAAAGAAGATCGAGTTCAAGATATTAAACTCTGGAAAGAGAAGATCGATGAAGTGGCTTCCCCCACTCAGTTACAAATTAAGTTTGAAGAAATTGAAGAATTAAAAGTGTTCAAGACACGTGCTGTGACTATGTTTATGGTAGTACAGGCGGTTATGGGAGTTGCTGTAGCTGTTGCTTTAGAGATATTTTAAACATGTCTGATACTGAACGACAGAAAGCTCTGATAAGGCAGATAATAAAACAAATATCTGGTGATGTCGACGAGAGTGTTGATCTGGTTCCCGAATATGGGATTGAAGGGAGTGGTTATACATTTTGTTTTCAACCCTCATCAAGATCGTTTATAAAGATATACATTAATCAAGTAGTATACGTCTTAGGTGAATACAAGAACCAAAATAGATTACTAATTTATACTTCTTGTGGTAAAATAGTAGAAATCGATACCGATAAGGTATATGAAATGGATTTTAATTAATGCTTTTTACTTTTAATAAATTTTGGAAAACTTTTCTATTCCTAATTGCTACGTGGTTAATGTATTCTCTAATTGGATTTGAATTTGTTGCCGTCACATTATTGTCACTAATATTCTGCAGCAATTTTAATAATACTGAAAAACATATATAGATTTTATCTATATAAAGTGTGGGCAATCAAAATAAAAGATATTATCGTTTTGATGGTAATCGCTCTACTTCTACTGACTTAGTTTTAGTAAAATGGATAGAGGACGACACAATCAAAATTAGCCAACCCATAAGGGATTATAATAAAGCATTAAACAAATGTCACTCATATTTAGAGAAAGGCATTTGTTCTTGGATGGTTTATTACGATGGATGAAAAAGGACCTTTTGGTTCAGGTTTGGCAGAAGAATTTGAAATTGGTGATATTGTTGAATGGTCCAAATGGGACACTGATATAGAAGAATGGATATCTAATTTTGGCATATTAGTATCAATCGATAATAAGGTAGTAGCCGACAGGGTTGTTTCTATCTCAACAGTTAAGCCTTTTAATTCGTACGATAATAAGTTGATTGAACTGTTTACAATCTATTTAAAACCAGTAATTGAAAACAAAAAAAACGTTTAATTACTTAATATTAATAACTAATTAATTTATACTGGTTTAGCTATGCAAGATATTCTTAAAGACTTGATACAAAAATTTATGCCGTTTGCGCAAAAAGAAATTGGCTTTGAAAAGCCACCAAGATTGTTTTTACGCAGAGATGAAGAGAATGCAAAAAACCCTTTAGGGAAAACAGCCTTCTACGATCCTTCGGCACAGTCTGTCACTCTTTATGTAACTGGTCGACATCCGAAAGATATCCTTCGCTCCTTGGGTCATGAATTGGTTCACCATAAACAAAATTGTGATGGTGAATTTGAAGATGCCGGAGAGATGGGAGAAGGGTACGCTCAAAAAAATCCACACTTAAGGCGTATGGAAGAAGATGCAAATCAACGCGGAAGTATGTGTTTAAGAGATTTTGAGGATAAGTTAAAAAAAGAAAATACTATTTATTACGAACATCTACAAAAAGGAGATAATAAGATGTCTACAAAAGATTGGAAAAATGAAGAATTGAGAACCATTCTCTCAGAAGCGTGGGGTTTTAAATTCAATACCTTACAAGAGTTTGATGAATTCAGCGGTAACGGCGAAATACAAGCTGAAGGCGAAGAAGAGGAAATTGAAGAATTAGCCCAAGCCGGCAGAACAGAAAGACCTCGTCAGCCAAGAATGCAAAGAAAAGTTGCTGATAGTGAGGAAGACGATGAAAAGAAGGTCGCCGAGGGTGAAGATCACGACGATGAGGAAGCCAAGATGGATGAAAGAAGAACTGGCCGTGCTGGTCCGCGGACAAGAGTCCCAGACACACGTCAGCGCGCTTTAGAAGAAGGCGATGACGGAGAATCTGCCGGAGATAAAGGCAAAGATAAAGATGATCCAGAAGCCAAAGATTATACCGATGGTGGTGATCGCAAAGGTGACGATTCAAAAACCCACAAGGGTGAAAAGGATGATACCCTCAAAGAGGCCATAGCTGCTGTTCTTCGGAAGCATTTACAGGGTTAATACAATGTCCGGTAAATACAAAAGTTGCACTTAAAAAAAGCAGAAACAAGTTTATTTATAAACTTTTATTATTATATTCAAAAGAGGAACAATCAATGTCATTAGACAAAGCGTGGAATGATTTCTTAACTGAGAGCATAGATGAAAAATCTATCTTTACCTATATTCAAGGTCTCCAAGAAATTATTTCCAATTTAAAACCAAGAACACTAACTGAAAAACGTAGAATGCAGTTAGCTAAACAACATTTACGCGAAGTTAAGAGATTTGCACGCAAAATGCAAAATGATATTGGTGTTCTTCAAGAGAAATTAACAATTATCGAAGAATCTGTTACTGAGGAACAATAATGGCCAAAGCGAACACTCATCTTACTCACCTTGAAGAGTTAGTTCTCACTCAAGGCCCAGATGGCTATAAGATGGCCAGGGCTTTCCTTCTAGAGCTTTTAAAAACTCTCAAGGGTAATACCGGCTCTAAGATTCAAACGTCCGTTAAATGGGACGGAGCGCCGGCTATTTTTGCTGGCATCAATCCGGAGAATGGTAAATTCTTTGTCGGTACTAAATCTATCTTCAATAAAGTTCCAAAAATTAATTACACAAAAGAAGATATTGTAAAGAACCACGGTCATGCGCCGGGCCTTGTCGATAAACTTACCAAAGCATTGCAGTATTTGCCAGGCCTAAACATTAAGAACATCCTTCAGGGTGATTTTATGTTTGATGATGAAATGATAAGCACCACAAATATTGACGGTGAACCTCATTATAAATTCAAGCCTAATACAATTGTTTATGCAGTGCCAGTGGACTCTGACTTAGGTAAACAAATTGGACAGTCTAAGTTCGGAATTGTTTTTCATACAACATATAACAGTTTGGATAGTGGCGCTAGTTTCGGAGCAGATATCTCTGGTCTTCGGCGGGTACCGGGTATATGGTTTGATGATGCTTTCTTTACAGATGATACTGGTATCGTCACGTTAACAGACGAAGAAGAGGCAGAAGTAATAAGATTAGTTAAAGAAGCAGATACTGTTAATGACCAAATCAATTATGATGACTTACCATTTGCTTTTTTAAATATTTATATTAATAGTGAAATTAAATCTGGTGGGTTTTTAGAAAATCCAGAAAATTCTTACGAAGGTTTTATAAACTGGTATTCTCAAAGAATCCAAAAGAAAATCAATAATTTAAAAAGTGATAAAGGTAAAGAAAGAGCAACACAAAATGCCCAACAAACTTTGCAGTCTTTTAAAGAAAAAAGAGAAGACATTCTTAACATCTTCAAAGTGAGTCGTCTTTTGTTCGAGGCCAAGAACATATTTATTGAAAAATACAACAATGCTGTATATAATACAAAGCATTTTGTCGACGATGGCTCAGGTGACTTGGTTGCTAGCAATCCAGAAGGTTACGTTGCAGTCGATCATAAAGGTAATGGTATTAAATTTGTTGACCGCTTAGAATTTAGTCGAGCTAACTTTGCTGTTGATAAGGGTGCCAAGTTTACTGGCCAATTAAGCGAAGAAGAGGATGAGTTCGATATTGACAACGAAGATGATGATCCAGTAGTTGATGCGGATTACCCTAAGACCATAGCTGTTGTACCGGGTGCGTTTAAACCACCCCACAAAGGGCATTTAGATATGGTGCGAAAGTATGCGGCTGGTGCAGATGAGGTTGTTGTAATCATTTCTAAGCCAACCAAGCAGGGTCGATATTTACCAGATGGAACAGAAATAACTTCTGAAGATTCTCTCAAAATATGGCAAACGCTTGCTGCTGGTTTATCTAATGTTCGAATTGAAGCTTCGAAAGAGCATGCTTCACCTGTGACTGCAGCATATGATTTTGTTGGGGATAAAGGGCCCTTGAATACAGGTGACAAAGTTATATTAGGTGCTAGCACTAAAGATGACGATTGGAAGAGGTGGTTGAGCGCAGCCCAATATGTTAAAGATGGAGTTGAATTATTGAATCCAGAGGAAACAGCAGTTCCGCCATCACAGCACTCTGGAGAGTATATGAAATTGTTAGCTATGGAGGCCGAAAAAGGTTCTGACCTATATAACAATATGCCAAGCGTTAAGAAAGGGAGAGAACCCGGCCAATTCCATGCTAGTGACCTTAGATTTGTATTGGTAGAAGCCACTAAGAGTGATGTAGCTCGTAAAATGTTGGAAGATTTTGTCGGCGAAGAGAATGTAGACGCTGTATTGAGTGCACTTGGTCTTGGTTCTGTAGAAGAAAATTCTGCGGTCGGTACTGGGGCTGTAGGGGGATTTAGCGCCCCTTTGGAATATGGGTCGGATGATGACCACATAAGCATTAGAGAAACAAACAAGGCAAACAAATATATAGATTTAAGTTTGATTGAGGAAGTTATGAAACTATTTATAGAAAGAGGCATTAAACAATGAACCATAGTGAAGAGAAAACCCTTAGAGAGAGTATAAGACTTGCGATACGCGCTGTCAAACAAAAACGTCAAAATATTGTAAATGAACAAGAAGAAAAGTTGCGTGAAGTTATCCGCGGGTTTATGAAGCTTGAAGAAGTTCAAATAAACGAACGAGGGGTACCTGATGTGGATCCCACTCCAAACAAGTCTACAGGTATTAATGTATTAGAAGAGTTGCTTAAAAAGATAGTACCTATTCTAGAAACAGATTATAAATCTCTCACTACGAATAATGCGCAAAGGGAGTCCTACCGTGCTCATATTATTAATGCTGTAGAGAATTCCCTAACACCGGCAATCATGAATAATGAAGCCGGCGACGAAGAAGATTTAGAAGAGGTAATAGATATAGATGTTGGTACTAATCCTGATGATGATAAGTTTATTGATATTCGCACAGATGCCGAGAAATCAACAGATGATGAGGAAGAGGAAAAAGATCCGAGAGATTCGTTCGGAGCAGATGTCGAAGGTGACGAGACTGGGCGCAATATGGCGTACGAATCGTACAAAAAAATAGAAACAAATGTTATTGATTCATATGAATTGTTGTCTGATCCTGAAGATCAAGAATTGTTTTATGATTATTTGATTGCTAACCTTAAGATGTATTTTAATAAATTCGAAGAAGAGCTGGCACCTGAAGTACCAGAACCATCGAATAAGGCTTATGATATGGCACAGCAAGACAAAGATATGCAGACACAAGAGCCCGGCGAAACCGACGCGCTTGAACTTGATATATAATTTTTTTTAAATTTATACTTGACAAGATATCAAATTAACGTTACACTTTGTTTGTGACAATCACTCCTAATCATTATCACTGTGATCATCACGTATATAATATATGAAAGTAAATACACTATCAAATATATCTACTATAACTAAATTAAAAGATCAAAATAAAATCAATGATCAGTTGTTGGTTTGTATTAATAATTTAAAGATAGAAGATCTGATAGCCATTAAATTGGAATTAGCTTCTAAAGACATTAATCACAGACTTTATGGCTTTGATATATGGCGGAGAACTTCTTATATTGTCAGGGATGGCATATTGAAATATTCATTATCAGTTGCTAAGTCTAAAAAGGATGCTGCCCGGTTTTTAGGCATTACATATGCTGAATATATGAAGCATTTAAAAAATTACAAAACAAGGGATTATTTTAAAAATGATTAGTTTAATATTAACACTATTAGCTTGCGGACCAGCGCAATTAAATACTGGCAAACAGACAGACACACAGTCGGCTGCGATCGTGACACCTACAGAGTTTGGTGTAAATGAACGCCCTGACTGCGATCAGAAGGCTTTAGGCTCTAGTGTCTGCAATATGTATCTATATGACCAGTTTGGTTCCATATGGGAGCTTTACGAGCATCGAGGTAAGGTGGTAGTACTAGATTTTTCTACAGTGTGGTGTGGGCCCTGTCAGATAGCTGGAATGAGCGCACAACCGTTGTATGATCAATATAATGGTGATGTCGAATTCGTAACGCTGCTTCTTGATGGATTTACCCATGGTGTCCCGCCAACAGATGACGAAATAGCAAACTGGGTAGATAATCACAATATAACTACAGCACCGATATTACAAGCTAGCCGTGAGTATGTCGCTGACCCTGAAGGTGTCACCGGTTACTTAATTGGTGGTTTTCCCACATATGTGTTTATAGATAAAGACATGATTATTCGTAATGCAACAGTTGGATTTAATGAGAATCGAGTAAAACAAATAATTGATGAGTTGTTATAATGTGGAAAATATACAAATACGACGGTAGATATATCCAAGGAGAATTCCTTAGTAAACATACATCTGAAAATGCAGCTTTAAAGGCTGCTAAGAAGAATATTGGGTACACCTTTTGTGAAAAACAAAAAATAAACAAAGAAACAAGGATTTGGTTAGACGACGTCGATCACACACCAATGGGAATCATTGTTAAAAAAACACGGGGATGATTTGGCTTCGACAGGGTAAAAAAGAAAAATAGTGCAAGCAGGTTAGACACGACCTTAACAGTTCAAAAACACTAGTTGCAAACAACAACAACCACTTCGAACAGCGCTTAGCCGCTTAGTAGGGAGGCCGATTAGAGCCTTCTATCCAATCTAATCAAAACAACAGACAAGTTGTAAAAATCAAACCATTTATCGCAACAGGGTGGTAAGCGATATCTTAAAACCATCTAACTTTGTCAGTATGTGATAGTAAACTGACCAAGCTTGTAAATGACTACAATTGGATTTATTCTGGACGCGGGTTCGACTCCCGCCATCTCCACCATTTTTAATTTGCACTATTTACTTTAAAGGAACTGGTATGTTTGAGTTTTTAAAAAAGAAATTTGGCTTCCACAAAGAAGATGAAATGATTCCAAGAATCACCAATGATGGAATTGAGAAATCACTTTGGGATATTAAAGAAATATATGGCTTAGAGACTGAAGAGGTCGAAAGAGTTGTGTGTGAAAAAAGAATTTTTCAAAATTTAAGATCTGAGGAATTTAAAACTACCAATAATTAGTTTATTGTGAGTTCAAATAATAAAGATATAAGAGTAGGTGATATAGTAAGAGAAGTTAACTATATCGCTTATTTTAATTCGCCGATGGAAGCCCGCATCGGGTTAGTAATTGATCTTTTCGAATCAAAAAATAATCCGGCATTATCCCATACTCACCAAATTGCTAAAGTGTATTGGTTAAAAAATAAGATTTTTGAAAGAGTGCCGGTATACTTACTAATCCATTGTGTAACTGAAGATGAAGAATATCAGTGCGAAAAAATTTAAAATTGATGATATAGTTTATTATAAACCTTTTATCAATTACAACCTTGAGTCAGAAATTTTAAAAAACATTTCTAAAGAATCTGTTATACTGGAAGTGTATGATAAGAGGAAGAATAGATATGAATTGTATGATTATAGAATTTGTATTTTAGAGACAGGTGAGATAAAAAAAGTAAAAGAAGAATTTCTAACGAGTGACGCGTAAAGGAGTAAACATGTCAAAAAAAGAAAGACCGACAGTTATGGTTTCAGGCGGCTTCGACCCAGTGCACGTCGGGCACATTAGGATGATTTTAGAAGCGTCCGAATATGGAGATGTGATTGTAGTCGCAAACACAGATGCGTGGCTGCATAGAAAAAAAGGTTTCATATTTATGGAGTGGGATCGCCGAGCCGAAATATTGAATGCTATTAAAGGCGTTGTTTTAGTAGACTCAGTTGACGACAACGATGGTACTGTATGTGAGGCAATTAGAAGATTGAAGCCAACATATTTTGCAAATGGCGGCGATCGAGGAAAAACAAACACTCCTGAGCAGGATGTATGTGAAGAAATAGGTGTTGAATTACTGTGGGGGATCGGTGGAGACTATAAAGCTGATGCATCAAGTGAGCTGGTTAATAGATTCAGAACGCACCGCGGCTCTGAGGCTGAAAAAGCAAACAACACAGGAAACAAACACTCAGGCCGATGAAAGAGATAGAAATTTTAAAATCTTCATTCGACAAGGAAGGGTTTTGGAAAAAAGAATTAACAGAAACCAATATTCTGCTCGATGTTGATTGTACAAGTTTATTTGACCAAAACGGCTATCACTTAACAGCAGTTGAAAGAGCCTACGCAGAAGCCTCGTCTTATGACCTGAGTTTAAGAAGAGAAGACTGGGTTATTCATAAACCTTGGATGAGATGGGATAAACACTATGGCGCCCATTTTAATCATTGTGAATTATTTGAAAGAAAAGGTTTCTCTGACGGTGCTTTAGAACAATTAAATAATTATGCAGTAAGCAATCCAATGTTATGGAAAGTAATCAATATGAAACCCAAATGGGGTATAGATGTCAGCATCGATTTTGTTGATAAGTCGGGAAGAGTGTTTGAAGTTTTTCACTACGAATGGGACGGCTTTGATTACGAAATGGTTTATATAAAAAAAGAGATAATAGAAAATTTTATTATTAGCAAAAATTGGGATGAAGAAGCAGAAGTACTCTGGAAACTTAGAAACGAGTGGATTAATTTAAACTTTTTTGAACAGTCAGAGTGGAAAACTAATTATTACGGCCTCGACCCCGAAAATTTTAAAAATATAATTTGGACAACTTCTTAAACTGGGTTATACTAATACTAGTTAAAAATATGATACATGATACGATAAACAACGGTACCAAGACATTGAAACTTGATATATCGTATAGGCCAATAGAGATTGTCGATGCCGTCGAAGCACTAGTTTTGTGTCTAATTGGCAAAGCTCAGGCAATTGAGAATTACAAAAAAGAAATAAAGTCGGTAAGCGATAGTTTTAAACTTCCAGCAGTAATAGTCTTAAAGAGATTTGTAAAATATCATTTTAAAGTTGTTTCTGCTCATCGCCGAGAAATTATACTTAGAGACAATAATCAATGTCAATATTGTAGTAAGGAATTACCAAGCGAAAATCTAACGTTAGACCATATAATTCCTAAAAGCAAAGGCGGGAAGAATACTTGGAACAATTTAGTTGCAGCTTGTAAGAAATGTAATCAAAGAAAGGGGAACAGGACACCCGAAGAAGCGAATATGAAGCTTCTCAATAAGCCTAAAAAACCAAAATATGACATACTAAGAACTGTTGGAAAGAACCAAGTATCTGAATTATGGAAAAACTATCTCTGGGAGTGGAATGGAAAATAATAAAAATATAATATGCTATTTGTCTGAAAAAGGTCATAATAACTTCATATACCCCACTAAGACCACGGCTGTATTGGCTGATGGTTGCGAATATGAAAAATTAAACTATCTTAGCGGGACAAATAGAAAGCTCGTTGCTGTAAAAGTTAAAAACGAATGCTTATATCCAGTAAAGATAGATTATCAAAGTGTTGATCTGATTAAAGGAATCTATTCTATTGTTTGGATTGAAAAGTGAAAGATGATCCCTACTCTTCAGCCGCAGTATATAAAGATTTTATAATTTGTTTGTTGACAGGTGCTGTTGGGTGCGTTATTATAGATTATATAAACCACACTTTTTTTGCCTCTTAGCTCAGTTGGTAGAGCAAGCGACTGTTAATCGCTGGGTCCGCGGTTCAAGCCCGCGAGGGGC
>MDTC01135538.1_pt1 | contig 12206 bp, 7 predicted proteins | sample 811181 | NCBI WGS metagenome assembly MDTC01 (sample SAMN05326644, study PRJNA326480) | marine metagenome | isolation source: seawater | place: Pacific Ocean: North | collected 2011
GAGATTCGAACTCACGGCCTCCTGCTCCCAAAGCAGGCGCGCTAACCAGACTACGCTACGTCCCGAACAAAAAATTTCTAGAATAATTTCGATCAGAAAGCAAAGAAATTGCGTGCTAAGTAAAATTTCACTTTTTGAAATTGCCCAAAAGACGCATCAAGATATCATGATAGATTGATGTGTAATGAATAAATCACCAATTAAAAGACCAACAGAAAATGATCTAAAAAAAATCCTTAACGATAGGATTTTAATTTTGGACGGTGCGATGGGCACCATGATTCAACAGGAGAAGTTAGAGGAATCAGATTTCCGGGGTGATTTATTTAAGAACCATGAATGTGAACTCAAAGGTAACAACGACCTACTTAGTATTACTCGCCCAGATATAATTAAAAAGATCCACCGATCTTATTTCGAAGCTGGCAGCGACTTAGTAGAAACTAATACCTTTAGCGCAACCAGCATCGCAATGGCTGACTATAATATGGAAGATATCGTTCATGACCTTAATGTTTCGTCAGCGAAACTGGCTCGTGAAGCAGCAGACGAAATGATGATTGCGGATCCGACACGCCATTGCTTTGTCGCTGGAGCAATAGGTCCAACAAACCGTACTGCATCGCTGTCTCCGGATGTAAATGATCCATCTTTGCGTAATGTAACTTTTGATGGACTGGTAGAATCCTATTACCAACAGATTACAGGATTGGTTGAGGGTGGGGTTGATATTCTCATGCCCGAAACCACCTTTGATACCCTCAACTTGAAGGCTGCCATTTTTGCGATTGAAAACTTTTTCGACAACTCCGGTAAAAGACTGCCAGTCATTTTGTCCATAACGATCACGGACGCTTCCGGGAGAACCCTTTCGGGTCAAACCACGGAAGCATGTTGGAATTCCATTGCTCATGCAAAACCCCTGGGTGTGGGATTGAACTGTGCGTTGGGTGCTGACGCGATGAGACCTTACCTTCAAGCACTATCCAAAAACTCTGACTGTTTTGTACATTGCTATCCCAATGCGGGACTCCCCAACCCTCTTGCCCCTACCGGATATGACGAAAAGCCCGCTGATACAGCTGGCTCTCTTTTTACATTCGCCGATGAAGGATTGCTTAATATGGCAGGTGGGTGCTGTGGGACAACCCCGGACCACATCCACGCCATCTCTGAAAAACTTTCACAAGCCGCACCCAGAAATGTCTCTACTACGAACCCGGCATTAAGGTTAAGTGGTCTCGAAGACTTTACTCTTAAGGGTGAATCCAAATCCCTCATTATGGTCGGGGAACGAACCAATGTCACAGGTTCCCCGAGATTTCGTAAGCTAATTGAGTCTGAGGACTATGAAGCGGCCCTTAAAGTCGCCAAGCAACAAGTGGAAAATGGGGCAAACATCATAGATGTTAATTTTGACGCAGCCCTCCTTGATGGGGAAGCTTGTATGACCAAATTTTTGAATCTAGTGGTATCCGAACCGGATATATCAAGAGTGCCTATCATGATCGATAGTTCAAAATGGTCGGTAATCGAAGCCGGCTTAAAGGTCGTTCAAGGAAAGTGTATCATTAATTCGATCAGCTTAAAGGAGGGAACTGAAGCGTTTATAGAGCATGCTAATCTTGCCTTACGATATGGAGCTGCAGTTGTCGTCATGGCATTCGACGAAGAAGGCCAGGCAGCTACACTCGACGATAAAGTAAGAATTTGCGAACGGGCCTACAATATATTGGTCAACGAAGTAGGATTCCCTGCTCATGATATTATTTTTGACCCCAATGTTCTGACCCTTGCTACTGGAATGGATGAACATAATGCCTATGGACTTGATTTCATAGAAGCAGTCCGAGAAATCAAAGCACGCTGCCCTCATGCCCGTACTAGCGGTGGGATTAGTAATGTCTCTTTTTCCTTCCGCGGAAATAATCTTGTTCGGGAAGCAATGCACGCCTGCTTTCTTTATCACGCATGCCAAGCTGGACTTGACATGGGGATCGTCAATGCCGGCATGCTTGCGGTGTACGATGAGATTGATCCAGTGCTGAGGGAAAAAGTAGAAGCAGTGGTACTCAATAAAAGCAAAAGTGCGGGCGAAAACCTTCTTGCCTACGCGGAAAAGATCAAGGATCAAAACGAAGGTAGAAAATCGGAGGGGCCAGATTTATCATGGAGGGAAAAACCGGTAGCCGAACGCTTATCATATGCCCTCGTTAAAGGAATCGGAGATTATGCAGAGCAAGACGCTGAGGAAGCGAGGCAATTGCTTGGTCGCCCACTGGAAGTCATTGAAGGCCCACTGATGGATGGGATGAAAGTCGTTGGAGACTTGTTTGGTAATGGGAAAATGTTTCTTCCTCAGGTTGTCAAAAGTGCCCGGGTTATGAAAAAAGCGGTTGCCTATCTTGAGCCCTACATGGAAGCAGAGAAGGCCGAAGGTGCTTCCAGCAAGCGTGGGACCATGGTTATCGCAACGGTAAAAGGAGATGTGCATGACATTGGGAAAAACATTGTTGGCGTGGTTTTGGCCTGCAACAATTGGGAGGTTATTGATCTCGGTGTGATGGTTTCTTGCGATAAGATTTTGGAAGCGGTCAGAAAACATAACGCCGATGTCCTTGGACTCAGCGGACTTATTACCCCATCTCTGGATGAAATGATTCATAATGCACAGGAGATGAAGAAAGCGGGAATGACCATTCCCTTACTTATCGGAGGTGCGACAACCGGAAAGGACCACACCGCCATTAAAATTGCACCTCATTACGATCAGCCAGTGGTTCAGGTGCCAGACGCTTCCCTTGTAGTCAATGTGTGCAATGACCTAACGCAGGAGGACAAAAAAGAAATTTTCATCAAAGAACTTCTGGAAAAACAGGAAAACATTCGTATCCGGCATGCACAAAAAGGGGAACGAAAACTTTTTTCCCTCGCAGAATCTAGAACCAAAGGAGTCGAAATTGACTGGGAAAACGTAAAAATAGAAACCCCTTTTCCTGAGAAACTGGGAGTCCATCAATTCAAATCAGACTTAAAAGAAGTGCTCGAATACTTTGACTGGTCACCTTTCTTCTGGTCATGGGAATTGAAAGGGAAATACCCCGATATTCTCGAGCGGGATAAAGTTGGCGAAGAAGCCAAAAAATTATTTCTACATGCACAGGAACTCCTCGAAAGAATCATTAAAGAGGAATCTTTTGCTTGTGAGGCGGTTGTTGGTTTGTGGCCCGCAAATTCCGAATTAGACGATGTACATGTCTTTGAAGACCTGAAAAGAAGTCGAAAACTCGGAACTTTTCATTTTCTCAGAAGACAACAACCCATACCCAATCAACCTCATTTCTGCCTATCTGATTATGTTGCTCCCCTTGAATCAGGAAAAATTGATTTTATAGGAGCTTTTGCGGTTTGTGCAGGGAATGGCGTAGAAAAATTAGCCGAAGAATTTGAAAAAGATAATGACGATTATTCCGCAATCATGGTAAAAGCTCTCGGAGATCGTTTTGCTGAGGCTATGGCTGAGTTAGCTCATAAGAAGATCAGGGAATGGTGGAAATTTGGCATGTCTGAGAACCTCAGTAATCAGGATTTAATTGCAGAAAAGTACCAAGGAATTCGGCCGGCCAGCGGATACCCAAGCCAACCTGATCACACGGAAAAAGACACCATCTGGCACCTCTTGTCCGTAGAGGAAAGAATCGGACTAGAATTAACTGAATCCCGAGCAATGAACCCTGGTTGCTCGGTTTCCGGGTTATATTTCTCCAATTCTAATGCCCGTTATTTCAATGTAGGAAGCTTAGGTCGTGATCAAGTGGAGGATTATGCACGACGAAAAAAGTGGCCAAGAGAAAAAGCTCTTAAATGGCTGAGACCCAACCTCGGGTTCGACGCCTAGAGCTATTTTCTTTGGCATTGCAGGATGATCCCTGCGAAAGTAAAATTATACATATGAAGGAAATGTCACCCTTAGAGGAAATCCGCCACTCAACCGCTCATGTTTTAGCCACGGCTGTAGTACGTTTATACCCTGATACTAAGTTAGACATTGGGCCACCTACAGATAAAGGGTTTTATTACGATTTTGACTCTGAAGTCTCATTCACTCCAGAAATTCTAGAGAAAATCGAAGAGGAAATGGCTAAAGTCATTAAAGAAAATCAAAAGTTTGAAAGATTGGAAGTATCTCGTGAAGAAGCCATAGAAATCATTCGAAAAATGAACCAAGAGGAATACAAACTTGGACGACTTGATGACATTCCTGAAGGAGAAACTATTTCTTTTTACCGAAATGGTGAATTCATGGATTTATGTGCAGGCACGCATGTGGCTTTCACTAAGAAAATAAAAGCCTTTAAGCTACTGCAAACCGCAGGTTCCTACCACCGAGGAGATTCCTCCAATAAACAATTGCAAAGAATTTATGGCACTGCCTTTGCAACCAAAGATGAACTCGCAAACTATCTTGAACAAATCGAAGAAGCTAAAAAAAGAGACCATCGAACTCTAGGAAAAGACTTAGGGCTTTTCCATATCGATGAAATGGTAGGACAGGGATTAGTTCTCTGGAAACCAAATGGGGCGATCATTCGCCAAGAACTTGAAAAGTTTATTACTTCAGAGCTCACCAAGCAGGGATACTCTCAAGTTTACACACCTCACATCGGAAAGCTCGACCTTTTTAGGACCTCAGGACACTTTCCCTATTACCAAGAATCTCAATACCCTCCAATTATCCAACGTGATTGCTTATCAGACTTGGCGGAAGGAGGCTTCTCCAGCGATGAGCTTGAAAACAAACTTGATAAGGGTGAACTAGACGGTCATTTGCTCAGGCCAATGAATTGCCCCATGCACATAAGTATCTATAAATCAGAGAAAAGATCCTATCGTGAACTGCCTATTAGATTGGCAGAATTTGGAACAGTTTATCGCTGGGAACAATCCGGTGAATTGAATGGGATGACCAGAGTTCGTGGCTTCACCCAGGATGACGCTCATCTCTTCTTACGGGAAGACCAACTACAAGATGAAATTCTAGGATGTCTGGGATTAGTAAAGTTAGTTTTTTCAGTACTTGGGATGAACGAATATAGAGTAAGGGTTAGTCTTCGCGATCCTGACTCTGACAAATATGTTGGAGATGCCGATGGTTGGAACAAAGCAGAAGCTGCATTAAAGCAAGCCGTAAGAACTCTGGATGTGGATTACGAAGAGGAATTAGGTGAGGCTGCGTTCTACGGACCCAAAATTGATTTTGTAGTAAAGGATGTGATTGGTCGCGAGTGGCAGCTTGGAACAGTTCAAGTTGATTACAATCTGCCCAAAAGATTTGATATCTCGTATGTTGGTGCAGATAATAAAGATCATCGACCAGTCATGATACACCGAGCACCCTTTGGTTCGATGGAAAGATTTTGTGGATTATTGATAGAACATTTTGCAGGAAATTTTCCCACTTGGTTAGCTCCCGAACAGGTAAGAATCTTACCCATGAATGATGATTTAGTAACCCACGCTGAACAATGTGCCAAAGAATTCTTAGATGTGGGTATCCGCACAAAGATTGATCGTCAGGCCGCAAAGCTTGGTGCAAAAATTCGCAAAGCTGAGAATGAAAAAGTGCCGCACATGATAATTTTAGGAAAGAAGGAGGCGGAAGAAGGAAAAGTTACTGTTCGTTCAAGAAACAACCCCGAACTGGATGGAACTTGCGATCTAGAAGCTTGCATAGAGCAAATCTCGACAGAAATCAGAATCAAAGCTCTGCCTAAAAAACGTACCTCTGATAATTCGGAATAAACTTCTTTTTGAAGAAAATTCAATGTGACGGTTTTGCCCATGTGCAGGAATCCCAATAGAAATACTAATGTGTCAGGCTCATCACCAAATATATTTTCACAACCCATTAGATTTCCTATCATTTTGGCGATCTCAGTTTATCGTTGGTTTTCACCCATCAAGCAAATAATCTTTGGTCCATACGCCAGATGTAGGTTTTATCCCACATGCTCAGAATACTGTTTGGATTGCTTTCATCACCTGCCACTCCACCAAGCCATCGCCAAATCGCTATCAAGGATAGCCAGATGTAACCCAATGCATCCTGGCGGTTATGACCCTCTTTTTCCCGATAAAAAGGTCAAGGAATCCTCCAAAGCATCCAAATGAGCTTACACTCGCCTGTTTTGCCTCCCTCTTTCTGTAATGAAACAACGGACCTGTTTAATTATGTTGAGGATTTGATCTTGCGATCTACGTCCAAAAAAAGTGAACATTTTCTATCCGTTACTATCGAAACAGATTATTCTGACCCTTTGGCAGTTCTGGAGACAATACACCAAAATAACATTCCAATCTGTTATCTTGAAAAACCTGGAAATGAATTCTCTATTGCTGCCGGAGAATATTTAAGCGTCGCCCGCTTTTCAGGATCACAAAGATTTTATGAAGCACAAAAATGGGCAGATGACATTTTCAGTAAAACAGTCGTGGCAGGTGACCATAAAATTGCTGGAACTGGTCCCACTCTCTTTTTGTCAGCAACTTTTGAAAACGATTATGACGATCCAAGCTTGCCTCCACCATTAGAAATCTTCTTGCCCAAGTGGCAAGTACTTCGAAAAGAAGGATATAATTTTCTTATTTTCAACATCGAAATTACTCCCGAATCGTCTTCGGAAAACATCATCAATGAGTTTAAAGCTCATATTTCCAAAATAAAAGGTGTACGCTTCAACAGTCGTACCGCCAGTGACCCCAAAAAGGTTAAGGTCGGCTCCCCTGTAGAAAATTACAACTACGAAAAGGCAGTTGAAAAAGCCTTAAATGAAATAAATCAACAAAAGCTATCCAAAGTAGTCTTATCGAGACAACTCACTTTCAGCACAGATTCACCCCTTCCTCCCTTCTCCATAGCTCATTTCCTTCGTGAAAAATTCTCCGACTGCCATACATTTTGTATATCTCAGCCCGGTCATGGATTAATGGTCGGAGCCACTCCCGAAACTTTACTGCGATCCACAGGAAACTCTTTTGAAACGGAAGCATTGGCTGGATCCGCACCCCGGGGAAAATCGGCAGGAAAAGATGCACACTGGGGGAAAACGCTACTTGGCAGGGAAAAAGAAATTCTTGAACACAAACTGGTGATCCAAAGTATTCTGAGACGGCTTTCTTCTATTGGTATTGAGAATTGCAAGGAAGGGAAACCAAGAGTTCTTAGGCTTGCGAATCTGCAGCATGCTAAGACTCCTTTAACAGCAAAACCTGTGAATGGTATTCATTCATTTGAAGTGCTTTCGGCTCTGCATCCGACACCGGCCATGGGCGGGACACCTCGTGAAGTTGCCCTTCCTCTAGTCAGTAAACTTGAGCAAAAACCACGCACCTGGTACTCCGGTGTAACTGGCTGGATCGATAACCGAGGCAGAGGCGAATTCGTTGTTCCCATTCGTTGCGGAAAAATTCTTCCCGACAAACTTACTCTATATGCAGGAGCAGGTTTAGTAGATGGCTCTAATCCGGCTCAGGAAAAAAAAGAGACCGATTGGAAATTACAAGCAATGCTTGAAGTTATTACGGGAAGAACTACGCTTCCCTAATCGTGAATAAAAAGACTGACGAAATAGCCCACGCTAATCTCTTTTGTGGAGCTTATTTTGCCGAAGTTCTCTCTAGTTTAGGACTTAAAACGATTTATTTCTCACCTGGCTCCCGCTCTACACCTCTTATTATTGGAATCGAAAGATATTCGAATATCCATTTAATACCCGTCCTCGACGAAAGGAGTGCAGGCTTCATCGCCCTAGGCCAAAGTAAACAACAGAATGAGCCAATTGGGCTCATTTGTACCTCCGGTTCAGCTCTCACTCACTGGTTTCCTGCTGTCACTGAAGCATCCCATGCAGGAACTCCCCTTCTTTTGTTCTCTGCGGACCGCCCACCTGAATTGCAAAACTGTGGAGCTGGCCAAACCATTTACCAGGAAAATATTTTTGGAAGTTTCGTTAGACAATTTCATCAATTGGATGTTCCACAATTAGGTGAAGGATTCAAAAAACACATTACCACCGCTCTTCATACTGCTTTTCTCGAAGCAACTGGTCTAAACCCAGGGCCCGTTCATCTAAATTTCCCATTCCGAGAGCCATTCCTGCCTTCTTCTCCTTTTAGAATTGATCAGGAATTAAATGATCCCAGTCTTCCATCCAGAGAAATCAGTTACCCTGATTCAACCTTTGATATTTCCGGGCAAATATCTAGTGCTACAAGACCTCTCATTATTGCCGGGCAAGAAGTGACAAAAATAGACATTGAACTGTGGCTTGGGAACCTATCGATACCGATACTTTGTGACTCACTTTCCTCCACCCGTCAGAGCGATTCAAGCAACACAATCTTGCGATATGAAAATCTTTTACGAGATCCTCAATTTGTTGAAAAAGCTAAGCCTGACCTGATAATCACACTGGGTCTCCTGCCTACATCCAAGACTCTTCGTAACTGGATCAAAGGCTTGTCCGCTCAAAGAATTGTAATTGAACCAAGAGGAATCAATGTCGACCCGATTCAATCCGAAAGTAAACACTTTCAAATTGGTTTCGATCAGTTGGAACAAATTAATGTACCGCCCCCCGAACAAGGATGGACCGAATACTGGACTGAAGGAGAAAGAGAGGTTCAAATCAAATTAGACCGGGCATTTGAAGAGGAACTCCCAGCATTTGAGGGCAAGCTTGCCTATCTTCTTTCCCTTCACTTGCCAAGCGATACCAACCTATTTGTTGCAAACAGTATGCCGATCCGTGACCTTGAGTGGTTTTGGAAAAAAAGCTCTACATCTCGCAGACTTTTCGGGAACCGTGGAGTAAATGGAATTGACGGAACATTGGGTACAGCTTTGGGCATGGCCCAACAAACCTCGGTACCGAATTTTTTACTTACTGGTGAACTTGCCTTCCTCCACGACTCGAATGCCCTTCTGTTTGCCAATCAATTCATAGGAAGTTTAACAATACTCGTCATCAATAACGATGGTGGGGGCATTTTCGAAAACTTACCAATTGCAAAAGAGCCTGAGTTTGAAAAATGCTTCGCCACTCCACAAAGCTTCAATCTATCAAGTCTTTGCGATGCATTCCATGTAGATTATTCTTTGCTATCCTCATGGTCTCAAATCATTGAAAAACTATTGAAACCTAGGGACCGAGGTATTGAAGTTATTGAAATTCGAACAAATCGAAAACAAGACCGACTGACTCGAAGTAAGCTTCTAGCCTTAACTCCATGGAAGGATGCCTGAATTAGCTGAAGTTGCCTATGCCTGTGGGCAGTGGTACCCCGGTATTGGAAAGTTTGTTAAAGAGGTCTATACCAATCCTAATTCCCGTGTCTTTCGAGAGCTTTCCAGAGAGCAAGTAATAAGTGAACTAAGTGGGGCGAAGCTTTCTTCTTCGGCGACTCATGGAAAACAAATTCTATTTAAGTTCAGTGGTAACCGATGGCTTGGCCTGCATTTGGGCATGACCGGCAGCCTTCACACAGAAAACTCTTCCTACAAACATTGTAAGCAAGATGCATTAATTCTTCTTCAATCAAAACAAACACTCATCTTTCGGGACCCAAGACAATTTGGTCGTATCCGCTTGCATACAGGTAAAGAAGCTCCAGATTGGTGGAGTGAATTGCCACTATCCATGCTTGATTCAGACTTCCAATCGGGAATTCTTGATGATGCAATAAAACGCCATTCAAAAAGACCGGTTAAAGCTCTGTTACTCGACCAAAGATATTTTCAGGGCATGGGAAATTGGATGGCCGATGAAGTTTTATGGCGATCCCATGTCCACCCTGCACAAAGATGTGCAGAAATAAGTTCTGCCGAAAGTAAAAAGTTGTTTAAGCAAATTAAATTCGTAGCGAAAGGAGCCATGAATTCAGTTGGTAAACATGGTGGCGACCCACCCAAAGGTTGGCTATTTCATGTAAGATGGAAAAATGGTGGTTTTTGCCCCAAGACCAATGTGCCACTGATTAGAGAAGAAATCGGAGGTAGAACCAGTTGCTGGTCTCCTGGACTGCAAAAGCTCTAGGGCGACCTATCGAATTGAAAGCAAGGTTTTGGCTTTATTTTTGTCTTTGCTAATTTGATCTGTCAGTTCCTCCACTGAACTGAATTTCGATTCAGATCGGATGAAGAATTTCAAAGACATTTCCACTTCTGCATCGTAGCCCCAATCACTCTCGTCGAGATCTTCCAAGGCATGAATCTCTAATTTGGGTAAATCTGCTCCATCCTCAACAGTCGGACGCATTCCATAATTAGCAACAGCAGGTAGAACCATACCTTTATTCAAATTCTTAACCTGCCCAGCATAAACCCCATAGGCGGGACGAGCATCCGGACTCCAATCCAAATTCATTGTGGGAAAACCAATCGAACGCCCCATTTTTTTCCCGGGAAAAACTGAACCATAAATACGATAATTTCTACCAAGCATCTGATTAACGCTTTCAATCTCCCCAGCAAACAAAGCCTCCCTTATTCGAGAACTGCTTACCGCAAGCTCTCCCATGTTTTTGGAATTAACCACTTGGACATGCATACCCATTTTTTCACCCACTTCTTGAAGAAAGGATGAATCGCCTTCCCTGCCCTTTCCAAACCTGAAATTCTGGCCGACGCTTAAACCTTCCACCGAAGGAATTCTTTCCTTCAAAAAAATGCCAAAATCACTTGAGGAAACATCTGCAAGCTCGTCATCGAAATCTCTTAAAATCACATGATCCATTCCATATGAATGCAGCATTCTCGCTTTTTGCTCTGCATTCATTAGTAGAGGAGGCGCACTTTCTGGTCGCAAGAAGCTTGCTGGGTGAAAAGGAAAGGTAAAGGCGACGGATATTCCGTTAATGTCGCGGGCGTGATCTTGCGAGGCAGTCAAGACTTGTTGATGGCCAAGATGCACACCATCAAACATCCCCAGAGCCAAGTTTACAGGTCGGGTAAACTTTTGCCCAAATTGCTCAATGGAGGAAAAAATTCCCATAAACTAGAGGACATGAGCCGGCACGGCTTCACAAACTGGAATTAACAAGGATTGAAACTCTCCAGTGCCCATGGTCTCTATCTCCTGAAGAGTAGGAACCCCTTCGATTGAAAAATCATTGATTTTAGTTCTGCGTAACGAGGTAAGGTGCCCTCCGCAGTCCAACTTTTGCCCCAAATCATGGAAAACGGTACGAACATAGGTTCCTTTGCTGCAATCCATGAAAAATCTTCCTTCAGGAGAATCCCATCCCTGTAGAGACAATTCGTTAATTCTTATAACGCGAGGCTCTCGTTCCACGGTTTTCCCCTTTCGGGCCATTTTATAAAGAGGGACCCCGTTGATTTTTTTTGCGGAAAACATCGGTGGAGTCTGATACTGGTCACCCAGAAATTCCTTCATCGCATCTCCAATAATTTCTTCTGATAAATTCTCGGGTAAATCTTTTGTCTCCACTACTTCCCCGTCAGAGTCTTGACTGTCTGTTTCTACCCCGAGTTTAAAGGTTCCTTCATAAGCTTTATCCAGGCTAATCAGAAATTGAGATACTTTTGTTGCTTTTCCAATCAGCATAATCATCAAACCGGTGGCTAATGGATCCAAAGTGCCCGCATGACCAACCTTTTTCATCTTTAGCTTCCGACGTAGTCTATCAACGATATCATGGGATGTGATACCTGAAGGCTTATCCACCATAAGAATTCCCTCAAAACTTGGGTCTTGTAATCCCATTTAAAATCCTCCGTTTTGGGCTATTTTTAAATGCTCCCCAATGGAATTAACCAAATTGGGATAAAACTCATCAAAGGGAACATCGACATTAAACCCCGCAGCACAAGCATGGCCACCACCCGAAAACTGTTTAGCAAGCAGATCAACCCGATATTTTTTATCCTTTGCACGAAAACTACCTTTTAATTTGCCATTTCGGTCCTCAACCAAAACTCCGATCTCCACTCCTTCCAGGGATCTGGCATAATCCACGAAGTTCTCTGCGTCTTCCGGTTTGGTCCCAGTTTCTTGATAAAAATCTTCACGAATACTTCCGATACAAACGCTGTCGTTGAATTCCATTCGAAAACTGGCAAGAAACTTTTGCAAAAGTTGAATTCTGCCGGGCTTTTCCCTTTCATATAACTCATGGGCGACCATAGA
>MDTC01015942.1_pt1 | contig 12205 bp, 11 predicted proteins | sample 811181 | NCBI WGS metagenome assembly MDTC01 (sample SAMN05326644, study PRJNA326480) | marine metagenome | isolation source: seawater | place: Pacific Ocean: North | collected 2011
AATGCTACTACTATCAAATTGGAGCAAAACTATAGATCCACAAAAACCATACTAGATGCTGCATACAATGTAGTATCGAAAAATCAGCATAGAGCAGATAAAAAATTATGGACCGACAATGAAGATGGTGAACCAATATCTATTAATGAATTTGAAAATGAAAACAACGAAGCGAGTGGAGTCATAGAAGATGTATTGAAAAATACTCAAAAAAATATATCATTAAATGATATGGTTTTGCTTTACAGAACTAATTCACAAAGTAGAGTTATTGAGGATAGATTGAGAAGAGAGTCTGTGCCTTATCATATTGTAGGTGGTATGAAATTCTATGACAGGAAAGAAATTAAAGATTTATTAGCATATCTTCGATATTTAATAAACCCCAAGGACAGTATATCATTTTTTAGAATTGTAAACTTTCCTCCCAGAGGTATTGGAAAAACAGTTACAGATAAAATTTTAAAAAATATAACTAATACAGATCAGGATTTAAGCCAAACTCTTGAAAGCTTACCTGATTTAAATCTTTCTGCAAAACAAGTTCAAAAAGTAGAAGATTTTCTTTCAATAATAGATAGTATTAAGGAAACTATTAATCTTACTGCTCTAGATACTATAGAAAAATTAATTGATGAAATTAATATTAATGATCACTATACAGATAAGGATAATCCGGAGGATTATGAAAGACTAGAAAATATTCAAGAATTAGTATCAAGTATATCTGAATTTGTTGAACGCAATGATGATAATTCTGTAGAAGATTTTATTGAAGAAGTATCTCTATTAACGGATATAGATAGATGGAATATGAACGAACAAAAACTAACATTGATGACATTGCATAGCTCTAAAGGGTTAGAATTTAAAAATGTATATATTCTCGGTGCAGAAGAAGGTCTTCTCCCGCTTTCACATGGAGATGATGACGATGATCTTGAAGAAGAAAGAAGGTTGTTTTATGTAGGAGTTACCAGGGGAATAGAAAAAGTTAGTATTAGCTATGCAAACTCAAGAAGAAGGTTTGGATCAGGTCCCATGTTTTCACTTCGCTCTTCATTTATCGATTCAATTCCAGAGGAGCTTTGTAGCTATAATTCTGATTCAAAACCTTCCTATTTTGGTAGAACCTTATTTTCTGACAGAAAACAAAGTAATAAAAAAGTTCTTATTAATAAAGATAGTGAGTTTGCGGTTAATGATATGGTTCAACATAAATTATATGGAAATGGAAAAATTACAAATATTGAAGGAATTGGCGATAACTCCAAAATAACTATTCAGTTTAGAGGAAATATCGTAAAAAAGTTTATAAAGAAGTATGCAAATTTGAAAAATATTAATTAATGTATCAGATGTTTTAATTTAATAAATTAGTTATATGGTTGATAAAAAAATACAAAAACAGTTCAAGGAATTGCTTTCTAAAGAAGGTTTAAAAATGACATCTGCTCGTTTATCAGTTCTTGATGAAATGCTTTCAAATGATGAACACAGAGAATGTGAAGAAATATTTAATGCCCTTCTTGCCAATGGGGTTAAAATTTCACGAGCAACGACCTATAGAACTCTCGACTTTCTTGTTAAATATGAATATATAAGAAAAATGGATATAGGTGATGGAAAAATTCGTTATGAAAAAAAATTAGGCCATCCTCGGCATGATCACATGATTTGTATAGAAAGTGGAAATATCATTGAATTCCATAATGAAGCCATTGAAACACTCCAGGACAAAATCGCCAAAAATCATGGGTATAAGATTGTGCGACATGTTCATCAACTTTTCGTAAAACCTATCAATAAGAAGTAAGTTTTATATAGTTATGTCTCCTTATAAAGACTACTATAAATGTCTCTTTGTAAATGAAAATACAAAAAAAAATGGTGAAAATTATTTATATCTCAAGCTCCAGAATAAAGATACAATTATTGATGGCTATCTTTGGAATAATGTTGAATTTTATAAGAGAAGATTGGTTGATAATAAGATTTATGCAGTTAAGTTTGAGTTAGATAGTTATAATAAATTAGAAGTTTTAAATATTAAAAATATTAACCTAGTCTCAGATGGTAATTATAGGCGATACGGATATAAACCATCAAATATTAAAATGAGTTTAGCTAAAAAAAATCTATATTATTATGACCAAATTTTAAAATATGTAGATTATTTAAATGATATTGCATTTGATTTTTTAAAAGTCCATATTGAAACTAATAAATCAAAATATTTGAGATCAGGAACCCTTGAACATAAACTTTTTACACTAAAATATTTAAAATTAATTGAGCAGACTAGCGGTAGATCTATTAATATTGTTTATCCATTTGTAGTCCTACTAAATGATATGAAGCTTGATCTAGAGAAATTACTTTTGAATATTAAAGATGTAAATGAAGTATTGCATGATGACCTTTGTTTATTTGTTAGAAACAATAAAGCATTTATTAAAAAATATAAATTTATTGTACATTTAATAATTGATATTCAAAATAATTATAGAAATTTCAAAATGGAGTCTAAGAACCTAAATGAGTAAGAGAAATAATATTTTAGCAAATATTTTAATTGCACTAGTTATAGCATCTAGATTCATTCCTGAAGTGGGTCAATATACACCTGTTTTCGCAGTATTAATTTTAACGGCAATGACATTTGATAAAAAATATATGTACATTCCGCTCATTGGTATATTTGCCTCTGACTTGTTGCTTGAGTATTTTAATTATTACCAGTTCAACTATCTATTTTCATCTTTATTTTTTCTAAACTATGGAACATTTTTCATTATTTACTTATTAATGAAAGTATTTAGTAAAAAAGATAACTTGTCTTCAATTGGCATAAACATACTATTCGCTCCAACATTATTTTTCATTATATCAAATTTTATAGTTTGGTTAACAGCGGGGGGAGCTTACCCTTACACATTCGCTGGATTATTATATTGCTATGAAATGGGGATACCTTTTTACAAGCATCACCTAATTTCTACAATGATATTTACACCTGTTTTGTTTGCACCTAGCCTATTATTTAAGCTTAAACAAGCAAGATATCTTCTAACAAAATAAAGAACTAAAGTACTGGTCGAAGATTAAATATCTATCATTCATATTTGCGTTAAATCTATTTTTATATGCAAGTGACTTTATCTATTTCGATTTAGATCCAATTGAAAATAATCAATTTATATTAAATTCATATAATACTACTTCGCTAGATACAGTATCATTTTCATCCATTATATTCAATCAAAATCATCATCTACCATATGGAACTTTTATTTTTAAAGATATAAAGAATATAGATTTACCGGATACTTCTGAAGTCAAAACTCAATTTATACATAAAAAAGGTGATTATCGGTTTAGAGATCTAGTGTTAGCTTTATCAAAAAATACGAAAAATAATATAAACTATAGATTAGTTGCTCATAACAAGTCTTTTACCCCGTTAAGTATTTATAATCTAAATGGTAAGAATTATCTTCAAAACTTCGTATTTGACCTGTATACTAAATCAGACAATTATTTTTTTTCTACTACATTAGCTTTTCATAAGGAAAATCCATTTATTCCAATTTCATATAACTTTAACTCTTTAAATGAGGGTGAATTTAATACAAGAGAATCTGAATCAATGTTATGGGGTTTTGAGTATGTTAAACTTTTTAATGATAAGTATTCAATTAAATATAAAAACTCCAACCAAATTTCAAGCTTGCTAAATAAATTTAACATATCAGAAGTAAATAACTCCGAACAATGGCGCTCTTTCGAAAATATGAATTTTACAATTTGGAATATTTTGAATTCAAGCTATACTTTTTCTGAAAATATAAATTTTAATTTTGATTTTACATCAAGAAGTGAATTTAGTTCATATGAAAATCATTTAAGCAATTTCAACTTAGATAAACTAGAGTATGAGGATAAAAAGTATTTATATAAGTTTGGATTAGAAACTTCTAGTTTTTATATAGGTTTTGATTTTAATTCATTTAATTACAAAGATGATAACTTTGATTACTCAGAAATTCATTTAAAACCATTTTTTTCAGTTAAAATTTTAGATAAGAAAAACTTATACTTGAAATTTAATCATCATTCAGATGATATAAGCCTTAATTTTCCATATGATTCAATTTATCAAGATTTGTCTTTTGAGATTCCAAGATATTTGATAACAAAAAGTGAAGTTAAATTTCTAGCTGGAGATGATTCTTTTAAAATAAAATTTAATAGTTCATATATTTCATCTGAAAATATTTATTCTGGCACTAATATCTACAATGACTATCTCTACTCAAACTTAAGTGCTATATTTAATTCAAATTATATGAAATTTATTCTTGGTTTTAGCTCTTATGATAAATTTAATGATAAAGATAGAGGGGTTGATCTTCCATTTTTAAAATATTATTTAAACTATAATCTATCATATGAGATTCCTTTTAAGGGAAGAGAATATTCTATTATATTAAATATGGCTGGAAGAAGGTCAATGTTTAGCAATAAGGCCTTTAATCTAAATACTCTGCCAATTATTAATGAGAATTCTTTTGATGCATCTGATTCAATGCATTTTATAGATTTTTCAGGGACTTTAAAATTTGATAATTTTCAAATTTCCTATCATAATATAACAAATAATGGAAAACGCTTTATATTTGAAAGCGGATTGAGTGACCTAGGTGAGTCTTTTACTCTTCCTAAGTATTCAATTTTAGGTTCCGATTTATATATATTTCACTACTTGAAAGTATCTTGGACATTTATAGATTAAAAAAAAATATACTTTGATAGCTAGAGTGTGCTAAATTAGATGATTGAATTTTGCAGTTTTATTTAAATAAGGAGTTTCTATGAGTGAGTTTACTATTGATGTTAATGAAGAAAATTTCGATTCTGTCGTTATGAAATCAGATAAACCTGTGCTCGTGGATTTTTGGGCAGAATGGTGTGGTCCTTGTAAAATGCTGACTCCTACAATAGAGGCACTTGCAGAAGAATATAAAGATACAAGTAGTATTGTAAAAATTAACGTAGATGATTCTCCAGCTATTGCGACAAAATACGGCATAAGAAGCATTCCTAGTATATTACTTTTTAACAAAGGTGATGTTGTAGAGCAGCGAGTTGGAGCAGTTTCAAAAGATGAACTAGCAGGTATGCTAGATAAAATAATAAAAGGATAATGCATAAAGTAATAATTATAGGATCTGGACCAGCAGGCTTAACAGCAGCTATATATGCAGCTCGTGCTAATTTGAAACCTTTGGTATTTGAAGGAGTTCAGCCTGGTGGCCAATTAACGATTACGACTGATGTAGAGAATTACCCAGGATTCCCAAAAGGTATTCTTGGCCCTGAATTGATGGATAAATTTAGGAAGCAAGCTCAGGAATTCGGTGCAGAGACATTGTTTGAAAATGTTGATAAAGTCGACTTTAGTTCAAAACCATTTAAGCTTCATGTTGGCGATAAAGAGTATGAAGCAGAATCAGTGATTATCTCTACTGGTGCTTCAGCAAAATTATTAGGCTTGGAGTCTGAATCAAAATTAATGGGTTTTGGTGTTTCTGCATGTGCAACCTGCGATGGTTTCTTTTTTAAGGAAAAAGATATTTTAGTTGTTGGTGGTGGAGATTCTGCGATGGAAGAAGCTACATACCTAACAAAGTTTGCATCATCGGTAACAATCGTTCATAGAAGAGATGAATTTAGAGCTTCAAAGATAATGCAAGATAGAGCTCTTAATAATCCAAAAATTTCTGTAATGTGGAATTCAGAAATTGTAGAAATGTATGGTGACCCTAAAGATAAAGGTCTAGAAAGTGTTGATATTAGAAATCTCCAATCCGGTGAAATTGTTAGACATAATACTGATGGAGTTTTTATGGCTATTGGACATAAACCAAATTCAGATTTGTTTAAAAATCAATTAAGTTTAAATGAATCTGGATATATCATTACTGAGGCTGATTCAACGGTAACTTCAAAAAAAGGTATCTTCGCAGCAGGTGACATTCAAGATTTTACCTACAAGCAGGCAATAACTGCAGCCGGATCTGGCTGTATGGCTGCTATAGAAGCAGAAAGATTTCTTGAAGGGCACTAACTAAAATCCTATATATTACTTTCATTTAAGATATGATTGTAATATTACACAAAATAGCTTATAAAATAAACTCTTCTTTACTAGGAGTAGTTAGATACCCTGTTCTCAAAAGCTTTCGTATTTCAAATATGTTTTCTTATTGTATCAGTAATTTTAATAGCTATAGTCATTCATCCTTCTTATTCAGCTACCTAAATACTAATAAACAATCAGATTGGATTAATCGATGAAACGAATATCGATAATTACAAATGGTCCCGGTATCGCTGAAGTAAAATCTTTATATGGGCAAGCATCTGACTGGATCCAAAATATTTTAAATTCTTATAGTCATTTAGAGGTGAATGTAGTCAAGGGCTATGAAATGGAGGAGCTGGATTCGATTAAAGATGATTCATGGATAATAACAGGCAGCGCACATTCAGTATATGATGATTTTCCATGGATTGACTATTTGAGAGAAAAGCTTAGAGAAATGAAAAAAGCCCAAAAGCCAGTTCTTGGTATATGTTTTGGTCATCAATTAATAGCTGATACTTTTGGAGGAAAGGTAGAATTAAATAAAAAGGGATGGGAAATTGGTAGTTGTTATGTAAATCTAACAGAAGATTCTAAAGATTGCAGCCTTTTTTCTTCATTCAATGATTCAATGCATGTATATCAATCCCATCAAGATATAGTAGTTGAATTGCCTAAAAAGGCAATCTTAATGGCAAAAAACGATATGGGTATACAATCTTTTGTTTATGACGATTTATTTTATGGCGTGCAATTTCATCCAGAGTTTACAAAAGATGTGATGGAAAAATATCTTACCATTAGATATGAGAAGGGGATAATTAAAGATATTCCTGCGGTTGAAGAATGTCTGAATAGCAGTCGAATAATAAATAATTTCATAGATAAAATTCTAAAGTGAGGAAGAATGAAAAATCCAATTTATAGTGTTAATAAAGTTTTAGTAAAACTAGATAATAGAGATATTTTAGATGTTAAGCAGCTAGATATTCATAGAGGTTCTTGCTATGTAATTTATGGAGATGTAGGCTCTGGTAAGTCTACACTTTTAAATATTTTATTTAAATCTAATAAAACTTTTTCTGGAACAATAAAATATGAAAATAATGATCTTTCAGGAATCAAAAATTCGGATTATTATAAAGAAGTCTATCACGTGTCTCAGGAATTAAAACTTCCGTGGTTTAAAATAACGGTTAGAGACTACATAAATAAAAATGTTATGTCCCATACAAATTTAGGTGATCCTAAAAAGCGAATTAAGTCAACAATTAATAAAATGAAATTAAATAAGTATCTTGATAGGGATTTTAAGAAGTTAAGTGATGGTGAGAGAAGATGGATTGAACTTGCAGTTTCAATTGCATGCGATACAAAAGTACTTTTAATTGATGGCTTCGGTCAGTATTTAGGTGAAGAGAAAATAAATATTTTATCTCAAATCTTATACAGAAAAATAAATTATGATGGAGTTACTGTTATAATCTGTACACACATAAGAGAGAGGCTTTCTAGAATTGCTTCCGTATTTATACGTTTAGATCAAGGGAAAATAGTTAGCGTCAGGTCAAAAAAAAGAAAGCAATCTAATCATAAAGGGTCTCAAAAAAACCATAAGAACAAGTACTCTAGTAATCAAAAAAAATAACTAATTGTAAAAAAACTATTATTTAATGATTTTTTTTATTAAAATACAGACCGACCAGTCGGTATATTATGAAAATATTAGATAAAAAAGAGATTGCTCAAAATAAAATTCTTGATGCTGCCTACGAGGTATTTGTTGGAAAAGGATATTCAGATACTACAATGGATGATATTGTTAAAAAATCTGAAATGAGTAAGGGGGCTATTTATCATTATTATAGCAGCAAGAAGGATCTTTTTTTAGCACTTATTGATCATTGGGAGACCTATAGTTTTCCAGATTTTTATACAAAGAACAAAAAAAATAAAAGTGCATCGGAAATTCTTAAAGACATAACCGATGTTGTATATGACGTCTATATGACCAAAAAACATGTATTTCTTGCTGAAGTTGAGTTTTGGTCTCTAGCTAATAAGGATAATGAAGTTAAGGATAAGTCTAAGGTTTTATATGAAAAACTTCTTTTTTTATTTGAGTTAGTTCTAAAGAAAGGTATTAGAGAGAAAGAATTTAAAGATATCAATACAAAAGTTGTTGCGATGAGCATACTATCATCTATTCAAGGAATTAACTGGTTTTGCTTATTTGATGATTCTACGGTTGATGCAAAATTGTATTTAGATACATCAATGGATTTATTAATAAATAGTGTTAAGAGAAAGGGGTTTTAAAATGGCAGATGGCGCTGGTGTTCAAGAAGAAAATGTTGTTCCTATTAGTACGAAGGTTCGATCTAACACATTAAAAAGAAAAATAAACTTTAAATCGTGTGAAAATCGTGGAGGTGCTTTCCTTGTACTTCCAGTTTCAGAAGGAGACGTATTTTCCAGAGAAGATTTCACTGAAGATCAAAAAATGTTTGCTGATGCAGCTGAAGAGTTTGCAGTCAAAAGAATTCTACCTCTAAGTAAAGAATTAAATGTATACAACCAAGATTTAAGTACTCAAATTTTTAGAGAAATGGGTGAATTGGGTTTTTTGGGAGTTGATGTTCCGGAAGAGTATGGTGGTCTAGAACTTGATAAAACAACTGCATGCATAGTAATAGACCTTTTATCTAAAGGTCAAAGCTCGTCAATAATGGTTACCGCTTCTGCTCATACTGGAATTGCTACACTCCCTATAATATGGTATGGCAACGAACAGCAAAAGAAGAAATATTTACCAAAACTGGCATCAGGAGAATGGATGGGATGCTATGCTCTTACTGAGCCATCTGCTGGCTCAGATGCAATGGGAGGACAGGCCACTGCAAAACTTAGTGATGATGGTAAACATTACATACTAAATGGGCAAAAAATATATATAACCAACGGCTCATGGGCAGATGTTTGCGTTACATTTGCAAATGTTGATGGAAAATATACTGGTTTTATTGTTGATAAATCTTGTGAAGGTTATGTAATTGGTGAAGAAGAGAAAAAAATGGGAATTAAAGGTTCATCTACAGTAACTCTTTATTTTGAGAATTGTAAAGTTCCAGTTGAGAACGTACTTGGTGAAGTTGGACAAGGTGGTCCTATAGCTTTTAACACTTTGTATTGTGGTCGATATAAATTGGGTGTTACAACTGCAGCTGGAGCAAAAAATGCTACAGACTCAGCATTTAAATTTGCCAAGGAACGAGAGCAATTTAGCCGATCTATTACAGAATTTGATATGATTAAGTCTAAGTTTGCACGCATGGTTACATCTTGCTGGGAAGCAGATAACGTTAATTATATGACTTCTGGATCTATTGATAATGCAATTGCAAAATTAGATAAAAAATCTGATGATTATTATGTTAGAATGCAAAAAGTCATTGAAGATCATGCTATTGAAGCATCTCTTTGTAAAATAATTGGATCTGAATCCCTAGCATTTGTAGTTGATGAAGCTGTTCAGGTTTTAGGAGGTGCTGGATTTATTGAAGACTACGATATGGCTACCCTTTATAGAGATGAGCGTATCAATAGAATATTTGAAGGCACTAATGAGATAAATAGACTCTTAGCTGCAGGTATAACTTTGAAAAAGTCAATATTAGAAGAGTTGCCAATAAGAGATTCCATTTCATTAACCTCACATGACTGGTTTGCTCACACAACAAATGGAAATAATGACCATAAAATAGTTGAGTACTGTAGGTCTGCTTGTTTATATACTTTAAATGAAATGATTAATGAATATGGACAAGATTTAAAGAATAATCAATGGGTCCTAGAGCCTTTTGCTGATATGCTATGTTCTTTGTCAATTGTCGATACAGGTGCAAAAAGGTTGAAGAAAATTGAAGGAAATGATAATTATTCTGAACATTTAGATGTATTTAGATATTCTTTAACTAAAAACTACAAAGTCATCAATGATAGAATGGATACTATACTATCTTACACTTGCGGCAATCATCAAGATTTTATCAAACAAAAAAAGTTCATTGAAGGCTATCAAAAACAATTAACATTCTCGCATTCTGAAATAGATTTAATGAAGTCAATTGTTGAAGCTTTTTATAAACATGAAAAATATTACTTAGATTAGTTAGGAGTAGAAATATGGAAACGTATATTATTGATGGGGTGAGAAGCCCAATGGGGATGAAAAATGGAAAACTAATGGGAGTTAGACCTGATGATTTGGCTACCGATGTAGTTAAAGTATTACTTGAAAGAAATCCATCTATATCTCATAGTAATATAGAGGATATGGTTATCGGCTGTGCTTTCCCTGAGGGCTCTCAAGGTTTTTTAATGGCCAGAGGAATTTCGGTGATGGCTGGGCTCCCTAAAGAGACTGGCGGTAAGGTTGTCAATAGGCTTTGTGGATCTTCAATGGATGCTGCGCATCAATTAAGTCAGGCAATATCTGCAGGTGATATTAATTGTGGAATTGCAGGCGGTACTGAAGACATGTTTGGAGTACCAATGGGTGGATTTATGCCTAGCTTCAACCCAGTTCTTTATGAACAAGAATATTATATGGGAATGGGGGAAACTGCTGAGAATTTGGCTAAAGAACTTAATATATCTAGAGAGGACCAAGAAGCGTTTTCAATTAATTCGCATAACAAAGCTCTAAAAGCTATTGAAGATGGAAAATTCACAAATGAAATTGCCCCAATTACATTTAATGATAATACTGTATCTCAAGATGAGGGACCAAGATCCCCAGATGTTGAGAAAATGAAATCATTAGATCCAGCGTTTGATGCAGATGGTACAATAACTGCTGCTACTTCAAGTCCCATATCTGTTGGTGCATCAGCAATGATTCTTGCAAGCGGAGACTATATTAGTAAAAATAATATCGATGCAAAATTTAAAATAAAGTCAAGAGCCATTGCGGGGGTTGACTGGAAAACTATGGGTTCTGGTCCTCTTCCAGCTACAGAAAAAGCACTTAGCAATGCAGGAATGAGTATGTCGGACATCGACGCGATTGAGTTAAATGAAGCATTTGCTGCTCAGTCTTTATATGTAATAAGAAAAGGTGGTTGGGATGAAAGTAAAATCAATCTAAATGGCGGCGCCATAGCGCTTGGTCATCCACTAGGGTGCTCAGGTACACGTATTATGATTACCTTGATGAATGTAATGGAGCAAAATGATTTAAATACTGGTCTTGCTACAATGTGTATAGGTACTGGTCAAGGAATAGCAACAGTGATTGAAAGGGCTTAATTGATGAGTAATAAAATTAATAAAGTAGCAGTGCTAGGTACAGGAGTTATGGGTGGTCAAATTGCTGCACATTTAACAAATGCAAATTATGAAGTTTATGCATTTGATATGGACCAAGAAACTGCAGATAAGGGAATGAAGGCTACCTCTGAGATTAAACCCGCTGCTTACTACAATAAAAAATCAGCAGATAAAGTTACAGTAATGAATTACAATGAGCATTTGGAGAAACTTTCAGATTGCGATTGGGTGGTAGAGGCAATTTCAGAACGAATAGATTGGAAAAAAGATTTGTATGCAAAAATTACTCCTCATTTATCTGATTCTGCAATTTTAACATCAAATACCTCTGGTATAGCCCTTTCAGAGTTATCTGAAGATATGGACGAAGGATTGAAAAGTAGATTCTTTATTACACATTTCTTTAATCCACCGCGATACATGAAGCTTGTTGAACTTATCTATCCAGATTCTGTAGATAAAGAAGCTTTGAGTACCATAGAAAAAATATTAGAAGATGATCTTGGAAAAGGTGTGGTTCATGCTAAGGATACTCCAAACTTCATAGCAAATAGAATTGGTGTTTTTGGTATGATGCACGTTCTTTCAGTTGCTACAGAAATGAAATTAAGCGTAGAAGATATAGATTTTTTTACTGGAACGCTAATTGGTCGCCCCAAAAGTGGAACTTTTAGAACTGCAGATATTGTTGGTCTTGATACGATGGGGTTTGTAGCCAAAACAGCC
>MDTC01220162.1_pt1 | contig 12205 bp, 12 predicted proteins | sample 811181 | NCBI WGS metagenome assembly MDTC01 (sample SAMN05326644, study PRJNA326480) | marine metagenome | isolation source: seawater | place: Pacific Ocean: North | collected 2011
AGTCCAAAAAACAGAAACAATGTGATGCGCTCGTATTTTCTTTCCTTCCTCATAGGTACGCCCATAATAGCTAATTGGAACTTCATAAAAGCGCGTGCCCGCCTTAACAGACTTAGTCAATATTTCTACATGTTGATCCCAACCATGCGCCGTCAACTTCTCATCATCAACAAGAGATCTTCTATACAAAAGATAACAAGAGTAAACATCAGAAAAAGCAGTATTGTTTAAAATATTAAAAATAAATGTAATTAACCGATTTCCTAATTTATGCCAGAAGTAACATACACGGGTGATCGGTGAGCCTACCATTCGACTACCCATAACCACATCTGCGTCAAAGCGCAGCACAGGTTCAACTAACTTTGAGTAATCTTTGGGATCATATTCCAGATCTGCATCCTGGAAGAGGATATAGTCTCCATCAGCATGAGCGAGACCAGCTTTGACAGCCGCGCCCTTACCACCATTTTGAGCTTGTGTAACAAGCTTACTGTATAATTCTGGACGTGATTCGAGTAGAGCCACAGTGTTGTCCCTGGAGCCATCATCAATAACAATAACCTGCAATTCAACAGATTCTATATTTTGCTCAAAAACCTTCTCAAGGAGCTCAATAATTGTTTCTTGCTCATTATAAGCAGGAATAATGATGCTAATTTTGATCATTTGGTTGAACCGCACCAGAATAATTAGTGGGAAAAAAACTTCCCCGGTCAGGATAGATCCTATCAACCTAAACTATTAGACCGCAAAGGATCAACGGCAAAGCACAATTCATCTTTACGACTATAGACCAAAAAATTACAAATAACCATTTCGGGTGTATTTTTATTTTTTCAAAGATTTTTATAAAATTTTCTAAATACAAGCTCCACTACAAATCACTATTTAAATGTTATTATCCAACTTACATAAATAGTGACTCAAACAAAACTACATAACAAAATCGTCAACTCCTTGACTTTTTGTGATTTTAGCCCAGATTAGCAAAAAATTACTGTCGCTTTCGGGGGCAGTGAAACAGGCGCTTAGATAAGGGCCCAAACACGCTAGCTCGCTCATAATTACTTGGAGGAGAAACAGTCATGTCTCGCTTGTCAGGTTTTAACAGCCCTTTAATGCTTGGCTTTGATCACTTTGAACGAATACTTGATCAAGCGTCTAAGACTTCTGCTGAGGGTTACCCTCCTTATAATATAGAACAGTGTGGCGAAAATGAGCTGCGTATTACCATTGCTGTTGCTGGATTTGAAATGACTGATTTGAATGTTACAACGGAGGACAACCAGCTTGTGGTTCGCGGTCGTCGATCAGAAGAGGAGCCTGAGCGAGTATATTTACATCGCGGAATTGCGTCACGTCAGTTCCAACGCAGTTTTGTGCTTGCCGAAGGAATCGAGATCAAAGGGGCATCTTTGAGCAATGGACTTCTGCATGTTAAACTTATCCGCCACGTTCCCGAACCAGAGATACGCAACATTAAGATTGAGTGCTCCGAAAGAAAAATCAGCAGATCAAAAACCATAGATGTTGACCCTACAACCGAGAACTAATGTTTTAACTCAACACATATGGTAATTTTATGCAGCCTGATGAGTTTCGTCTTGTGTGAGCAGAACGAATAAAGATTCTGACTGATCCGTACCGCGGAGTTTCTCACACACTGTTTTATCACGAAGCAGGCGCGACACCCGAGCCAAAGCCTTAAGGTGATCCGCACCAGCAGACTCGGGTGCGAGAAGTAGAAATATTAGATCAACGGGTTGTTCGTCTATAGACTGAAAATCAATAGGTTTCTCTAAGCGAGCAAAAAGGCCATGAAGAGATGACAAAGAGGCCAGTTTTCCATGGGGGATAGCAATACCATTACCTACACCTGTAGTGCCAAGACGTTCACGTTCCATCAAAACATCAGAAATAACACGCTCGTGAAGGCCAGTAATGTCAGCAGCCTTTTTAGCAAGATCTTGGATTGCTTGCTTTTTAGACGTCGCGTGAAAATTTGCAACGATGCTATCCGGGTTTATGAAGTCGTAAATTTCCATCAATTTTTCCTTAGGCCTTGCCCTTGTAACAAACTATTAAGTTTTTTCATTGGCGCTGGGATCAATCCAACCTATATTGCCATCGTCACGGCGGTAAACAACGTTCAGTTTCCCATGAGATCTATTTTTAAACATCATAACCGGCGTTTGTGCCAAGTCCATGCGCATTACAGCCTCGCTAACAGTAAGGGTTGCAATGTGGTGGCTCAATTCGGCAACGATTGTTGGTTCGCCTACTTCGGGTAATTCATCCTCACCCTCTGAGGCCAAAATAGAATACTGAGCCATGACCAACTCATCATCACTGGGGCCATTATGGTGATGATTTCTTATACGCCTTTTATACCTGCGCAACTGTTTGTTTATACGACCAAGGGCTCCATCGAGGGCTCCATATGCATCATAACCGTCACTACCGCCTTGCATAATCATACCACGTTCTGCATGTACTGAAATCTCAGCGCGAAAGCCGTTACCCTCTTTGGAAAAGACAACCGTTGAATGGAGGGCATTCTCAAAATATTTTGCAACAGAACTCTGTAATTTATTTTCAGTTTGTCCTCGAAGAGCGTCACCTACGTCCACGTGTATGCCTTTAACAGATATTTCCATGAAGTCGTACCGTTCAGTCTGTTTCAACTCTCAGCATTTTTATACAACCCTTGGCAACATAATTTGAGGGGGGTTTTAAATACTCACAACCCAATTTACCTATTTTAAAGCCAGTTACCAAGGCAAGACCCAATGAAAGCCGGAAACTAAATGCCCTTCTTGCTGCTGTCAATAGTTTGCACAACGTGCTTGTAACTTAGTACCAAAAAGCTTTTTAAAGAACTGACTTTTTTTCACGTCGTCTCTGAATTGAAGATGCAAGGCCTAGTGCCTCTCGGTATTTGGCTACCGTGCGCCGCGCCACATCTATGCCCTCAGAATTTAAAATACCAACAATTTTATCGTCTGATAGTATTTGATCAATGGCTTCCCCATCAATCAAAGATTTAATGCGATGCCGCACAGACTCAGAAGAGTATGCATCACCCCCAGAAGAACTAGAAATTGCTGCAGTAAAAAAATATTTAAGTTCAAAAATACCCCTTGGTGATGCAATAAACTTGTTTGAAGTTACTCGTGAAACTGTACTTTCATGCATATCAATAGCATCAGCTATGTCGCGCAGAACTAAAGGACGCAAGTACTGAACTCCTTTTGCAAAAAAAGCATCTTGCTGACGAACAATCTCACTGGCCACTTTTAAAATAGTTGTCGCACGCTGGTGTAGGGATTTCACCAACCAACTCGCCGATTGGTAGCAATCATTTATGTATCGTTTATCCTCCTTTGATTTGGTGGCAGAGGAAATGGTCGTAAAATACGTATTATTGACAAGAACCTTTGGCAAGGTCTCACTATTCAACTCGATAAGCCAGCCGCTACCAGCTTGAAATTTCATGATGACATCCGGAATTATAGGTTGCAAAACTGTGTCTTCAAAAGCCTGCGCTGGTCTTGGATCAAGTTTCTTTATTTCAATAAACATATCCGCAATATCCTCAGCGTCCACACCACAAATCTCAACTAAAGCTGAAATATCCCGCTTTGCTAGTAGACCCAAATTATCAAGTAATATCTGCATGGCTGGATCAAGCCTATCTATTTCCCTTAGTTGTAAGGCTAAACACTCTGACAAATTTCGGGCGAAAAGTCCGGGAATATCAATTTTTTGTAAATTAAATAGAACCTGTTCAACCAACTCAATTGTGCATTCTAGGCTTTCAGCAACTTGCTCAAGGTCTCCACTTACATACCCGGACTCATCTAGCATATCAATAATTTGTGCCCCAATCATATTCTCGATAGGATCACTGAACGACATCGCCATTTGAGAGTGCAACCGCTGGCGCAGAGTTGTACTATCAGTAATAGTTTCTTCAAGGTTTGGCATTGCCCCGGTGAAATCTGTTGCTCCACCAGACCCTGAGCCTGAAAAAGATGGCTCAGCGAGACTAGCCTGGATAATGTCAGAATCGCTGGCTTTATCAATGTTCCACTCATTATCAATATCTACGTCCAGGTCACCACCAATCGTTTCGGATTCATTTTCTGGATTACTAAAATCAATAGTAGCTAGGCCTTCATCTACAATACTTTGAGCTGTCTCATCCGACAAATCTTCAGCATCATAAGATTGATCAACATGGTCAACCTGATCACCCTCATCGCGTTCAAGCAGCGGGTTTTCTTCCAACTCCTGCTCGACATAATCAAGCAGATCAAGATTTGAAAACTGTAGTAGTTTTATCGCCTGCTGCAATTGCGGCGTCATCACCAATGATTGGCTTTGGCGTATATCAAGGCGAGGGGTCAACACCATGTTGATGTAACCCTGTTTTTTGTGTTTTTATTATAGACTAAAACGGTCACCCAGATATACGCGCCTGACGTCCTCATTTCCGACAATGTCAGAAGGCGCACCCTCCATTAACATCATGCCATCATGTATTATGTATGCGCGATCGATAACGTCCAGTGTCTCACGAACGTTATGATCGGTGATCAAAACGCCAATTCCACGATCTTTTAAATGAGCGACGAGTTCACGAATATCGCCCACAGCAATGGGATCAACACCTGCAAAAGGCTCATCAAGAAGTATAAAATGCGGACTAGAGGCAAGCGCGCGAGCAATCTCAACTCGCCGCCGCTCTCCACCAGAAAGGGACAGCGCTGGGGTGCTTCGCAAATGAGTAATTGAAAATTCTGCGAGCAAGGCATCCAACATTGCTTCTCGGCTCTCATGAACAGGCTCTGTCACCTCAAGCACAGCACGGATATTATTTTCCACAGTCATGCCGCGAAATATAGAAGCCTCTTGGGGCAAGTAACCAATACCCAAGCGAGCTCTTCGATACATTGGCAAATTCGTTATATCCTGACCGTCAAGCAAAACCGTTCCATAGTCAAGGGGGATTAGTCCAGTAATCATGTAAAAGCATGTAGTTTTCCCTGCACCATTGGGCCCCAGAAGGCCCACCACTTCACCGCGTTGGATAGATAGGCTTGCGCCATGTACCACTGGGCGCTTTTTAAAACGCTTTCCCAGGTTTTTCGCATGCAACCCACGATCTTCATTTTTAATGATCAGACGCGGCTGTCCATCTGTGCCAAGTTGACTATTAACCGGGGCCATATCATAAATATTTTGATCTTCTTGCATCCGTCTCACTTGCCCGTATCGTTAAATTAAATAGTTTATTCTAACTCAATCTATCATTCAAAAAGAAATGGTTTAGTCCTTCTTTTTTGTTTTAGCATTAAGATTAAATACGCCCCCAACTTGTCCACCTGAATTGTTTGTGCAACTAAACATTTTTGAAATTCCCGAGTTCATATTGACCTCAGCTCTACATCCTTCCAATTTATTTTGGTCCTGAGTTATTTTAACCGAACCAGATAGAGTTGCGATACCACTTTTCACGTTATACACACCGCGATCTGATGTTGCTTCTTCTTTAGGAGTTTTAATGTTAACGTTTTCAAAAGCTTCAACTCGGTGAACTACACTTTTCCCAGCCTTGTTTTCTTTGAAATACGCCACTATAACATCAGCCCTCAAATTCTTATCATCACTTAAAACTTGTGCGTTGCCGCGCGCAACTGCCATTTGTTTACGTTCCCAGTATTCAATCTGTTTATCCGCAATGACCTCGTCGGTAAGTGTTTTCAAGCGAACATTCTTGCCTGTAAGAACTAATATGGCGTTATCAACATCGTATACTCCCTTGTCGCCGTATGCCGTCTCACCCGGCGTAACAATTCTGACATTACCACTTACATCAAGACGCCAAATTTCTGTGCCTCCAACTGACAATTCTCGATAGAAGGCACGCAATTCATCACCATAAACAGTAACCTCACCACGTATCGCTCGAGCATTTCCTTTAGCCAAAAAAGTCAATGTATCTTGCTGCCACTCAATACCGTTATCCGCATAAATTTCAATAGGTACGTCAGAATTCCCGTTACCTAAATTTAAACCCTGAGCTTTGACCGAAGATAAAGCAGCAGCCATTAGCACGGCGCCAATTAAAACATAGTTTATTACAGAGGGCCGAGTGTTTTCCATTAGTTTAAAGCCCCCCAGCATAAGGATAAATTGTCAATTTTGACTTACCAATGAAATAAATGGTCTTGCCTTTATCAACAAGGTGGAACCCTTCGGCCTTGAGATTACCGAATGGCCCTTGCCCTAAAACCGAAACGGCACCACTCGCGGTTCCTTTGGTAAGGTCGATGACAGCGCTCTCTGTGCGGAACTCATAACCTGAATCATGAAACAAATTTACCTGATCATTTAAGGTTAAAGTTTCATTTTTACGTTCATAAATTCCACTTTTTGCAGTCAGAACAAGCCAAGACCCATCCTCAAGTGATATGTCTGCCTTTGGCATTTCTAATTCAATACTTTTTCCACCTTTCAACAAATTCTTCGCAATATCAGCCGTAATTGAAAAGGTTTGACGGTCCTTGTCCGCTCCTTGAAAACGTGGATTAATCATAGCCGGGTCTTCAACGTTACCCACCATCATAGCCTTGAATCCAATGTTAAATCGTGCATTGTTTATTTTTAGATAAGGCCAAGCCACAACCAATATGACCAGGGCCAAGGCAATAACTGGCAACAAAACCTTCATCATTGTGACAAAGCGCGAGTAAGTTCTGACTGGCTGCCCAATTTCTCTGACACCACCACCTACTGTGGCAATTCCAGAGGGTGTCTGAGCACTCACTGATTGGGTCCCATCATTTTCTCCTTCAGGCAACACCAGCACGCAAACAATCATGAATGTGAATAATTCCAATAGGCCGCTGATTCTCAATGACAAATAGTGCAGTGATAAACTTAGTAGTCATTGTTCTGAGCGCCTCGTTAACCAGAGCTTCCGGGCGGATGGAGGTGCTTCCTGTAGTCATGACCTGACCTGTCAGTCTCGTCAACAATTCTGGTCCCATATGACGGCGTAAGTCACCATCTGTAATAACACCCTGCAACACTCCATTTGTATCAACAACACCAAGGCAACCAAAACTTTTTGCAGTCATGACCAATATTGCTTCGGACATCACTATATTATTCAAAACTAGTGGAAGTTTTTCACCGGTGTGCATGACATCAGCAACTTTTTGCAATTGGTCACCCAATTTACCACCAGGATGGAAAACCTGGAAATCATCTGAAGAAAAACCTTTCCTCTCTAGCATAGCCACAGCAAGGGCATCACCCAGAGCCAACATAACCGTTGTTGATGTGGTAGGCGCTAACCCCATAGGGCAGGCTTCATTTAAAACAGGCAACACCAAAGCAACGCTTGCCGCCTCGGCAAGCGCACTTGAATCAGAACCGGTAATTCCAACAAGAGGAATTTCAAATCGTTTAGTGTAGGCCACAAGATCCGCCAATTCGGCCGTTTCTCCCGAGAATGAGAGTGCAATAACAACGTCACCAGCAGTAATCATGCCCAAATCACCGTGACTGGCTTCACCAGGATGCACAAAGAAAGCAGGGGTGCCAGTAGAGGCCATGGTTGCGGCAATTTTATTGGCGATGTGACCACTTTTACCCATGCCAGTAACAACTGCGCGTCCCTGCATTGCTGAGAGCAAATCAAGTGTTTCATTAAAAGTTTCGTCAAGACTGTCCGATAGTGCCTGCAATCCTTCATTTTCCAAACGAAGAACTTGTTTTGCGGACTCCAGCAGATCTCTTGCCGGTTTGCTTTTTGTAGCAGTCATCTCAATTGAGTACCATTTTTAGGGTGTAGAAACACAAAAATCAGCAGATTTTTTATGCTCTAGAAGTTTTATTATGATGCCAATACTCCAATCCGTCAATCAAACCTGGGAATGGGGTTTGTGATTAATTAGTGATGAAAGATATCCAGGTCAGCCCAACCGTCTAGGTCGAGTGCTGTGCGTGTAGGCATAAAATCAAGGCAAGCCTCAAGATACTCCATTCGACCCTCACGCTGAAGCATTCCATTAAGGATTGTACGGATCTGATGCAAATATAAAACATCAGAAGCTGCATAGACAATCTGCTCATCACTAAGTTGGTCAATGCCCCAGTCAGACGACTGTTGGATTTTTGAGAGCTCAATCCCCAGCAATTCCCTACACAAGTCCTTAAGGCCATGGCAATTAGTGTAAGTGCGCGCGAGGTAGGAGGCGATCTTAGTGCAATATATAGGCTGGCAAACCACATTCAAATATTGCCTGATAATGGCAACATCGAAACGAGCATAGTGAAAAATTTTTGTTTTCGATTTATCTGCTAATAGGGCTTTGAGGTTAGGGGCTGAATAGTCGTCATCGGCATCGAACTTAACAAGATGAGCAGTGCCGTCACCTGCTGACATCTGAACAACGCAAAGGCGATCCCGTTGATTATTAAGCCCCATAGCCTCTGTATCAACAGCAATTGCGTCAGGAAACTCAATATTAGCTGGGATGTCTCCTTGATGAACATCAATTGTTGCGTCTTTTACGTTCTTTGGCATCACCTGAACTGATCTCCACATTTCTGCTAAGGTATTAAAATAAAAATGGTGCCCAGGAGAAGACTCGAACTTCCACGACCTTACGGCCACTGGCACCTGAAGCCAGCGCGTCTACCAATTCCGCCACCTGGGCCAAGTGCTTCATTACAAATAATTAGTCAAAATTCATCTCTATACAGTCTTAACCTCTCCCTACACCTCAGGTCAATGGAATCACATTTAATAAACACGATTTTACCTCCGGGGTTGGAATTTGAATTAAGCTTATGGCATTATACTGCTTTGGCTTTAATTTAATGATGGAGCTTTGTTAATGTCTCGTCGCGTGGTAACAGTTTTTGGAGGATCAGGTTTTATTGGGCGTCACGTTATTCAACATTTGGCAAAACAAGGTGCCCAGATTAGGGTCGCTACTCGGGATACAGAGGCAGCAAATTTTTTAAAGCCTTTGGGTGAAATTGGTCAAATAACCCCTGTACCCGTCAATTTTGCCGATAAAGTATCTATCGTCCGCGCCCTAAATGGCGCTGATCAAGCAGTCAATTTGATTGGAATAATTTTTGAAACGAGAAAGCATACGTTCGATAAGGTCCATGTGAACATTGCCCAGAACATTGCCCAGTCAGCATCTCAGGCAGGTGTAAACGCGCTGATCCATGTTTCCGCCCTTGGCGCGTCACTTCAATCAGATTCTGTTTATTCACGTTCTAAAGCCGCTGGTGAGGAGGCCGTAAAGCAATCTTTTAAAGAGGCAATCATTGTGCGTCCGTCCGCCATATTTGGGCAAGAAGATCACTTCTTTAATATGTTAGCTAGTCTTGCACGCTTTACTCCGATAATGCCCATTTTTGGTTGTAAAAATAATACAAAATATAAATTCTTTGGCATGAACAATCCTTTTGCCACTGCTTTTCATGGTGACGAAGGAACCCGTATGCAGCCTGTTTATGTTTCTGACGTTGCAAACGCAATTGTCAGAATTCTTGAGACATCAGCAAGCTCACCCAAAATGTATGAGCTTGGCGGGCCCAGAGTATACAGCTTCAAAGCATTGTTGGAGCTGGTCCTCAGAGAAAGTGGACGACCCCGTCTTCTAGTTCCTTACCCTTTTTCTCTAGCAAAATTGACGGCTTGGATTTTGAAATTGTTTCCAAAGCCGCTAATCACCTGCGATCAATTAACATTGTTAAAATCAGACAATGTCATTTCAGGCGACTTGCCGGGTTTTACCAATTTATCTATAAAGCCGGCAGCGGTTGAAGCTATATTGCCCACATATCTTCGGCAGTACCGACCTCCGGCTAAGCGCCACCTACGTGAGGCTTAAAAAAATTGACTTAATAGCTAACCTTTAACTTTAAGCACCATTTCAACCATAATTGGACCAATATTTATAAATTGAGCACTTGAATATCATCAAAGTGTTCCAACCTCAGCAAAAACCAAATTTAATTCAACTTCAAATAAAGGGATGCCATCAAGAATGAAGAATAGGGTTGCATGGAAATGATCCAAAGATACATCAAAAACGTAAGGCAGTTTTAGAATTTATTGTTTATACAAGTACAAGAAAGGAAATTTCAGTGAGAGAATTCATATACAACTCTTGGAATTCAGTAATGAACGCAAAACATAATCCGCTCAGACACATACCCGACGACGGTGTGAGGCACTTGATAATGCAGCTTTTAGCTTGGATGTGGGGAATCGCGTTTTCAGTATGGATGGGAAGTATGTGGGTTTTTGGTATTACAGCAATAGCGCACATTGCTATATTAGCAGCAATCATCATAACTGTAGCAACATTTGAAGTCGCAAAGCGAAAGCCTGATAGCTTTACAAAAAAGTAATCTTACCAAGGTACATTAAGAACCAATAAATAATACAAGGCCTTGAAAAAATGAATCGTATCATAATTGCAATACTTGCCGCAGTTCTTACTATTGGTGCAGCGCTTGTTGCAGTTCTTGTAAGTGGACCCGCATGGGGATATAACCCTTTATGATACAGATAAATAATAATATAATTATGAGAGACAAGGTGAATTAGAGTTTATCTTTTTTTTCTATGTACCTCTAATTTTTTTGGTTATGTAAATAGTACTCTTGGATAAACTGATGATTGAGCCACACAGCGATCGGGATATCCGGTTCTTTTCCCTCAAAAAAAAACATATCCGTCAGTATGATGAAGAATTCCTAAAATTTACAAATGCAACACCTAATATGTCCATACTGGAAATTGGTTGTGGGACTGGTATTTTTTCGCGCTATCTCCTAAAAAAGGGCTTCATTAATGTAGTCTGTTTAGACCCTGACAAAAGACTAGCCCCAGCTTTATCTAATCTTGATCCCTTTGATGTAGTTTTTGAAGAAGCTGAAACATATTTATCTACCATTTCATGCGAACGCACTTTTGATCTAATTGTATTACACGATGTCCTCGAACACCTTCCGCTTGAAAAAGCGTGCTCTATATTCAAAGCATTACAAACAGTATTAAATACTGATGGGCGCATATTATTAAGGGTCCCTAACTTATCCTCTCCATGGGGTGCTCGTTTGTACTATGGTACTTTCGACCACATTACTCCTTATTCTCCTGATCGAGTCAGAGAGTTTGCAAGATTGACAGACTTCAATGTGATAAAAATGATTGGACAGAAAACGGGCAAGAAACGTAAGCAACTAGCAGCTAATGTTCTTCAAAGCATCTTATCACACATTTTGCCGGAGACACCAAAAATTTGGGAAGCTAACATTCTAGCTTTGTTAAAAAGGAACAGCTTTTAGAACAAAATCGCCCTAATTTTTAATTTTCTCTGAACAAATGCAGCAATAATCAACAACGTTTTTGGTGACAGAAATCCGAAATATGGTTGCTACTAAGCCCTATTTAAAAAGCGCTATCTAGTCTAAGAACATGCTCCCAGTTACTAAATAAGCTTATAACAAAGAATTAATTTATAACAGGTAACCTATAAAGATTGATGTATTTTCTTGGAAATAATTACTTGGTCACACAAGAACCTGTCGAGAGGATCGAACTATCAAGGAATAAAAATGGCAGCCCAACCTCCCAGCTTTTTATTCGCAAAACAGCAATACCTGAGGACGCACGTCCTTTATATGTGGTGTATCCAATAGCGCTGTTTTCGTCTGTTCCCCTTTGAAGAACTTTCATTTTTAAAGGACTAAATCCCTCTCCACTAAGAATTCCTGTAGTCTCGTTAAATATAATTTTTTTGGGGTTTGTTGTGTACAATGATTTGGTTTTGGGATTTTCTTCCATAAAACCACTGGATCCCAGCACAGTGATGCTCTTTACGGTACAATCATAAATTTGGCCTTTTGTAATTCGAGCCCTATCGCCTTGCACCCTTTTATCCCCGACTGCATTGGCAATAGCATCATTAAGATACTGCGCTGGGGAGCACCCAGCTAAGCCAAAAATTGCCGTAAACATTAAACCTAAAACTAGTGAACCACGAGGGACGGATTGCGTCTTTTTTACAATTAGTGCGTTAGTGATGTGTTTCAGTTTTTTTCTCATAAAAAAGTTTGATACTCCCAATCATACTAAAACATAGTTAACATAACAAAA
>MDTC01257120.1_pt1 | contig 12205 bp, 8 predicted proteins | sample 811181 | NCBI WGS metagenome assembly MDTC01 (sample SAMN05326644, study PRJNA326480) | marine metagenome | isolation source: seawater | place: Pacific Ocean: North | collected 2011
CGACCCGTGGTTTGGTGGAAGGAGTTGTTGCTGGTATTGCCCATTACGGCAATTGCGTAGGCGTGCCCACAGTGGGTGGAGAGGTGGCGTTCGATCCGTCGTATCAGGGAAACCCCCTGGTCAATGCGATGGCTCTTGGCTTAATGGAAACCGATGACATCGTTCGCTCTGGAGCCGCTGGTGTGGGCAATCCGGTTGTGTACGTAGGCAGTACGACGGGAAGGGATGGGATGGGTGGTGCCAGTTTTGCGAGTGCTGAACTCAGCGCGGACTCTCTGGATGATCGTCCTGCTGTGCAGGTTGGAGATCCCTTCCTTGAAAAGGGTCTCATTGAGGCTTGCCTCGAGGCCTTTCAGAGCGGAGATGTTGTGGCCGCTCAGGACATGGGTGCTGCCGGTCTCACCTGTAGTTGTTCAGAGATGGCTGCAAAGGGGGACGTTGGTGTCGAATTGGATCTCGATCTTGTGCCTGCAAGAGAACACGGCATGACCGCCTACGAATTCCTGCTGTCGGAATCTCAAGAGCGCATGTTGTTTGTTGTGCGCGCTGGACGGGAGGAGGTGCTGATGCAGCGTTTTCGGCGTTGGGGTCTTCAGGCAGCCGTTGTGGGTCGCGTCTTGGAGGAGCCAGTGGTGAGGGTGCTGCAACACGGCGCCGTGGCAGCAGAAGTTCCCGCTAGGGCTCTAGCAGAGGACACTCCGATCAATCAGCACGAGCTGCTCTCTGAGCCCCCAGACGACATCCAGACGCTATGGAGATGGCGTGAATCGGATCTTCCGATTCCTTCAACCGATCGCGATTGGAATGCTGATCTGTTGCGTTTGCTTGATGACCCCACAATTGCAAGCAAACGCTGGATCTATCGCCAGTACGACCAACAGGTGTTGGCCAATACGGTGATCCGAGCCGGTGGCGCTGATGCTGCTGTTGTTCGTCTTCGTCCTCAACAAGGTGATGCGTCGCTGCAAGCGTCTCACCGTGGCGTTGCTGCCACGGTCGATTGCCCTAATCGCTTGGTGGCACTCGATCCAGAGCGGGGAGCAATAGCAGCGGTGGCAGAGGCTGCTCGAAATCTCAGTTGTGTTGGAGCGGAACCCATTGCTGTGACCGACAATCTGAATTTTTCCTCTCCGGAAACCTCTAAGGGCTATTGGCAGCTAGCGATGGCATGCAAGGGGCTCTCCCATGCGTGTCGTGCTTTGGGGACTCCTGTAACGGGAGGCAACGTGTCTCTCTACAACGAAACCCGCGCTGATGATGGAAGCCTTAAGCCCATCCATCCCACCCCTGTTGTAGGCATGGTCGGTTTGGTTGAAAACCTCGACTGCTCAGGAGGTTTGGCTTGGCGTCAACCTGGCGATCTTGTGGTGTTGCTAGGGATCTCCACCGATGAGGAGGGGAATGAAAGCCTTGGCTTGGCGGGCAGCAGCTATCAGGGAGTTGTTCATGGGTTGCTAGCTGGCCGGCCCCCGAGTGTGGATCTGAACTTGGAGTGTGAGGTTCAGTCCCTTGTTCGGCAAGGTTTTGCTGAGGGGATTTTGGCTTCAGCCCACGACAGCAGTGATGGTGGTTTGGCCGTAGCTCTTGCGGAAAGTGCCCTGGCCGCTGGCCTTGGCGTTGATCTCAACCTGCCGCATGGGTCTGCTCGGTTGGATCGTGTTTTATTTGCTGAAGGCGGTGCACGCATTGTCGTGTCGGTTCGCGCAGAACAACGCAGTGCTTGGCAGGCCTTAATTGCCTTGCAAGAGCATCAAGGCGTTCCTGTGAGAGAGATTGGAACTGTGGCTGATCATGGTTGCTTCAAGCTGGCTGTAGGGGGACATCAAGTGATTGATCTCTCCGTTGCACAATTACGTGATCAATACGAACAAGCTGTTCCCCGTCGCTTAGGTGCGGTCTGATGCAGAATCCTGAGACCAATTCGAAGTCGAGGCGGCCGGTGCATCAGCTCGAGATAGAGCGTCCCGATCGCATGGAAGAAGCTTGCGGTGTGTTCGCCGTTCAGGCGGTGGAACAACCGGTCGCCAACCTTGTTTATTTCGGTCTTTATGCTCTGCAGCATCGAGGTCAGGAATCAGCTGGCATCGCCGTTTTTAACGAGGGCAAGGTCAGGCTCCATAAAGACATGGGCTTAGTAAGTCAGGTGTTTGATCAGGATGTTCTGGCTCGCATGCCTGGTGCTCTGGCCATCGGCCATAACCGTTACTCCACAACTGGGAGCAGCAAGGTTTGTAATGCTCAGCCTGTGGTCCTGATGACTCGGCTAGGCCCTTTCGCACTTGCTCACAATGGCAATCTTGTGAATGCAGCAGAGCTACGTGCTCAGGTAGACGACGGTCAGGTGGAATTCACTTCCACTACAGATTCAGAATTGATTGCTTACGCGGTTCAACAGGCTGTCGATAGCGGACTGGATTGGACAGAAGGGATTACGTCGGCAGCATCTCTTTGTCAGGGTGCTTTCAGTTTGGTAATTGGAACTCCAGATGCCCTATATGGATTGCGTGATGGTTACGGGATTCGACCTCTTGTGTACGGCTATCTAGGTGATAAAGAATCTGGTCACTGGGTTTTGAGTAGCGAAACCTGTGGGTTAGATATCATTGGGTCACCGTTTGTTGCTGATGTCGAACCAGGGGAATTAGTGGTTTTCCGTTGCGGTGACCCGACACCTGAACGTCATCGTTGGATTGAGCCGACAACACGTATGTGTGTGTTTGAAATGATCTATTTCGCTCGTCCTGATAGTCGTTTCTTTGGTGAATCTCTTTACAGCTATCGCCAACGCATTGGCCAGATCCTTGCTCGTGAATCAGCTGTAGAAGCTGATCTCGTCATTGGTGTTCCGGACTCAGGAATTCCTGCTGCGATCGGCTTCTCGCAAAAAAGTGGCATTCCATATGCCGATGGACTTATCAAGAACCGCTATGTCGGCCGAACATTCATTCAGCCGACCCAGGCGATGCGTGAGGCGGGAATTCGCGTCAAACTCAATCCACTTCCTGATGTCTTGAAAGGTAAAAGGGTTCTGGTGATTGATGACTCGATCGTCCGTGGAACCACTAGTCGAAAATTAGTTCAGGCTCTGCGTGATGCTGGTGCCATTGAAGTACACATGCGTATTAGTTCACCACCGGTGACTCATCCTTGTTTTTATGGCATCGATACTGATACACAAGATCAATTGATCGCTGCTCGACTCACACTCCAGGAGATTGAACAGCATCTCAAGGTTGATTCACTTGCATATCTCAGCAAAGAAGGGATGGTGGAAGCAGCTCATGCTCAGTCAGAACATTTCTGCACTGCTTGTTTTGATGGCAATTATCCCGTTCCAATGGATGCTTCAATGCGTGCCAGTAAGTTGATGTTGGAACCTGCTGGTGTTGCTGCTACCAATATTTAATTAAATCGAAAATATAGATTTTATCAGCTAATAAGAGGAACTAATCGAAGAATTGATTCGTTATCTTTTAATATAATTTGATTATTTTCATTAGAATCAATTCGACCATGACGACCGTTTGATGTGACCACACCGATTAAGGAATTAGCAACGCAAGCAGCTGCAATTCGCTCGGTTCCGTTGGTGGATTCAGAATTTAAATTCCAGCCGATTTCACCGAAATCGCCCCGATTGCATGAGCGTATTGAATTCAATTCTAAGCAATGTAGGCGTCCAGTTTGGCTGGCAAGCAAAATAATTGTTGACCCCTTGGTGTTTCCAGAGACTGCGGTAACGAGTTGTTCTCCAGGAAGCAAACGCATGGCAATTGGGCCTTGAGCCAATTTGCCCATCAGTGGCAGATTTTTTTCCTCTGATTGCAATCGAAGAATCCTACCGATGTCACTAATAACCGCCACATCTTCGCCGTTCTTACAGATCAAGGCTGCCTTTAAGCTCACACCTTCTTTGAGTTTTAGGACTGTGGCAGCTCGTCCTGATAACTCTTGGATGTCCTTCAGAGGAAGCCGTTTGAAACGACCATCACTGGTCAACAATCCGAGGGATTTCGTTTCATTAGCTGAGAAGTCGTCTGGGTTGGGCAATGGCAGTAAAGAGACAACTTCATCTCCTTCAAGAGCTGTTGGTAGGAATCGTTCCAAGGTTCCTTGTTGCTGTCCTGCAAATTCCCAGCGCACTAGTGCCACACGACCGCTCAGGGTCACAGCGAGTAAACGAGGTGGTGGATTGATTGGCAGGCTGATCAAGGCTGGGGATGGTTCATCACCCATGGAAACTGGATCATTGAGATGCAGGCGGCCAAGCAACTGCGGACTCACAATTTTGACCTGACCATCGTCTTGAATCAGCAGCCTGGAGTCGCTAGGGAGAGCATCCAGTGCCTGGCGTCTCTGCAACTCGGCATTCGGCCTCTGACTAGCAGCTCGCTCTGCGAGGAGATGGTCACCACCTTCAACTAACTTGGTTCTTCTTGGTGTTGCAAAGCGTTTTTTGAGCTGAATCAGTTCTTCGATCAGGGCATCGAGTAGTTGTTCGCGGTTTTCCAGCAACAGGGTCAAACGCTCTCTTTCTTGACCAAGATCTTTAGCTTCCTTGCGCAGACTCTCTTGCTCTAGGCCTGTGAGTCTGCGCAGAGGCATAGCCAAGACAGCATCAGCCTGTCGTTCTGTTAGATCGAAGTGAACCATCAGGCTGGCTCTTGCCTTGGATGCGTCTCTTGCTTCTTGAATCATGGCGATCACTTTTTGAAGTGATCCGAGAGCAGTGATCAGGCCCTCCACTACCTCAAGCCGATCTTCTGTTTTGCGTAGCGCATGATTAGTGCGCCGAATGATGGTGAGCTCTCTGTAATCCAGGAAGGTTTGTAAGAGCTGACGGAGCGTGAGCTGCTGGGGTCTTCCATCGACCAGGGCGAGGAGAATTGCGCCGAAATTGCTTTGCAGTGATGTGCGCCGTTGCAGATCCGTCAGCACTGCTTCTGGATCTGCATCACGTCGTAGTTCCACTACCACCCGCATGCCTTCTCTGTCGCTCTCATCTCGGATATCGGCGATGCCTCCAATTTTTCCTTCGTTGACTTGCTCAGCCAGTTTTTCGATCCACCCGGCCTTGCTGAGCTGATAAGGCAGCTCAGTCACAATTACTGCATTACGTCGATGCTTCCCTTTTCCGGGATGTACTTCTTCAACGTGGGCGACCCCACGCATTGGAATGCTTCCTCTGCCACGTAAATAAGTTTCGCGGACTCCACTGCCTAGAAGTACTTCTCCTCCAGTTGGAAAATCAGGACCGGGGATCAGTTTTAAGACTTCTTCATCGCTGAGATCGGGTTGTCGGACGAGAGCAATGAGACCATCAACCACTTCACCGAGGTTGTGGGGTGGAATGCTGGTGGCCATACCAACAGCGATTCCCGAACAGCCATTGAGCAGCAAAAAGGGCAGTTGGGCGGGCAGAACAGTGGGTTCCTGCTGGGATCCATCAAAATTGGAGGCAAAATCAACGGTATCGGCCCCAATTTCATCGAGCAGTCCTTCGTGAGAGATCGGCGCCAAACGCGTTTCGGTGTAGCGCATGGCTGCTGGAGGATCGTCATCCACTGAGCCGAAGTTGCCGTGGCCGTCTAGCAACGGATGACGGCTGGAGAAGGTTTGAACCAACCTCACCAAGGCGTCATAAACAGCTTGATCACCATGTGGGTGATATTTACCCAGCACGTCCCCGACCACACGGGCGCACTTTCGGTAAGGACGATCTGGGGTCAGCCCCAGTTCATGCATTGCAAAAAGGATTCTGCGCTGAACAGGTTTGAGCCCATCACGCACATCCGGAAGAGCTCTGCCCACGATGACACTCATCGCGTATTCGAGATACGAGCGCTGCATCTCCTGATGCAGGGCGATCAATTGAACGCGCTCCTCGGCCATCCTGCAGGGAAATAAGAGGGCAGACGTGTGTCAGCCTACAGATCCTCCCTCGATTGGCGAGGGATTCGCTCAGTTGGCGCTTGTTGGATCTGCATTGGCTTCGGCTCGTTCTACAGAATTTTGTAGTTTTGGGTTTTTAAGTAGTTCAGCCGTTGCATTGCGTAATTTGAGTCCCCAAAGCTGTTTTTTCTGGTGGCCAGGTAAGACGTAATTAGGGGATTCAGCAAGGGCTTTTTGGGCTAGATCCAAGGACTCCTGGTCACCAGCATTAATTTTGTTCAGCGCAGCAGCAAGGGCCAACATCGGTTCTGGGTTGCGATTAATCGCCAACACAGAACGCCAGCGGCGAATGGCTTCCTTTGTGTTGCCCATTTCAAAAAGAACCAAACTTTGGTTGTTTAGCGCTTCCCAGAAACTGGGTTTGATCGACGTAGCGCGTTCAAAGGCCTGAAGAGCGCGCTTCTGATCTGATTGCATCACCCTGGCATTGCCAAGGTCGAAGTAAGCCGTTGCATTTTTGGGATCCAGACTGAGACCTCGATCCAACAGTGGAATCGCGTCGTCCGGGCGGTTGTCGCGCAACGCAAGAGAGGCTTCAGCAAACCAAAGCCCTGGATTGGTTGGATTGAGTGATTTCGCTCGAGCCAGAGATCCAGCTGCAGCATCGAGCTGATCACTGCGAAGTTGGGATTCAGCTAAGACTGACCAGAGCCGCTCATCATTTGGTTGTAGACGAACGGCTAGGGAGGCCAGCTTGGCTGCCTCTTTTGGTTGTTCCAGCCTTAGTAATTGTGCTGCGGTGCGGCCGATGCCGATTCCAGCACCCTTTAATTCCTGAGTGCTGGGGGTATACACATAAGGAATAAGGGCTTTCGCCGGTTTTGCACTCCAGAGACCGATCGTGCTTATTAATGCAGCTGCTGTCCAGGCTGTGTTGAAAGGTTGGTTTGAACGCCGATGGAATCCCATCACCGAATCTCAGATGAACCCACAGTAGGTGGATCTACCGGCTTTGCTGATGCGGCATTGCGTCGCCACATCCAGGGTTTGATGCGTCTGAGCGCCGATCCACGCAGGTTGAGATCCCAAGTTTGAAGATCCCATTTTTCAACCTGAGCAGCGCTGAGGTTTAAAACCCACTGACGGGGCTGTACTTCGGGATCTTGACTCAACGGAAGCTGTCTCTGATTAAAAGGGCAAACGTCCTGGCAGATATCACAGCCAGCGACCCATGGGCCCATTCCAGCTTTGATGAACTCCGGAAGCTCCTGATCTCGATTTTCAATTGTGTGATACGCGATACACCGATGTGAATCGACCACAAATGGCTCACGAATGGCGTTTGTGGGGCAGGCGTCCATGCAAGCTCTGCAACGTCCGCAACGAGGCTGTGCAGGTTGATCCGCCACTAAATGTTCTGTCGTCAGAAGGTGACCGATCACCATCCAAGATCCTCGTTGTGGGTGAATCACATTGCTGTGTTTCCCAATCCATCCGAGCCCAGCTTCTTCTGCCCAGGCCTTGTCCATTAATGGTTCTGCATCCACGCAGACTCGCCAGCGTGAATTGGGCCGTTGTGTTTCGAGCCAGCGGCCTACGCGACGAAGCCTTTGGCTGATGACACGGTGGTAATCACGGCCCCACGCATATCGGGCAATCGCAAGGTTCTTGGTTTGGCGAGATTCTGAAACGTAATAGTTCAATCCAACGGCAAGAAGGCTGCGAGAGCCCTCTAGGAGTGAACTTGCATCCAGTCGTCTCGGAGCAGCCATCCAGCCCATTTCTGCTTGAAAACCAGCGTCAAGCCATCGCTGCAGAGCTTCCGTACGCATTTGCAGCCTTGGGCTTCCTGGCAGACATGCGATCCCCACAGGATCAAATCCTTCAAGACGTGCTCGCTCCTTAAGAGCCGCACTGAGGAGGGTTTGTCCGGCTGAGGACGTCAAGGAAATGGGCCGTAAAATTAGTTGCCTTTAAGCATCGTGACGTGTCCTCATCCCCATCGGGTTATCAAACCCTGCGACTGTCGTCTGTGCTGCGTTGGTTGGGCATCACCCTGGTCGTGCTGCTGGGGTTGCAGATGGCTGTTCTGCTGAGCGCAGCCGATTGGGCCGATGGAGTTTTCAAACAACTTTTAATCGAGCGTTTGGTAAGTCAGGCCCCAATGGGGTTCATCGGGCTTCTGCTCATGCTTTTGGGTTCTCGACTTGACCATCCCGAGAAAGCAAGACCTCCGATTCGTTGGGTTGTCTGCGTTATTTCGGCGCTCTTGGCGGTCGTAATGATTGTGGTCATCCCTGTTTCGATTTCTGGCAATCAGAACCTTTCGGGTGAAACCGATCAAACGCTTGAGCAGCAACGTGGTCAGTTGGATATGGCGCGTCAGCAATCTGCAAATCCTGAGAACGTGAAGATGCTCGGTAATCAGCTTTCTCAGGCTGGACAATTGCCCGCTGATGCCAGTGATGAAGACAAGATCCAAGCTGCTCAGACCTTTATTGATAAACAGCTTGAGCAGATGCAACAGCAGATTCAACAGGGGGAACGCCAGCGCAACCTTGCTGTCAACCAGCGTCGCTATGGAGGCACATTGAGTGCGGTGATTCTTGCCATCGCTTTCGTGCTCTTGGCTCTGGCGGCCGTGATTTAACCGATCTGCTGGTTAACTTGGTGACATCACGTCAGCCTTAGGCCACAGGCGTTCCTTGGTGCAGTCCAATACAAGACCTGACCTGCCGCTCGGCGCCAGGCTTCAGCAAGATCTGAAAAACGATTTAATCGCTGGGTTGTTGGTGGTCATTCCGCTGGCAACCACAATTTGGTTGGGAACGACAGTCAGCCGTTTTGTGTTGGCTTTTCTTACTTCGATTCCCAAGCAGTTCAACCCGTTTATCACCCTGAATCCTCTTCTCCAGGATTTGATTAATTTGGCCCTGGGGTTGACGGTTCCATTATTCGCGATTCTGCTTATCGGCTTGATGGCGAGAAACATCGTCGGCCGCTGGCTGTTGGAGTTCGGAGAAGGAACCCTGCAACGAATTCCTCTCGCTGGGTCTGTTTACAAAACTCTGAAACAGCTTCTCGCAACATTTTTACGAGATAACTCTCAGCGCTTCCGACGTGTGGTGTTAGTCGAATATCCCCGGGAGGGGCTCTACAGCGTGGGATTCGTGACTGGCGTGGTAGGTCCTTCTCTGCAAGCTGAGCTCACAGAGCCCCTCCTCAGCGTTTTCATTCCTACAGCTCCGAATCCCACTACCGGGTGGTACACGCTAGTTCCAGAAACTTCTGTCAAAGATCTCGAGATTTCAGTTGAAGATGCGTTTCGAACGATTATTTCCGCTGGCATTGTGAATCCAGATGAGAGAGAAGCACCTGTGAATCGAAGTTTTTCAAGTTTGATCTCTCAGCTGCGCGGTTCTGTGTCACCGTCGTCATCCACCACCGGAGCCTGAACTCGCCTCGGCCGTATGTCCATGCAGTCCCGATCCCTCTCCCGTGAATTAGCGCTGCTAGTGCTCGGTCAATGTCCTGAGCGAGTAGGTGAACCCCTCGATCTCTCCTTGGATACCTTGCTTCAGAAAGGTCTCGATAGCCTTTTACAGCACTGGACAGAAGTCCTTGACTGTTGTGCTGGGGATTTGGAAAAAGCTCAGCAGCATTTGCTTGATAGTGAGCTGAAGGATGGTCCCTCTTCTGATCACGCATCAGTTCGTTTGTCTTTACAAGCGTCCTTATCAGGTGCAGAACAAGTTCTGAATGGTCTATCAGCAAGTCTTGAGCTGCCCCGCTTGTTGGCTCTGTCCAATCAAGATCAGGTGCGCCGCGATGCCATGCAACGCGTGACCTTTGTTCTTAGAAAGCGCAAAGAGATTGATCAGTTGCTCGATGGTGTGATGGAGGGATGGCGTATTGCACGACTACCACGCATTGATCGCGATATTTTGCGCTTGGCGGTTATTGATCTCTCTGAACTCAAAACGCCTGTGGCTGTGGCTTGTAATGAAGCTGTTGAGCTAGCTCATCGATTTAGTGATGAGCAAGGACGGAAGATGATTAACGGTGTACTGCGTCGTCTGCAGAACGCTCCCTCACAGGTGTTGCCCTGAAATCATGGTCTACGACTGGTTTAATCGCAGTGCTGTTCCACCTGAGGACTCAGCTGACCCTCCAGTTGACCAAGCTGATCGAAAGGATCAGCCTTCTCCGAAAGATTCCTCTTCAACTCAAAAAGTTGACACCCAGCAGTCTGGATCTGATGCGTCGGAAGAGGATCCTCTTGAATGGGCTCGTCAGGCATACGCACGGCTGAAGGCTCAAAAGGCCGAGATTGCTGAGGCAGAGAAAAAGGCTAAAGAGGACACCGGCGTCTCGAAAGAAGCGGCTAAAGATCCTCAAGTGGAGACAGTTGAGGCAGTTCAATCTGAACTCGCAGCTCCTCCTGCTCAAAGCGCTGATTCTCCAGCAGCTGTTGCTTCCTCTGCTACTGCTCAATCGCCATCAGAACAAAAGGGCTCGGAGCCAGTTGTCCCCGAAATAGAGGTTCCAGCTGAGGCACCAGCAGATCTCGTCCCTCCGGCCCTTTCTTTTCTTGAACAGGCAGCAGCTCAGCGCGATCAGCGTCGGCAAGAGCTGGAGCAACCTGCAGAGCTTGACTCCGTTTCAGCCGTTGTATCGGTAAGCAAAAATAATTTTCAGCCCGATGAAACTGATCAGGATGAACCCAGTCTTGGGGAATTTGATGATGCATTCACTTGGTCCGCTGAGGTTCTAGCGGCACAAGGACGTAACGCAGATCAGGTCACACTTGAGGAGATCGACTGGTTAGGGAGGCTGCGTCAAGGCCTGGAGAAAACTCGCCAGGGCTTTGTTACTGGCCTGCTCGAGAATCTTGGCGACGATCCCCTCACACCTGAGGTGGTTGATGACCTTGAGTCGCTTTTGCTGAGGGCTGATGCTGGTGTTCAGGCTACCGATCAGGTGCTGGATGCCTTGAGACAAAGAATGAACGAAGAGGTCGTTGACCCAAGTGAAGGTATTCGTTTTCTTAAAGAACAGCTTCGTAGCTTGCTTGATGAACCGATTCGGGCCAGTGGTGTTGACGTACTGGCGCCTCAGAGAGAGCGCTTGAACGTTTGGCTTTTGGTTGGTGTCAATGGTGTTGGTAAAACAACCACCCTTGGCAAGCTCGCCAACCTCGCTGTTCGCAGTGGCTATTCAGCATTAATCGCAGCTGCTGACACCTTCCGTGCCGCAGCTGTGCAACAGGTACAAGTGTGGGGTGATCGCAGTGATGTGCCAGTCGTGGCGAATCCTTCCGCGAATGCAGATCCTGCAGCGGTTGTCTTTGATGCGATCGGTGCAGCACGTTCCAAAGGAACGGATCTGGTCCTGGTGGATACGGCTGGTCGGCTTCAGACCAAGCACAATCTGATGGAGGAGCTTGAAAAGATTCGCCGTGTTGTGGATCGTCTTGCACCTGATGCTCACGTTGAATCGTTGTTGGTGCTCGATGCCAGTCAGGGCCAGAATGGCTTGAAACAGGCCATGGCATTCGCGCGTGCTGCTGGTCTTACAGGTGTTGTGATTACGAAGCTGGACGGAACTGCGAGAGGAGGAGTTGCTCTTGCTGTTGCTTCAGAAGCGAAGTTGCCCATTCGTTTCATTGGAGCTGGTGAGGCGATTCGTGATCTTCGTCCTTTCAACAGTTTTGAGTTTGTGGAGGCCCTATTGGCAACGCGTTGATGCTGTGCATTACTGCTTGATCTGCATGAACTTGCTACGTTGCGCCTTCTGCTGAGTGGTATGCCTTGAGCAGCACACCTTCTTGGCGACATCCTGCACCTCCCCAAAGAGGAGTCAGCCAACCGTCGACGGCTTCAGCCTCGTTACGACAGCTATTAGAGAGCTTGTCACGAGAACAGCGCTCGAATCAGGAGCTGTTGGTGTCACTTGGTTTTGCGTTGCGGAGCTTCAGCAACCTCAGCCGATTTTTGGAGTTGGTCCCTGTGGTGGCAGCTCGACTTGTTGGAGTTCAAGGTTCACTGCTTGTTCCGTTTCAGCCTGATGGACGCCTATGGCGTGATCAGCTACAGATGCTTCCTGGTCCACGTACGGATGGTTTATTGAGGGCTCTTGCTGCCCATGAGCCTGGAAATACTGTTGGCTTTGGCTCCGACGACAGCCTCGTTCGTTCTATCGATCATCTTGTTCAAAGGCAGCTCGGCAGTTCTGGACTTTTTGCGACGTCTGTGATCGCTAGGGGTCGTCCAAGAGGCCGCCTCTACGTGTTTAATCCGTCAAGTCCTCTCGC
>MDTC01032188.1_pt1 | contig 12203 bp, 11 predicted proteins | sample 811181 | NCBI WGS metagenome assembly MDTC01 (sample SAMN05326644, study PRJNA326480) | marine metagenome | isolation source: seawater | place: Pacific Ocean: North | collected 2011
ACCAGATGTATTAGAGCAGATGGCGACTCTTGTGGGGCGGGGTAGCTTAAAAGAAGCGGCTTTGATAGCTACAGAAACCGAGGAATTTCTTAGAATCACGTTGAAGAATATGGTTGCTCCCTGGACTAATGAGGATGCATCTAATTCTGTGCCTTTAAATGATTACACAGCTACTGTAATTGGAGTGATAAGAGATAACTTATCTTTTAAAACCCTGTTCTCTGATGTGGTTTATACCGGTGCCGATACTTTGGGTTTACCCGTATACGCTAATGATAATAACGATCACTACGAAGCTTTTGAGGTGGGAAATTTTCGTTTTTCCGATACTAGTCAGTTTGTAAGGCAGAGTCAGACAATGTTGACAGGTTTTGCCGTTGGTGCAGGAGTTTTGACATCGAGGGGCTTTGCAGCAGCATACTATGATGCTGGCACAAATCGACTTCCGTTTGCAGCTGTTATGGCAACTTATACCTGTAATGAGATCGAGCAGCTTCATGATAATACTTTGAATAAATCTTGGATTAGACAAGACGTAGAACGATCCCCAGGGGGAGATGTGAAGCTATATCTTGCAAAGTGCAGCGGTTGCCATGGACTCATGGATGGTTTAACCCCAGCTTTTGCTCATAATGATTTTGTGGATGGTGTAAATATTTACGATCCAAATGTGATCCCTGAAAAGATGACTCGTAATGCCTATATTTTTCCGGAGGGTCGGCGAATTGCTTCTGATGAGTGGGTAAACTTTATGGTGGATGGAGCAAATAAGGCGATTGGGTGGCAGCTTGCTCCGGTTACAGGACGATACACTGGTAGGGGGATTGTGGCTTTTGGCGAAATGGTTATGAATACCGATGCTTTTGCGACCTGCATGGCTAAGAAAGCTTTCAAACAGGTGTGTCTGAAGGTTGTGGACAAGCCCGAGGAGGAAGTTATTGTAAGTGATTTAGCGGCAAGTTTTGTTGCAGAAGATTTCAAGATGAAGAACTTATTTGCTGAAACGGCTACCAAATGTGCTGAATAGAGATTGTTAATAGCTGAGTGGAGATAGAAATGATGTGGTCTTATTATAGAGTATTGTTGGTTTTAGGTGTGTCGTTGTTACTTTCTTGTTCTTTAAAAAAGAAGTTCGATAGGAATAATAAAGGTGCTCGAGTCAGTCAAGATATATCGCAGGCTCTCGAGGAGCTGGCAGACAATACGGATGATTTTGAGGGTAAAGGGAAGAAATTAGAGGAACTTGAAAAAGATGGTCTCGCAGACGGCACAAATCTGTCGCTTGTGAAAACGGGTGTTGGTTTTCGTAATTTCGACCAGATAAACAATACATACTCAGTGCTGACAGGTGTGCCGATTGACAATCAGCAGGTGGCTAATGCATTTGCTGCTTTAAGATCAACGCTGCCTACTGAAAATAGTGTTGCGACTATCACACCAGGTCAGGTGTCTTCATTCACGAAGTTAGCAGCTTTTTACTGTGATGTGGCCTCTAGAGATCAGCAGCTAGCAAGCGATTTGTATGCTGGGGTTGATCTTTCTGGTTCAGCGCAATCAATTGTTCAAAATCCTGACCCCTTGATTAATGCCTTGTTAGATAGGTTTGTAAAGCCGGGCTATTCTTTAGGGCAAGAATCAGAAGCGGAAAGAGAGATAGTCAGAATGTTAATTAATGATATAGGGCCAGGACCTCAAGCGGTAGATATGGCTATGGGTGTTTGCTCTGCAATGTTGTCGTCAGCTTATGTGACGATTTATTAATATTGATATTTGTAATGTAAACTGTTTTGTGAAAGGGAAAATCTGATGGTTTTGAATACGAAAGAATTACTTAAAAAAGCACGATCCTTGCGGCAACAACCATTTTTGCATGGTGATCATAGGTTGCCTGTTACGAGGCGTGAGCTGCTGGGGCAGGGCTTTATCAGTATGGCCTCAGGTCTGATCGCACCAGGTTTATTAACCTCGATTATGGCAAGATCTGCGCAGGCTGCGGAATGTGCTTCAACAGGTGTGGTTGACGGCCATATTCCATATCTACATATTGAATTATCAGGCGGTGCATCAATTGCAGGTAACTTTATTTTTGGGAAACAGAGAGACGGAGCCCCATTAGAGCTTTTGGGGCCAACATCATATGATAGTCTTGGTTTACCTGCTGAATTTCATCCTAGTAATGGTATGGACACCACTTTTGGAGGTTCTTTTGCGCCCACGTCTGGTTTTCTTCAGGGTATGACATCAGTGATGAGCCCTGAAGCTCAAGCAAAAACGGTGGTTACTGGTGGTGCAGGAACATCAAATGACGATAGCCGTGGTAATCCGCTAAATGGCTCTAATTTAGCGATTGCGTCGGTTGGAGGTAATGGCAACTTGGTGCAGTTGGCTGGGACGGGCAATACGCTTTCAGGGGGTCGCACACGCGAGCTTGATATTGGTGCCGACCCGTCTTTGTCGAAAGTGCAAATTGCAGCCTCTGATGATGTTCTGGAACTCGTGGATCCAGGGTTATTAGCCTCGAGACTCTCTGCAGATGATGCTGCTAAAATTGCTAGAGCAGCAAGCAAGCTCTCATCTGCAAAATTGGCCAAGTTTAAAGAAAAGGATTTGCCCGCTCAAATTAAAGAATTGGCTGATTGCGGCTATTTGAACGGGGTTGAATTACTTGTGAAATATGATGCAGCTTCATTGGATCCTGCCAATGATCCGTTGGTTACAACCACTCCTTTTGATCTTACAGATCAGAATGATCAAAGGGTTGCTAGTATTGCTAAATTACTTTGTGATGGTAATGCTGCTGCAGGGACTATTGATAAGGGTGGTTATGACTATCATGGTCGTGGTCGAAACACGCAAGATGCTAGAGACTTAGAGGCTGGTAGAGATGTTGGTTTAGCATTAGAACTGGCTCATAAGAAAGGGAAAGCCATGTTTATAGCAGTGACTTCTGATGGGTCTGTGTCTTTTCGGGGTAGGGATGCAGCCTCGGACTCTGGAGCCAGGGGGGCCTATTTAATGGTTGCTATTGGTAGGACAACACGCCCAGAAGTAAGCTCTTTTCAAATCGGTGCTTTTAACGATTCGGGAGCAGTGGATACTAGCTATTTAGATACTGCTAATGCACCAAGGCTTCAGGCTGCAAATATTATCGCCAACTATGCAGCATTTTCAGATAAGTATGCTAGTTTTGCAGATAGTCTAAAGAAAGCCGGGTCTCAGGATCCTTTTGCTGGTAAAGAAGCGCAATACATAGCATTTAAGCCTCTTAAGTGAGGTTTGTTAGAGATGGGGAATAGCTATGAATTATTTGAAGATATGTGGATTTCTGTGGTGGTCATCTTGTGTGCTAGCCGCTTGTGGAAAGAAAACGGGATTTCGCACACAAAGTATTGTCAAACAGGTGGCGTCAGAGGTTGGCAGTGCTGATCAAGCCAAGGAAAAGACTGACGGCTCTGATTCTCCTTCCCAGGGGGAAGAACGTAAAGACTCGTTGGGAGTTTTCGAAACGACTGTTTATCCCGTACTTCGAGACCGTTGTGTAGGGTGTCACGAGTCTGAAGTTAGGCCGTTTTTTGCAGTAGCTTCTAGTCAAGACGCTCATGACACAATTGTTGATCAAGGCAAAGTAGATTTTGCGGATACCGAAAGATCTCGTTTGTATTTGCGGCTTTATGAGGAAAATCACAATTGTTGGAGTGAATGCGGTGATGATGCAGAAGAGATGCTTACGGCTTTAAACTCATGGGCAGATGTTAATAGTGCTGAGCCGGAGGTGATTCCGAATATGACCGCAATGGTGGCATTTAAAGATGGATCCGATCCTAGTCCAAGAGCAGATCCTACAACAATAGTTCAAATTGCGGCAGATTCGGCCGACGTAACGGCGCCTATGGTCGCTATGGACGATGATCCAGATGGTGATGTCGCAGAATATCTGGTGGTTCCCACTGGTAATGGTGGTAGAATTCTGCCTGAAGCTGTGGTCGGGCAGGCTGGCTATACCTTTGATGTGAAAGTTGCTGGTACTTACTACCTATGGCTTAGAGTCAACGCTCCGAATGGTAATGCTGATTCATTCCATATTGATTTTAATGGTTCTGGTTTTTTTCGCTACAATACCGGTGTTACCAATGGTGATTGGGCTTGGTCACGGGTAAATAATAATAATGCGGAGCTGAGTTTTGATCTGCCTGTAGGACAACATGCCCTGTTAGTTGGTCATCGGGAAGAGGAGACGAGATTCAACACTGTGGCATTAACGATGGTTGCTGAGGACTTCGAAGGCAGTGCAGCAGCTCCTGAAGAGGAAAAGGAATTGCGTATTGATTTGTCTGGACTCACAGGCAAGAATGCTACTCTTGTATTTAGAGCCCGGGAATTTGATGCTGAGAGTAAAACTATTCTTATAAGTGATCTACAGATTGAAACTGATACAGCGATTCTTATCAAAGAAGTAAATCCTCTTATTAATGGAAAGCTGAACTCGCAGCATTCCAATTATAAGCAGGTGGACTTGAATATTGCAGCCCCTGGTGGGCAGTTATCTTCGGCTCCCATGGTCTTAATCGGAGAACAAGGTTTTGCACTAGACCAGATCGCTTTTAGTTTTGGTGTGGTTGAGTAATAGTATTGTTATCTTAGGGCTTTGCATCCTCCAATTAAGGTTTTGTCGCCTATATACCGTTGGTACGAGATACGGTCTGTAAGGATAAAGGTTGTTAACATGAATAGCTTGAAAATCATTTTACTGGATGGTCAACCGGTAGTGAGGGAAGGGCTCCTTTACATCATCGATGATCAACCAGATCTGGATGTTGTTGCTGATTCAGGTCGGGGTAAGGATACTCTTGAACTCACTAAACGTTATAGCCCTGACATTGTAATGTTGGATATAGAGATGGATGGTGTTGATTTTACTATCGTAAAAAAATTGCGTAAGCTGAACCCGGAAGTTCGAGTTTTGTTTTTTAGCAATAGCGATTCAGAAGAAATTGTTAGGCAATCCAAGCGGGCGGGAGCTGATGGTTTTGTTACAAAGGAAGAGGGTCGGCATACCATTTGTCTGGCCTTAAGGTCGGTAGGGAGAGGAAAAACATTTTTTTCTCAAGCGGCATTGCAGGCGAAACCGACAACATATACCGATGTGCGTGGCCGGACTCTGCCTACCCAGCACCCGCTAAGTCTGCGTGAGGTTGATGTTCTATGCCTGGTTGCGCAAGCAATGCCAGCAAAAAAAATCGCAGGTGAATTAGGAATTAGTGTTAAAACAGTTGATCGGCATAAGGCCAATATTATGGCAAAACTCTCGATTCACTCGCAGGCCGAACTGGTTCGTTACGCCTTTCGACAGGGCTTTGTCGATGCCTAAGCTGACGCTTTTCATATTTTGCATATTAACGGCGGGCAGAGCTTACTCTGATTATTTGCGAACAGATTGTATCGGTAAAAGCAATGCTGATAAAGCTATCGTTTATTTGCATGGCTGGGACGATCCTAAACTGGGGCAGCATGAGAAAAAAAATCGTGAGCTCTGGAAAATGCTAGCAAAGAAGTACAGGCTTATAGTAGCTTTGCCACGGGGAGATGGTCGCTGTAGCCAAGGGCGGCGGCAATGCTGGCGATTGCGAACAAAGTCGGATGTGGTGGCTAGCTTTGCGAGGCTCGATGCTGGCGCTAAGGAGTGTTTCGGCAAGCGCGATTATGGGGTTGTTGGGTTTTCTAATGGCGGCTATCTCGTATCGGGTATTTACCACTACTGTTTGGCACCTAAGGCCTCGTTCTTGCTAGCCATTGGCTCAGCAGGTCTCAGCCATAACCGGGGTGTCCCGAGGGCGGAATGTGGTCCGTTGGTTTTACAGATAGGTAATAGTGACATCACTTACAAAAAGGCTATCTCATATTATCGAAGGTTAAAGGCGCAAGGTGCAGATAGTGAGTTTGAAACTTTCACTGGTGGTCATATACTACACGCTCCAGCCCTAATGAGTGTCGTGAATAGATTCTGATCCCCGTCTTGTAAATTATAGAGTGTTTGTAGTGCTGCTTTCACCAGATCTTCTCTTGTTGCTGCCTCTTGATAAACACGGTATTAAGGATTATTCTTAGGAAGTCCGCAGTGACTATCCTGGCGGGTATTGACGCTACATGGGTTCTGGGGCGTACGATTAAGTTATTGGAGATATTTTAGAGGTATCGATTGACTGACGACGATTACAAAGAAAGGGTCCGTCGCTGGCGCAAGGCCGCCTATCAGCGAGCTAAGGCGCTGCGGAAGGAGTATGAGGCTTCCCCCCAGTATCAAGCCCAAAAGGCTGCTGCTAAGTCCCTGGAGAAAGCAAAACGTCAGAAGCTGAATGCAAAGGTAAAAGAACAGCGCCGCAAGGAAAAAAAGGCGAAAATAGCTGCTAAAGAGAAAAAACAGCCCCAGCTGAATTTCCATGATTTAAAGTTGGTTGAAGTTGATAGCTCTACCGGTGATTTGGTTCCGATGAAAACACCTAAGCCCAAACTTACCCTGATATTGTCAGACTAAGTTTGGGCTTTTTTTGAACCCTAAATTCTCATGTGGAATTAGTTAGCGCCGCTGACCACGATTGGGTCTTGAATTGGTGAAGCTGGCTTCGAGTTTGACAGATACTGTCCGTATACGAAGCGACCGTCGCCAATCTTTGTCCAAGGGCCTTTCTTGAAAATTACGACTACCTTTGAGCCGAACTGAATTTCTCCGATTACTTGGTGAGAAACTCCAGGACCGGAGCGAACGTTTAATAGCTCTGTTGCAACGTATGCCTCATTTGCTGCATCTTCATCCTGTTGGATTTGTTTAGCGGCATCTTGAAGTGATGTTGGAACTGCTGGTGTTTCCAGGGCAGACGGCGTTGTTGGTGATTCAACAGCTTTTTCGTCGTCAGAGCAGCTTGTCAGGGCCAAGGCAATTAAGCTTGTGCCGATAATTGCTAGTCTTCTCATCTCTCTCTCCTTTGGGTTAAGTAAAAGCACGCAGTCCAGAGTTTTAGATACCAGAGCACCGGTATAGAAGGCTGGTATTAGCCCCCCCTGACCACGGTGATTTGTTCGGCTGCAGTTGCAAAAAAATTAGCAGAAAAAAATAAAGCACTGATATTACTTTTGAAACTTTCCAATTGGTTGCTCATAGCAAGGAAATTTTTGTATCATATATAGGTCATACATCCGGCGTTGACATGCTTTCTGCCATGGGTTCGGGACTTCGGACGTAGACTTTGCCAGGCTTTTACTGCTTTTGTCTTTAATCTCTTCTGTATAAAAGTTGAGGTAAAATTAAATCGTATCAGTAGTAGAAGTGGGTTGGTTAGTGGATGGCCAAAAGTCTGTTTTTATTATTCTTTTGAGGTTAATTTATGCAGCATCTTCTTGCTAAGATATACTGTTTACTATTTTTTTTGACACTGAGCTGTGTATCCTTTGATGGAAGCCCAAAGGTCACAGGTAACGTATGGCCTACTAGTTCATTTACCGAGAGTTGGCTCCTTATAGAGAAGTTTGGTAAAAAAACTAAGTTTCGGGTGAAGTTTTCTCACTTACCTGTTCGAACCACTATTGAAATATATAGCGTTAAAGGGACATCGCCTTTAGCGAAGGCTTACTATGTATCAGGTGCCTTAGCTTCAACCTCTTATTCTGAAAACCCTGTGCTGAACTTAGCGGAAATAAAATCGTTATTCAGGGCTTGGTATCAGTTGTTCAAAGGAAAACCCTGGCATGAGGGTGATCGTATAGAATTAAAAGGTGCCATTGCCTTAGTGTCTGGAGAGACTCGGTTTAGAAACTGTAGCTTGCCTTCAAAGTATAGTTTGGCGATTCTTGACCGTCGGCTTACGGCGACAATTGAAACATTTTCAGCCAGTTGTGATGCTTTCTAACCAAAATCCATAGGCTCGGCAACTTCTTCGTATCAAGATTTTTGTAAAAAACCGATGATGCTGGGGTGCAACAAGGAGGTGATCTTGGACCAGCGCAGGCGGAACATCGAGTTTCAAAACCGTGTAGGAAAGCTAAGCTACCGCGACTTAGTCGAGTTAGGACTTTCACCTTCATGTATTACAGGAAGTTTTTATCCATGCGACCTCAAGGCGCTAACCGAGTTTGTCTGGAATAATCCTGAATTTCATATCATTTCCTATCTAGACACCGGCGAATATGTGAATCACTTTGATGCTCAGGGAAGGATGTTTTTTTTGGCTGATGGGGATGCAAACCCTGCCCTTGACTATCGAGCCCCACCAAGAATGGTTAGTCAAGCTAAGGCAATGCTGTTTCAGCTTCAGGATCGCAATTTTTCAAAAAGTTAATTCTTTGCTGCAGTCCGGGTTTTTTTCGGTTTGGTTCGTAAAGCATGGCGGTACACAAACAGTTTTTGAAGTTTTTGGCCAAAAGAGTTTGGTAGTTGACGCAGCTATGACAGCCATCCCAAAACTCCTTAGAGTCTGTCAGCCTTTCATAGGTTACTGGCCGGTAGTTTAGATCGCTATTTATATCCATTACTACGTGGCTGGTGGTGGGCCAGCCCGGCGGATAAAACTTTTTATGGTGATGCTCATTTGACAAGTCTTTAAAGTATACTAGTTTCGCACCGCTGATCGGTACGGCGATTGTAAATAAAAATAAATTTATAGGAAGATATCAAGTATAAATTTTTTAGAGACCTAGACAAATAATTTCGTAATAAAACGCCATTTCAATCAAAAGCCTTGTAAATGAGGATTTAATCTCATCTTCACCCATGCCTTTTTGTCAAATAAGACTCGAAATTTATTATAAATATGGGATTATTTTTTAATTAACGAGAAAAAATCTCTTGTAAACCTACTGCAAAATCAGGGGTGTAGAGGTGGGTAGCTGGATAAGTTATTAGAAAAACTCTTGAATGAGCTACTTTGCCTATGGTACGCAGTAAAGACATTGGGTAAACTCTGTTTTGTCAGTTTTATCTGGCAAGGTGTCTTAATGTAGCGGGTTATTTCAGACTCGCATAAATCCGGGGAAAGGGTCGCATGAATACGAGTCAGATGATTAAGCAACTTGGGCTAGGAAATGTCGGAATTACCGCAGCGCAAGCTATTTTTCACAATCTCTCCTATGAAGAGCTGTTTCATCATGAAACCGAAAATGGTGGCGACCCTCTTGAGAAAGGTAGGTTGACCCAATCAGGTGCAGTTGCAGTCGATACTGGTCGTTTCACTGGAAGGTCACCAAAGGATAAGTACATTGTGAGATCTGAGCAGTCAGAAAATGACGTTTGGTGGGCAGGTACAGGGTCCGATAATCACCCGATAAATAAAGAAACGTGGCGGAATTTAAAGAATATCGCTTTGGAAAGGCTGGAGAATCGTAGCTTATATGTGATGGACGTTTTTTGCGGTGCAAACCCTTCGACTCGTTTGTCCATAAGGCTAGTAACCGAAGTGGCTTGGATGGCTCATTTTGCAAAGAATATGTTTATCCGACCGTCTCAAGAGGAACTTAATAACTTTAAGCCCGATTGGACTATTTTGAATGCCTGCAAAACCTCCTGTCAGAAGTATCGAGAGCTAAACCTTAATTCAGAGGTGTTTGCGGCATTTAATATTGAGGAACGCCAAACGGTGATCGGTGGCACTTGGTACGGGGGAGAAATTAAAAAGGGTATTTTTACAATGATGAATTACTTTTTGCCTCTGGAAGGTATTGGGTCTTTTCATTGTTCGGCTAATCAAGGTGAAAAAGGCGATACAGCGCTGTTCTTTGGCTTGTCTGGTACTGGTAAGACAACTCTTTCGGCCGATCCTAAACGACAGCTTATTGGTGACGATGAGCATGGTTGGGATGCTGATGGTATTTTTAATTTCGAGGGTGGTTGCTATGCAAAATGTGCCAATCTCTCAGAAAAAAATGAGCCTGATATTTATAGGGCTATTCGAAGGGACGCTCTTTTAGAGAATGTTGTGGTTGATGAAGGTGGAGCTATTGACTTTGTTGATGTATCAAAGACTGAGAATACCCGCGTGTCCTATCCGATCTATCATATCGATAATATTGTTAAACCAGTCTCAAGGGGTGACCACCCGAAAAATATTATTTTTCTTTCTTGTGATGCATTCGGCGTCTTGCCGCCTATCGCAAAGTTAAGTCCAGAGCAGGCTAAGTATCTTTACTTGTCAGGCTACACTGCGAAAGTTGCGGGTACGGAAATCGGGGTTACTGAGCCAACCGCAGTTTTTTCTCCTTGTTTTGGAGGGCCGTTTTTGCTTCTCCATCCGACAAAATATGGAGAGATTTTAGGCGCGAAAATGGCAGAACACGGCGCCAATGCTTACCTTGTGAATACAGGGTGGAGCGGCGGTTCTCACGGTGTAGGGGCTCGCATGAGCTTGTCCGTGACTCGGCAGATCATAGATGCAATTTTCGACGGGTCGATTGAAAAGGCAGATTTTGAAAGTTTTCCGGTTTTTGGGTTTTCAGTGCCCAAGCAGTTGGGTGGGATTGATAGTAAGGTATTAGGTGCGAAAGAAACCTGGAAGGATCAGAGTGAATTCACTGCTGCGCTCAGCAAGTTAGCCCTGATGTTTCAGGATAACTTTAAGAAATATACTGATACTGCAGCCGGCAAGGATTTGGAAAAGCACGGACCACAACTCTAGGTTTCTGGATTCGTGAAAATATGCGAGACTATGGGTGTGAGTATGCGCTTGGTGGCGTCGGATTCATGCAGGAGGACCGTTACAACAATCCGGGGAATCCGCTGCCAGATGCCTTCGAGCAACCCTTATGGGAGGCCTTTTGGTGTTTGGCCGGCTCCCACCCTTGTGGTGGGGTCCCCCTCGCTAATGAAGATTAAGCCAGGTAGCGCTCACACTTCGTCCTCAAGCCTGCTGCGGAGTTTTTCCATGGCATTTTTGTGATGTTTTTTTACTGCGCTCAATGAAACACCAAGCTCTTTCGCTGTCTCTCTAAAGCTATGGTGGTGAAAGTAGATATTGAGAATCACCTGCCGCTGAGACTTTGTGAGGTCGGTCATTGCTGAGCTCATGCGCATTTGGGTTTCATGGTCAATGAGTAAATCGAGCGCACTGGGCGAGAGGTCAGGGATTTCAAGTTCTTCGATGTTATCGCCAAGTTTTATGTCATAGCCTACGCCCCAGACAGCCTCAACGTCGAGCAAGTCTTTGATCTCATGTTTAGAAACGCCAAGGGCATCGGCTAGCTGGGCTTTATCTTCCTCATCGTAGCCTTGAATATTATGTTCATCGCGCAGTTCTTTGATACGTTCGAGTTTCTTCCGCGTTTTGAAGGGTACGGGGTGATTCTGTTTTTGGTGGCTCTTTACTTTCTCTGTCAGGACTTGAAGTGCAAATTTACGAAAGTCAGTTTTGGGGTTTGTTTGCATTTTCTTGGCAGCGCTAAGAAGAGCTTCGCTTCCCACGCCTAACAGGTCATCAAAGCTCATATCATCGTCTATACCGGTTGCCTGGTGCCTTCTACTAGCAACTTTTTTCACAAGATCGAGGTTATCTCGCACTAATGTTGCTGTTAGGTTTCGCCAAATTCCAGTTACTTCGTGCATTGTGGCAATCATCTCTTCACTTAGAGGGGCATTTGTGTAGCAGAGGCTATACTCGTTGTATCCGGCTGCATCCTCTTCTTGAAAGTGCTCTATAGCTTGCTCAACCTTAGCTGCGACTTTAGATCTTTGTGCCATACTCTCGAGGATATGCCGCCTGATTTCATCTTCAGATGCCTGAGGGTTGTTCTCAAACCATTGCTGATTATCTTGCTCGAGGCTGCGATAATCACCGGTTTGGCCAAGGTCAAATAGTTCTTGGTACTCATCAAGTATGTCAAAAATGATTTCGTCGTTCAAATCCGATCTCCCTTTTACCTTAAGCATAGAGTAGCATGGGTTGGGGGCTTTAATGAATGGGTATTCCGACAATATACTTTTGAATATGATCTATTTGTTATGCGGGTGCACGCTGTACCTCTTTTAAAAACCTCTCCATTACCGATTGCTCGAGCTTAGTGATTGACTCCTGCCATGTACGGTCACCGTCACCGGTAAATTCTTTGAGCTCTATTCCGAAGTATTGGCTAGAGTGCATGCGAAAGGATCCTACAGCCCTTCGTTGGTGGACGATTTTTCCCACTCCTTTTATAGACCTTACTAGCCATTGATCGTTGGGCTCGAT
>MDTC01073409.1_pt1 | contig 12203 bp, 7 predicted proteins | sample 811181 | NCBI WGS metagenome assembly MDTC01 (sample SAMN05326644, study PRJNA326480) | marine metagenome | isolation source: seawater | place: Pacific Ocean: North | collected 2011
ACAGCCACCGTCGTCAATGAAGAAAGATCACAGTTCACTTGAGATCACACCAAGCAGTACAAGACGTTTGAACAACGCAACAAAAGAGGACAATCTGGTCGATCGCAAAGCTATCGTTCAGCGGGTTCGTGAATTACAGGCGAAGCAAACGCAAGAGAAAAGCCTTGCTACCAAACAAGAACCTCATCTCAAGCACCATTCCAAACGGAACCGGCTGGTTGTCCTGGTCCGGGGCCCCCACTGGCTTCACGTATTCTGGGAAATTACCGAGCCTACCATCAAGCGAGTTCAAGCTTCGATGGGAGAGCAGTGGCATACTGCAAAACCAATTCTTCGTTTATTGGAGTCCCCCGAAAACAGAGAAGACAATGACGTAGAAAGTGTGATCCGGGAAATCGAAATTCACGGTGGAGTAAAAAATTGGTTTATAGATTTACGACAACCGATCGCCTGTCGTGTTGAAATTGGATATAAGTCCCGCTGTGGTAATTTCCATCGCTTGTGTAGAAGCAATCGTGTCTCAGCGGCCCCACCTAATCGGAAAGATTCCCTCAACGTTCATTGGAAAGATATCGAAACCGACGGCAGCAGAATTTTTTCACTCAGCGGTGGCTACACAAAACTCGATGGAGCGAAAAATGTGCGTGACCTATTCCAAGAACGCTTAAGTCAACCACTAGTACCTTTAAAAACCAGTCAGCAAGCTGTCGCTCACACTGATACCATGAGTTGCCCAAAAGGTTTTCCGCTTGAAATTGAGGCTGAACTTCTAATTCTTGGAGTTACCGAAAAGGGTGCTCAAATCTTTATTCAAGGGGAACCGCTTCACGTTGCGGATGACGGAACTTTTCACATCCGCATAGATATGCCGAATCAACGACAGGTCATACCCATATCTGCACAGTCGGCGTCTGGCCTTGAGCAACAGACTATTGTGGTTGCTGTAGAGCGAAACACACGGCTGCTGGAACCGCAGCCAATCAATGAAACAGACGATCTGTAACTCATCCATTTTTATTCCGAGAGCAAGCAAACTGAGACACTGCTATGCTTTCTGCCAGAAGCCGCTATCATAGTGTCGTTGGGAGAGATCGCCGATTACCTATGCTCAAGAGCACGGGGCGGTAAGTCTTCTGCCATGCCCGTGATGTGTCGAACCATGCCGGTGAGCTCTTAATGAGGCTCGTTGGGCGCCAATTATGGCTCCGGTCGCTTGCTGTGCCGAGACGATGAATCTATTCATCGTGTTCGGATGCAATCCCCGGGTTGCTGAGGCACCCTCCTTTTAATTTGGCGAGCTCTCCGCATTCCGCGACACCACGACATTTCGGTGGATTGCTTATCGCCCCGTGCTCTTGAGACAACCAAACACTCTATTGATTCTTCTCATTTAAGTCCTCGGAGGCATTCTTTTGAATGCTTTCCGTCTGCTCAAGCATACGCATACCGACCGTCACCGCTGTCAACGCAATTGCAGCAGTCCAACCTACCCCAAGTCCCATGGCTACGCGAAGACAAAGAAGGCCGCCAGCCCTATCCCCCATGCCCGTTAGCAACCCGGCGAGGCTGAGCACGAGAATTATCACCACAGGCAGCAGCAGGCCCAAAACAACAGACCAGGCGAGCACACGATGCAAAATAGAAAACATGAAGTATCAAATCCTTGCGGCTTGAGGCGACTCATGTGCCACTGGTGTAACAAGTGATGATTTTTACTCATCAGACCGATCTATACAAATAGCTCGTAGGTACTCACGGACAATTATCCACTTTCCAAGAGCTGCTATTAAGCTATAAGAATAATGCTTCACTTTTTCTCAACGTCAACCCGGGAAATCCACAGGTCATCGAGCAGCCAGATTTCGTGGCATTTCTGCACGATTCTGCTAACCTTCGCAATCCTTCCGCGGCCTTCCACCGCAGATCGGGTCACTCTTGACGACGGACGTGTTCTCGACGGCACAATTGCCCTTCTTCCAGGCATAAGTGTTGACCCACAAAGCACCGAAGATGCTGGATCAACCGTGGTCATGTGTGACAACGGTCTCACGAGAACGTTCATTTCCAAGAAAAGAGTTATTGGGGCTGCAGATGAAGACAGCGGTCAGTCCATGGAGGAAATTGATGTGTTTCAACGCGTCCCAGATAGCGGCCGCCGTCTTTCGAGTATTGGCACAGTAATGTCTACGACTCCATTTGATGATTATGGCCGCCGAGTTATTGCGATCTCGACGCCAAGCGGTCGCCTTGAGCTCGTACAAGGTATCACAAAAATCACACCTCACTGGATTTCTGTGGAAGGCCTCATCACCGAACACCCGCTGCGGCTTGATATGCGCATTGCTACATCGTCCGTGCCTCGAGAAACACTTCGTCGCGTTATCGAAAAACAGATTGATGAAAATGATGTCGACGAACGACTTCAATTTGTTCGCCTCCTTATTCAAGCCGCACGATATAAAGAGGCAGCTCTTGAACTTCGCAATGTTATTAAGGACTTCCCCTCCCTGAAGAGCCTTCTGGACCAACAAAGTAACATCACAAATCTGGCAGCAAATCAACTCTTGGAAGAGATTGTGTTACGGCAGCAATCTGGACAAGACCGCTTGGTGCTAACGCTTCTAGAAAAATTTACTTCAGAGGATGGTAATGGGGAACTACTCCAAGCCGTCAAGGAACTACGAGATGAGTACCGAGGGCGGCTGGACCGAGCGAGCGATCTCGTTTCCCAAATACAAGAACTCGCTGATCGATTACCTGACGCCCGTGAACGCCAACTGGCTGGAAATGTAATCAAACAAATCACGACTGAACTAACATTTGAAAGCCTCAGACGACTCACGGTCTACGAGCGTATCGGTTCAGATGACCAACTGCCACCAGAGCAAGCTCTCTCGTTGGCTATCACGGGATGGCTAGGCGGAGCAAATGCATCTCAGCTAAACCTCAAACTCGGACTCTCTGCAGCAAACGTCTCTGACCTTGTCAAGAAATACCTCGTTTCGGAACGACCAGAGAGACTTGAGATACGGCAACGACTCGATGCCGAGGAAGCATTTGACCCACAAACAGTGGCCGCTATCGCTGCACATATGGTTCGACCAGCAGCACCTTCAGATGTTCATGAAGATGGGTTTTTTGAAATTGAAGTGGCACTGCCGTCGGGGGGAGTAGGACACAAGGTGGTCCGGCGCTGCCTTGTGCAACTACCTCCCGAGTACGATGCAAGGCGACGCTATCCAGTTATCATTTCACTCCATTCTGCCTCTAGTACACCTCTTCAACAAATTGAGTGGTGGGCAGGGACACCGACCGCTGGAGGCCGTCGCGAGGGCCAAGCAGGGCGGCATGGCACGATCATTGTGGCTCCGGAATGGGCGTCCGAGACACAAGTTGGATACCACTATTCTGCAGAAGAACATTCTGTAGTCCTTTCAGCCTTACGTGAGGTTTCTCGGCAATTTTCCATTGACTCTGATCGAGTCTATCTCTCTGGCCACTCAATGGGTGGCGACGCTGCGTGGGATATAGGACTAGCACATCCAGACCTGTGGGCAGGCACCATTATCGTATCCGGCAAAGCCGGGCGGTATGTTCACCATTACCATCAAAACGCAAAGAATCTACCGATTTATATTGTGTGCGGTGGACTTGACCATAATACTTTTTCTGCGAACGAAATGGACTTGGATCGTTATCTTAAGAAAGGCTTTGATCTCACATATGTTGAATACCGCGGTCGCGGCCATGAGCACTTCTCTGATGAGCTTCTGAACATTTTTGATTGGACGAATCGCAGAACTCGATCGACTTTCCCAAAAGATATTGATGCTGTGAGCATGCGGCCCTGGGACCGCTTGTTCTGGTGGATTGAAATGCAGTCTCCGCCAGTGCGGACAATGGTCATGCCCAGCGATTGGCCGCCAACACAATTTGGAAGACCCTTTGCTCTCTCAGCGAAAGCGACCGCCAACAATAGGATCACAGCAAGATGTGGTGCGAAAGAGGTGCGTATCTGGTTGTCACCAGAGATCGTAGACTTCCAACGACCTTTAACTATCAACCTAGGCACCCGCCGAATCCATCAAGGCGAGATCACACCTGATATTGATACGCTTCTCGAGGATTTACGGAGTCGGTGCGACTACCAACATCCATTCTGGGCCGTCGTCACCAACAAACCGGAGAATACACAATGACGGTACGAGACAATACTGGTTTGGATGCAGCTACTTTGAGCCAACTTCCTGAGTCTGTTGTCCTGCTGCTTCTAAGGGAAGCGTAATGCCTCCAAGAAACCATCCATCATCTAGATTATTCATTACAAATCCAGTTGTGCCGAAATACTTTTCAATGAGTTTGAAATCGGGTAGCGTGCTTCCATCAATTTTCTGATCACGAACACTACCTGGCTCCCCATCACCCAAAAGACTGTTGAGAAGTTGCCCTGTCACGCTTTTTGACTTTGGCATTGATCCACTTTTTAACAGTTCAAATGCAGGACGTATCGACTCACCAGAACGGCCAAACCCCCACAGAATCGAAGGGGAAGGGTGCAGTTCTTTCAAAACAGTATTCATTTTTTTGTAATCATTCATGGTCGCAAGAGAATCACTGCCACTGGTGGCCAGAACGCGCTCAAGAATATCTCGGTGCGATGCAATCAACAGATGTCCATGAGCAACCGTCACCGCCGAGTGAGGCAATAATTTTTCTTCCTTTTCACGGAGACGTCGACGCCGAGCATCACCGCTATCCTCTTCTTGGTCAGCATGTGCAACAATACCACCGGGAGTTTCTATCTCAAGCGTTGGAATTTCCATCGAACGGTCAATCAACTCCCAGATAACAACGCCATTTGACTCAACTCGGCGCATATCTGGATCTGTAGACATACTCTTCCCAACCGTGGCGGCGACTTTTTCTGGATCAATGGCTTCAATGGCAATTACAAGTCGGTCACTCTCGACGTCTATTGGCTCCTCAAAGTCACCAATAAGAGTAATTTTTTTTCCGAGACACGCAATGAGATCTGCCTCGACATCAATCTGTGGACCATCAGGATCCTCTTTCAGTGAGGCAATGACATCATCAAAGACTCCTTTCTCGCCGACAACATCATCCACCAAGGATTCGGCCGACTGGAACGCCGTCTGAATATCCCACTTCAACGAAGACCAGCTCGACACTCCTGCGGGGACCCAGTCGAACGGCTGAATGTCATCACTCTCAGGAAACCGAAGCATGCGAGCAGCAAGATCGTATCGATCTACCGACAAAGGATCTCGTCCAGGAAGTGGTGGGGCATAGACAATTGTCTGATGTCGCATTTGAAATGGGCCATCATCAAACATGACGGCTCCACCCAATGCTTTTATTGCGTCAAACCCCTGGCGACCAAGTATTTCAATGTAATCTGGCCCTTTTTGTCTTTTTTTGGTTGGGTGAGCTGATTTGTAGGCAGCAGCAAACTCAAAAGGACTAATGTACCAACGCAACTTCGATATTTCTGGACGCAGATTTTTGAGTACTCCCTTGCTGACATTTTTAAATTGTTCTGTCGAAGCGAGACAATCTTCTCGTCCATTTTTCAAAACTTCAAGAACGTGGCTCACTTGAACTGGATCGTCACCAACGACTAGAGCCTTTCCCTCGTGCACTACCGCAACAACTTGTTCCTGCGGTTCAACAGCATCAGTATCATCCGCACTTGGATTTTCCTGTGGCAGTCGGTAAACCCGTATCACCTTCTCATAGTCAGCCAAACGTTCGGCCTTTTGTTCAAGTAATCGTGTTTCAATTTCTTCAAGCAATTGTTCTGTCTCATCTTCATGACCAGTGGTATCGACAAGAAGAACGGTTGCTAAACGACCGGCCTCAGGAACAATGGCCGCAACAGCGATCTCACCTCCAGGAACCTGGCCAAGGTCTTCGATTGTAAGACCTAATTTACCGAGCCTTTGTTTTCCTGCTTTCGAGAGTTGTTCACGAAAGCTTTTCACAAAGGCTTCCATATGAGGATCGCGGATAAGCTTACCGTACTGAGTACGATCAAAACTTTCGCTGAATCCATCAGGATCAGCAATGCTGATCCATGCCACGGTTGTATCTGGAAAAACATTCTGACTGTCTGGAAATGCTGAATCATTCGCCCAGACGGTCCCGGTACAACAAACCGTGAGATGAAACACAAGCAGCCAGCCAACAAACCCTCGTGAAATGCAAGTATTTGCCATTGAGAGGCAACACAACTGTCTTCGATCGCTCGTTGTACGGTCCACAGATCAACTCCTTTTGATTCCGGTACCCTGAAAATGAATACCGAACGTAACTCCGAAAACCAAAGCTCTGCCAACTTTGAATGAACAACTAACGGCCATCCGACCAATTGAAGGCTAAACGACCAATTTCCTTGAAAACTAGCAGGTACAGAACCCGCAGTGTGTCAGGCTTTCACATTTATCTCAACATCAACTTTCCCGGGAAAACCGTATCAATTCACGGTTTGTACCAACATCGTCCCGTGAGATTCCTCGGGCCCGGCATCTTCCCATTAAAACACAGCCAACAAGACCTCGAAGGTCACCCACGTACCTAAAAGCCAAGATCCGAGGCTGAGTGCCAAGACCGTCTCATTCCGAGCCTTGAACTTGTGAAATACTAGGCACACCATCGCGGTGAACAACATATTGATCGTAAGACAACCTGTGGCTCGGAGGGCATTCCAAACTCCAGCGGTACCATAAGAGGTAAGCGACACCACAAGCGGCGGCCATAATATTATGGCTCCAAAGCTGGCCAGAGCAATTGTTGCTTGTGATACCCGGTGAGGAATCGTGAGCATTTCATACCACTTTGCACACCGTCTTATTTCTGTAAGTCGATCCCAGCTAGCTACGACTCGATTACCATCTAATAACGACGCGGCGGGAATAGCTATCGCACCATACATCGTGCTTGCAAGAATTCCGTACCGTGGGAGAGCCGATGCTGTCAAAAGCAACCAGCACACCATGGCCAGAAGTAGAATCCCGATTGAGATTATTCGTATGCTCTGACGCCAGGGTGACCGTGATGGAAGGATTCCAAGTAGACCAACTGATGAGAAAATATCTTGCTTATAGATGTCCGTCGCCGACTTCTCCCGACGCAAGAAGCTTTCAGAAGGCTCTGAGTAACTACCTGGAAACAACTTTCTAAGACAAAGAAATGCACCACTAGAACACGTCCACAACCCTACAAGAACAACTGGTGTCGTCCAAGCAAGCCATGTCGGAATAAAAGGAGAGCTCCATCCAAACACAGCAATTGCTGTCCACCCGGTTAATAACGTTCCAGAAAAAGTATCTGAAACAAAAAAGCCCGCAGTAAAAAAAAGAAGGAGCGTGATTGTTGTTAGGGCAATGACAAGACCTACAAGTATTAAGTTTGGCGAGAATTGTTCAAAGCCGGCAGGCTCTAAAGCACTGGACGTGAGGAGCCCAACGAACATTCCGCTGCCTGGCCAGAGTAATCGAAAAATCTGCCATCGAACCCCATGTGGCAACTCAGAGCCCGACGGTACATAAACGCTCGACAACCAACGGTGTACATCAACCTTACCTGACCACAATGGAACTGAGGCTGGCACTTCTCCAATGCCAATGACTACCGCTGCGGTGAGAATCCCAAGACCAAGAACGGGCACACCCAATTGAGCTGGTGCTGCTATCGCAACAACTACAGACAAGCAGAACGAAACCCACGACGCAGGCCGAAAGCAATCATGCGCAAGCCAAATCCTCATCTCAGTGGAAGCCATCTCAACCTGACTCTCAAACCATCACAATTTCAGACTTATCTACGAACATTAGGTTCTTGGCCGAATAGCGCCTTGAACTCTGAGCGGTAAACCCAGAATACGGAGAAACCCCTCAGCATCAGTCTGATCGTACGATCCACCACCTTCCATGGAAGCAATCGCTGCATCATAAAGACTCTGGGCGCTTTCTCGACTTTTGACAAGAATGTTGCCTTTATAAAGATTGAGTTCGACGCTGCCCGTAACAGGCTGCTGTGCTTCCCGGATAAAGGCAAGAAGTGCATCCATTTTCGCACAGTACCAAAACCCATAATACACCGCTTCGGCAACCTCAGGTGCTAGACGGTCACGCAAATGGACCAAATCTCGATCAAGAGTCATCTGTTCGACAAGCCGATGTGATTCATACAAAAGAGTCATACCAGGGGCTTCATAGACGCCTCGACTTTTCATGCCAACAAGACGATTTTCGAGAATATCAATTCGACCGATCCCATTACGTCCACCAATCTCATTCAATTTTAATACCATTTCGTGTGAGGAAAGCGTCTCACCATTAAGCCTCACTGGAATACCGGACTCAAAGTCGATTCGAATTGTCTCAACACTATCATTCGCCTGTTGTGGCGAAACGGACATTCCGAAATCCACAAGTTCATAACCGTCAGTATGAAGCTCTTCAAGGAGCCCCGCTTCGTAACTTGTGTGAAGACAATTCTCGTCAGAGCTATACGGCTTTGCCTTCGATGCTTTCACCGGAATTGATTTCTCGTCACAGAATTCAATAAGTTCCTTACGCCCCGGAAATCGATTCCGGAAAGACTCAATGCGCCAAGGGGCTAGGACTTCAATAGATGGATCGATTGCTTCAGCTGCAAGCTGAAATCGACATTGATCATTCCCTTTTCCTGTTGAGCCATGAGCAAATACTGTAGCACCCTCTGCATGTGCAAGATCGACACAAACTTTACTAATAAGTGGCCGAGCAATTGATGTTCCTAATAGATAAGTGCCCTCATAGCGAGCCTGCCATTGCATCGTTGGGAACGCGAAATCTCGACATAGCTCCTCCCTGACATCGATTAAAATTGCCTTTGAAGCGCCACATGTACGTGCTTTTTCAAGTGTTGCTTCTCTGTCCTCGCATGGCTGCCCGAGGTCAACATAAACACAAATTACTTCATACCCTTGCTCAATCAGCCACCCTAAAATAACTGAGGTATCGAGCCCACCAGAGTAAGCAAGGATGCATTTTTTCATTCATTTATTCCTTGAAGTTAAAGCCGATAGAGAATCAATTTTTAAATGTGACAAAAATTTTAGCTGAGGCAACGTGTTCCCGCCAAGCCTGCTAACTCATGACAGAAACAGCCTGCGAGCAGGTTCCTGTGGGTCTTTCTTATCATACTAGAGTCTTTCATACTTCGTGCACCATTGCCATATTGTGACCGCCCGCGCCAAACCCAATGCCTGCAACAAGCACAATCCGGTCTCCGGCCTCCAATCTGCCATCCTTCAAACCCCAGTCACACACGTGATTGAGCAACTGATTCACATCGGCACCAACTGGAACAGCAACTGGTGTGACACCCCAGTACAGCGTCATCTGCCTGAGTGTCGTGGAGTCATCAGTAAGTCCAATTGTGGGGACAGCACCGCGATGCTTGGATCGTGCAATTGCAGTGACGCCACTCTTGCTGGCTACAACAAAAAGTCGTGCATCAAGTTCTGCAGCAATTCGACTGGCTCCCTCAACAACTGCCTGCGTAATTGGGTGAAGCCCGTGCACCAGATGCTGAGGCCGTGGCAAAAATTCATTACCAGCGGCACCAAGGCGGCTTCTGCCAAGTAACTCCTCAACGTACTGGCGTCTTGAGTCGAGATATTGCCGTTCCGTTGACTGGGCAATGCGACGCATCATCTCAACAACCCGACGCGGATGCTCACCGATTGCGGTCTCTCCCGATAGCATACACGCGTCAGCACCATCGAGAATGGCGTTCGCTACATCTGTTGTCTCAGCACGGGTTGGACGCCTTGAATGCTGCATGCTATCGAGCATCTGCGTAGCTACAATCACCGGCTTTTGATACTGCTGACAGACACGAATGATACGCTTTTGTACCATTGGCATACTTGCAACATCGATCTCAACTCCGAGGTCTCCACGAGCAACCATGACAACATCTGCAACATCAATGATGGATTCAAGATTCTCAATTGCCTCTTGCTTTTCAATTTTAGCAACGACACGTGCTGACGAATTACGTGTACGCAATAGTTCCTTAAGCAAATTTACTTCCGCTGGACTCCTCACAAAAGAGAGACTGACAAAATCAGCGCCCTCAGAAGCTGCCCATTCTGCATGGTTCCAGTCATCCGCACTCATTGCAGCCACTGACAGGCGAACACCGGGAAGGTTGACGCCCTGACGACTTCGGACAACTCCTCCTTGGACAACACGGCAACGCACCTGTTCACTTTCTTTCGCTACTACGATAAGACTAATCGTGCCATCAGCGAGCATTATCGAATCGCCGACGGCCACTTCATCAATCAGAGCAGGGTAGGTCGTGACGAAATGATCTGCACGCTCACTCGTAGTACCACGAATAAAAAAGAGAGTGCTGCCCTCAACGACTTCAACATGCCCATCAGGAATTTCACCAAGCCGAATTTTTGGACCTGCCAAATCAACAAGAATCCCAATCGGACGGCCAACCTCCTCAGAAACATACCGAATCATTCCCAGTGTCTCTGTATGCTCACCAATCGATCCGTGGGCCATATTGAGACGGAAAACATCCACTCCGCCTTCTATCAGTTCTCGAATTCCTGCTTCCCCGCTACTTGCAGGACCAATCGTGGCAACAATCTTTGTTCGCACCGGGGCGACACGTGGAGACGAATCAGCATCTTGTATGGCAGAATTATTGACAATCTCTTTCACAGGTGTTCTTAATGCTACGAGAAATAGGATCCGTTCAACAACAAATGCCGCGGTAGCATACCTTACGTGGTACGTTCTTCAGAGTCATACTTTCTTTTTTTCATTTTCATAAGAACACAACACGATGGCAAACCCCAACTCTGATCGTTCAACCACAAACGACTCAATGACAACGCACTGGAAGGAAAAACGTTGTCTTATTGCTGGTGGCACCAACGGATTAGGTCTTGTGCTGGCAAAAACACTCAGTCGATATGGTGCTCATGTAATGCTTCTCGGCCGCTCAGCAGATGGAGTTCGAAATGCGATATCATTATGTGAAACTGAGGCTCACGTCACCGCCAAGTCGGGGCAACAGATTCATGGTCTCACTGCTGATCTCAATCAAACCGGGGAAGGAGAGCGAGCGGTTGCTCATTGCTTTCAAAAGCTTGGTGGCTGTGACTCATTTTTCTTTTGCATTGGTCAGTCAAGTAGATCTGCGATACTCAGGCTACCTCCGACAGAAATACGGTCTTCCATAGAAGCAAATCTGATGACGGCTGTAGAAATAACGCAAGCAGTTGCTGACCCTGTATCCCGTTCTCGGGGTCATCTCGTTTTTATAAGTAGTCTTGCCGGGAAGTTTGTGACATCAGCGATGGGAAATTATGCGATTGGTAAATCCTCACTGGCGGCCTTTGTTGAGGCCGTGCGTTTGGAGGCCGAACCCCTCGGCGGGCACGTCCTTCTTGTTTCTCCTGGACCAATAGCTCGCAATCCCCACAAGCAACCAGCCAGTTCCTTCAACCGTTACGATAGCGACGTTGTGTCGCACGGTTTGCCCGATAGTGCGAAACAACCTGGCGGTGGTGCAGCAATACGACTTCTCGATCCAGAAAAACTTGTACATCAGATTCTTCAAGCCTGCAAAAAGCGGGACCCGGAACTTGTTCGGCCAAAAAAAGCCATGATTCTCGCTGGAGTTATTGAGTGGTTTCCCTCATGGGGTCGAAGAATCTTGCGACGATACACGTCCAATGACTAGACACCTTCCAACAAAGGGTAGGTGCCGCGACTTCGAATATTCTCGTGACTAAATTTTTCCCATAATCGTAAACCTTCCAACACTTTACCTTTGCATCCACCAGCAGCCGCTGTGGGAAAACACAGACGAATGAACACCCACCCTGCCGCAACTGAATGAAAGGTAGCCAGGAGTATTGTGTAAGAATTGGAAAAGGGTTCGCCAGCAGACCAGTCAAAACCACAATGCCCGAAGTCAGCCGGTTACATTTGGCACCCCAGAGTCTCCTGATAGATTCTCTTACCAGACTCCTTTACTGGAGCCTCTTTACAGTGATGACGTTTACCCTCTGATAGGTCTCCTTTACCTGCCTCTGCGCTTCGGTCATCGTCTGCGCCTGCACGACAGTTGTCGTTATTTTACGTTTTCCGTCAGGTGCCGTGTAT
>MDTC01073965.1_pt1 | contig 12203 bp, 10 predicted proteins | sample 811181 | NCBI WGS metagenome assembly MDTC01 (sample SAMN05326644, study PRJNA326480) | marine metagenome | isolation source: seawater | place: Pacific Ocean: North | collected 2011
AAGTCGTCTAAAACACCTACAAGAAAAGGGGTTCATATCATGGCAAGAGGGAAAAGCTAGAACTATGCAAATAATTGATGATGTGGTTTCCGGAGTCCCAATTATGGGTTCAGTTGCTGCTGGAGGTTTAATTGAAACTTATTCTGATGTAAGTGAAAATTTAGATTTCTCTGAAGTTTTAAAAAAGAAAAATATTTTTGCACTTACAGTTAATGGAGATTCAATGATAGATGCTTGTATTGCAGATGGTGATATGGTTTTGATGGAGCCTATTACTGATTCTTATTCTTTGAGGAATGGGACAATTGTAAGTGCTATGGTGCCAGGATTAGGCACAACTTTGAAATATTTTTTTAAAAGAAAAGGAAAAATATTTCTTGAAGCTGCGAATGAAGCCTATGAACCAATTGAGTTGAATTTAGATGAGGTAGTTTTTCAAGGTAAACTTTTAGCAGTTTGGAGGAAAGTGTAAATTTTCAATTTGTTTAATTAATTAATTATTTTATGAATTACCTTTAAAATTTAGAATTTTTTTTGGTTACAAAGTTCCAGCTATCTCTGCAGATGTCTTCTAAATTCTTCTCTGGTTTCCATTTTAAACATGATAAAGCCAAAAGATTGTTTGCTACCGCGTAATAATTATCTCCTTTTCTCCTTTCTTTAAAAGTATATGGAATATCAAGATTATTTACTTTCATGAAAGTTTTTACAACTTCTAGTACGCTATATCCTTTGCCAGTTCCAATATTGAACTTCCTGATGTTAGGTTTATTGGTACTTAAAAATTCTAAAGATGCTAGGTGTGCTTTTGCTAAATCAGTTACATGTATGAAGTCGCGAATGCACGTACCATCTGACGTAGGCCAATCTTTTCCAAAAATAAATAAATGTGATCTTTCTTTTAATCCAGTTTTTACAATTAATGGGAAAAGATTTGTTGGAGCACAACGAGGATCCTCTCCAATTAATCCTGATTTATGTGATCCTGCAGGATTAAAATATCTTAATATAGCTATTCCCCAGAGGTTTGGATTACTTTTATAAAGATCAGAAAGTATTTTTTCTATTGTAAGTTTTGTATTGCCATATGGGTTGATTGGTCTTTTAACAAAATTTTCTTTAATTTTTTCTCCACCTTCAATACCATAAATTGTTGCGCTGCTGCTAAAAACCAATTTATAACAACCATATTTTTGCATTACCCACAATAGGTTTAAGGTAATATTTAAGTTGCAATCCCAGTATTTAAGTGGATCTTCAACTGACTCTTCAACAGCTTTTAAACCTGCTAAATGAATTACAGAATAAATTTCATTACCTTTAATTTTAAATTCGTTGAATATATTATCTAACCATTTTTTATCTCTCAAATCCCCTTCTCTAAAATAAATATCTCCCTTTTTTTTATCGTCATCTAGTGAAAGAATCTTTTTAATATTGTAAAGAGTCTCAATTAGGCTATTAGAAAGAGAATCGATAATTAATACATTATATCCAGCATTTAATAATTCAATACAAGTATGACTGCCCACGAAACCTAGACCGCCTGTAGTTAAAACTGTTCCCAATTATGAAATAGTAAATATTAAGTAACTATAACCTATGGTTATTTATGATAATAAAATATAATTTAAAATCTTTTAACAAATATATAAGAAAACTTTTTAAGAAATTGTAACCTCTTTTTCTTTATAATATAATTTTCAAGATACCCGAGCATAGGTATTTAATTTTAAATATGGTGTCAAATTCGGGAGCAAATGCCAAAAAAGTTGCCTTAATTACTGGTGTTACTGGTCAAGATGGAAGTTATTTGGCTGAATTCTTGCTAAAAAAAAATTATTCGGTGCATGGGATTAAACGTAGATCTTCCAGTTTTAATACTGGAAGGATAGATCATATTTATGAAGATCCCCATGAAATTGATAGTGATAATGATTTCACCTTACATTATGGAGACCTTACTGATAGTACAAATTTAATTAGGATAATTAACAGTGTAAATCCAGATGAGATATATAATTTAGCAGCTCAAAGTCACGTAGCGGTAAGTTTTGAAACCCCAGAATATACAGCAAATAGTGATGCTCTAGGCACATTAAGAATTCTTGAGGCTTTGAGGATACTCAATATGACGAAAACTACAAAATTCTATCAGGCGAGCACAAGCGAACTTTATGGACTAGTTAAAGAAAGCCCCCAAAATGAATTAACTCCCTTTTACCCTAGAAGTCCATATGCAGTTGCGAAATTATATGCGTATTGGATTACGGTAAATTATAGAGAGGCTTATGGAATATTTGCTTCTAACGGAATTTTGTTTAATCATGAAAGTCCTAGAAGAGGAGAAACATTTGTCACGAGAAAAATAACCAGAGGACTTTCAAGAGTAAATTTAGGATTAGAAAAATGTATTTACCTAGGTAACTTAGAAGCTAAAAGGGATTGGGGTCATGCTAAAGATTATGTTGAAACAATGTGGAAAATTCTCCAATATAAGAATCCGGAGGACTTTGTTATTTCAACTGGAAGAATGGAGACAGTTAGAAAGTTTTGTGAACTTACGGCTAAAAGTTTGGGATGGGGGAATAATAGTAATAATGACAAAGCTCTTATTTGGGAAGGTGAAGGAATTAATGAGATAGGGAAAAGAAGTGATACCGGAGAAATAGTCATTAGGGTAGATTCAAAGTATTTTAGGCCCTCTGAGGTAAATGAACTTCTTGGAGATTCAAAAAAAGCAAAAAAAAAGTTGAGTTGGGAAGCTAAAATTTCCTTAGAAGAAATCATAGATGAAATGGTTAAAGAAGATTTGAAGATTAGCCAAAAAAGTAAAAATGGATATTAAAAATTTATAAATTTATAAAGTAATAATAGTATGTCAAAACTTATTTCTCAAAGTGAAAATATCTTTGTTGCAGGCTCTTCAGGGATGGTTGGAAAAGCTATTAAAAAAGCACTTCTAAATGGTGGTTATGGAGACTCATTACATGGGGGGAGTATTTTATGTCCCACGAGAGAAGTCTTGGATCTTGAAAATTTCTTAAATGTACAAAATTGGTTTAAAAAGAATAAACCATCAATCGTTATTATTGCAGCAGCCAAAGTTGGAGGGATATATGCAAATAATACTATGCCTTATGAGTTCCTAATTAAAAACTTAAAGATTCAAACCAACTTAATAGAACAATCATATTTAAATAATGTAAAAAGATTATTATTTCTAGGTAGTAGTTGTATTTATCCTAAATTTTCTAAACAACCAATTCTAGAAGAATATCTTTTAACAGATTCTCTTGAGAGAACAAATGAAAGCTATGCGCTAGCAAAAATAACAGGTATTAAATTATGTCAATCTTTAAGAATGCAATATAACTTTGATGCAATATCGCTAATGCCCTGTAATCTTTACGGACCTGGGGATAATTATCATCCTTTGAATAGCCATGTATTGCCTGCCCTAATAACAAAAATAATTGATGCGAAATCAAGTAACTCTAATAAAATAAATTGCTGGGGTACGGGTAATCCATTAAGAGAGTTTTTATATGTTGAAGATCTTGCAGAGGCTTGTGTTTATGCCCTAGAAAACTGGGACCCAAACAGCAAGGATGCTCCAAAGGATAGTGATGGTAATAAATTATTTTGGCTAAATGTTGGATCACAATATGAAGTATCTATAAGAGAACTTGTTAGTTTGATTGCGCATCAATGTGATTATGAAGGGAAAATAATTTGGGATTTATCCAAGCCTGATGGTACAGAAAGAAAGAAATTGGACACTTCTAATATGTCTAAACTTGGATGGAAAGCTAAAGTAAGTTTAGTGGATGGTATAGAAAGAACGATAAAAGCTTATATGAATGAAAAAAAAATGAATACTTTTAGAGCGTAGTTAAATATTTTTAGGTATATATATAAAATGAATTCGTCTTTTCAATTATTAAAAAATAGAATTGGTTTAATAAAAATAATAAGTCTAGATGTTATTCTATATTTTTTTTTAGCACTTTTTATTTATCAATTTAATAATTTACAAATACCTTTTTTTATAAATATCTTATTATGGGTTTTTTTTAGTTACTTGTTAGGTAGGTATCATTTAATAAGTCTAAAATATCAGTCTTTAATTAGATATCTTGTAAAGTCATTTTTAGTATATTTATTAATAATATTAATCAATAATAATTTTTCCTTTTATAGTAATTTTTTTCATGTTTATTTCTTATCGAGTATTTTTTTTAATATGATAAATAAGCTTAACTGTAAAGATAATAATGCTAAACGTATTTGGCTTACTAATGATAAACGTTTAGAAAATTTATATAAATCTTCAAAATTTATGTTTAAAAATAATTTTATTTACTTGTACGATATAAATCATAATTATAAATTATTTGAATATGAAGGATTTATTCTCAATGAGAAAATAAGTAATTCTTATCAATTAAAAAGTATTTTAAGTATAAATAAAAATTTAAAAATATATAGTTCTCTAGAATGGTGTGAACTTTATTTGGAATCTTTGCCTGTAGATTTAATTGACAATAATGATTTTTATAAAAGACTAGAAAATTTTAATAAAAATGATATTTTTTTTAATATTAAAAGAGTATTCGAATTCGCTTTTAGCTTAATAATTTTTGTTTTTTTGATACCAATTATTATATTTTTTTCTATTTTAATTTTTTTACAAGATGGTACTCCACTTTTTTATTCACAAATAAGGACAGGTATTAATCAAAAATGCATAAAGATTTTTAAAATTAGAAGTATGAGAGTAGATTCTGAAAAAAATGGTCCCCAATGGAGCATAAGTAATGATCAACGGATAACTTTAATTGGGAAATTAATAAGAAAAAACAGAATTGATGAATTACCTCAATTACTTTCTGTTGTAGCAGGGGATTTAAGTTTGATTGGGCCAAGGCCTGAGAGACCGGAGATTGATAAAATTCTTGAAAGTAAAATAAAATCATACTCTAAAAGATATGTAATCAAACCAGGTATAACAGGATGGGCACAAGTAAATTATCCATATGGAGCCTCAATAGAAGATTCAAAAATAAAGCAAAGTTATGATCTGTTTTACATTATGAATGCATCATTTGTGTTGGACTTGATTATATTTTTTAAGACTATAAAACTTGTTTTAAACGGAAAAGGAGCAAAAGCAAATCCTAATTAAATATCCTCCAAAATTTCATATTAGATTATTAACTTATCTCTTAAAAGATTAAACTTAAAAGGTCAAAATTAATTTCAATAAAATATATAAATAAATATAAATTTAACTAAACATATCACTTCATTGTTTAATCACTCTAAACATTTATAGAATGATAATTTATTAAAACATACTCAAAAATTAATAAGTAATGCAAACAATCAAGAGTCTTATTACTGGTGGAGCAGGATTTATAGGATCAAATCTTGTTCAAAGACTTTTGGATAACAATGAAGAGGTGATATGTCTGGATAATTTATTTACAGGAAGAAAAAAAAATATTGATAAATTTCTAAAAAATCCAAAATTTAGATATATTCATCATGATGTGGTTGATCCTTTTGATATAGATATACATATAGATAAAATATGGCATCTTGCATGTCCTGCCTCACCAATTAATTATCAATTAGATCCAATTAAAACAGCTAGAACTAGTTTCTTAGGGACGTACAATATGCTTGAATTGGCTAACTATAAAAGAGCTAAGCTTTTATTGGCTAGTACTAGTGAAATATATGGTGATCCAAAAATACATCCTCAATCTGAAAATTATCATGGGAATGTAAATACAACCGGTATTAGGAGTTGTTATGATGAAGGTAAAAGAATAGCAGAAACACTGTGTTTTGATTATTGGAGAACCAAAAATCTACAAATAAGTATTGTTCGTATTTTCAATACATACGGACCTGGTATGCAACCAGATGACGGAAGAGTTATAAGTAATTTAATTGTGCAGGCATTAGAAGGAAAAGATCTTACCATATATGGAGATGGAGAACAAACTAGAAGTTTTTGTTATGTAGATGATCTTATAGATGGAATTATTTTGGCCATGGATTCTGAATACCAAATGCCTATCAATATTGGTAATCCAAAAGAAATCAGTATAAATCAATTATCAGAAATAATTAAAACTAAAATAAATAAGGATTTAAAATGTATCTACAAAGTTCTACCAGAAGATGATCCTACTCAAAGATGTCCTGTTATCGAACTAGCGAAAAAAAAATTAGGATGGCAGGCTACAGTGGATCTTGAGGAAGGATTAGAGAAAACCATAGAGTATTTCAAGAAGACTTATGTCAGTTAATTCAAATCATCAAGAAAATAAAAAGATTTGTTGTATTGGTGCTGGTTATGTTGGTGGACCAAGTATGACTATGATTGCTTACAAATGCCCAAATCTTACAATCGAAGTTGTTGATATTGACGAAAAAAGAATTGAGGCGTGGAATTCTGAAAATTTAAGTAATTTGCCAGTATATGAACCAGGTTTGTCAGACATTATAAAAAAAGTACGACATAAGAATCTTTTTTTCAGTACAAATGTAAAAGAAGCCATTGCTTCTGCGGATATTATTTTTTTATCTGTAAATACTCCTACAAAAATTAAAGGAGTTGGATCTGGGAAAGCTAGTAATCTTGAATATCTTGAGAGATCTGTGAGGGAAATTGCTTGTTATTCAAAAGGCCATACAATAATAGTTGAAAAAAGTACTGTCCCAGTTAAAACAGCTGAAACAATAAAGTCGATTTTGTTTTCCTATCTCAGTAAAGATTCTTCAAATCTTAAAACCTACTCAATTATTTCAAACCCTGAATTTCTCTCTGAAGGTTCTGCAATAAAAGATTTAGAAAGTCCTGATAGAGTTCTTATTGGAGGTGATGATATAGAGGCTGTTAATCAAATTACTGATATATATAAAAAATGGGTTCCTGTGGAAAAAATAATAAAAACAAATTTGTGGAGTAGTGAATTATCAAAATTAGCTGCGAATGCATTTTTGGCACAAAAAGTTAGTTCCATAAATTCTATTGGTGTAATTTGTGAAGAAACTGGTGCCGATATTAATGAAGTGGCCAAGGCTATAGGCTCTGATAGCAGAATTGGCCAAAAATTTCTTAATGCTGGGCCTGGTTTTGGTGGAAGTTGTTTCAAGAAGGATATTTTGAGTCTAGTTTATATTTGCAATTTTTATAGATTGGATGAAATAGCCAAATATTGGGAAAATGTTATTAACTTAAATGATTGGCAACAAGATAGGATATCAAAACTTATTATCCAAAAATTATTTGGGACAATTCAAGGTAAGAAAATTGCTATATTTGGATTTGCTTTTAAGGCAAATACAAATGATACTAGGGAATCCCCAGCAATAAAAATTTCGAGGAATTTGATACTAGAAGGAGCCCATTTAAATATTTATGATCCTAAGGTAAACGAAGAAAAGATTGAAACAGAGCTTCGGCATTCTTTAAGTTCATCCGTAAATAAGGAATTCAAATCTACATGGGTAAAAAATAATTCAATAGAAGATTCTGTTAAAGATGCCGATGCAGTCGTAATCCTTACTGAATGGTTAGAGTTTAGTGAAATTAAATGGAAACATCTCGTTGGTTTAATGCGAAAACCAAGTTGGATATTTGACACAAGAAATATTTTGAATAAAAAAGATTTAGAAGATTTAGATATAAATATTTGGATTAATGGACAAGATTTAAAGAATTAGAAAATATTTCTTTAATGTTAGAACGTAGATTGCTATTTGAAATATTTGAAGAAAAAGTTCCTCTTATTAGAGAAATTAAATGGCAAATTTTTGAGAAGGCTTTAAGGTTTTTTACTACAATCTGCATAAGTATATTAATAGCAAATTTTCTTAGTACCGAAGATTTTGGAAAATACACATACACTGTATCCATATTAACAATTTGGATTGGCGCTTCAAATTTAGGAATGAGTAATTTAATTGTTGCTCAAATTTCAAAATACAAAATAAATCAAGAGAGAATAATTAGTGCTTTTTTAAAAATAAGAGTCATTTCCTCTCTTGTACTTTTCTTAACTTTTTTTATTTATGCCCTGATTAATTTTAGGCTTGGATTATTTCTTATTCTTACTGTATTATTCTCTTTTTTAGATGTATTTGAGTTTTATAACCAAGGTAAATTAAGGTTGATTTCAAATACAAAAGCAAAAATTATTGCTTATCTCTTTGGCTTTACTTTAAAATTGATAGCAATTTTTTATTTTAAAAGCTATGAGTTAGCTTTATTTTTTTATAGTCTAGAATTCTGTTTTGCTTATTTTTTAATTTTTAAATATTCAAGATTGAATTTATACAAATTATTGTTTAGAAAAGTTGATAATAAATTATTGAGAGCAACTTTAAAGAAAATGATTCCATTATCTTTAACACCTTTCCTAATGATAATAACGACTAAATTAGATATTCTGATTATAAAGCATAAGTTTGGATTTTCCTTATTAGGTGAATATAGTGTCCTGTCTCAAGTAATAATGTTGTGGTCTATTTTTCCTGTAATGCTCACTAATTACCACTTACCAAGATTAGCAAAAATTTGCGCAACTTCAATTGATACTTATCATCGCGAATTAAGGAGATATGGAAGCATTTATTTGCTGATTGGTTTATGTTTAACTTTTATTTCTCTAATTGTATTCCATTTACAATATTGGTTATTGAATTATGAAAATAATTCGATTTATTTCGCAGGTATTATCTTATGTTTTATCAATATCCCAACGTCAACCTCTTTATTGCAAATACAAATTATCGCAATTAATAATCTTCAGATTTATTCCTTAATCAAAGTATGCATTAATTTTATATCAATGATAGTGGTCTCATTATTTTTGATTAATCATATTGGTATTATAGCTCTCCCAATATCCATAAATTTTGCGTTGTTTTTATCTGAATTTGTATTGCCTAAATTTTTTAACAATAATATAAAGTATATTTATAAATTTAGAATTTAGAATTTTATCTATTTAATTAATTTCTCATAAAATATTTTTGCATCAATATTAGTATTCCTTTTAGCGATATTATTTTTCCCATCTAAGTAATCTTTTTTAAATTTATTCAAAACCATATCTAGTGAAAATCTATTCTGTTGAAAAATATAATAATCTGAAATAGCTGAACCTACATATGGCATATTAATTGCAATTATGGATTTTTGATATTCAGTCACCTCCAATAAAGGCATACCTAAAGATTCAATTAATGATGGATAGATTAAGGCATTGGTATTTTTATATAAGTAATTTATATCTTTTTTAGAGATTTTTTTATGAAAAATAAAAACCTCTTTATTAGGGATATTTTTAAATAATTTCTCGTCTATAGTTAGATGCACTTTCATCTCATATTTTAAAAAGATATCTGCGCAAAAAAATAAAAATTTATGATTTTTGTGAGGATAAAAGTCTGCTGGGTAGAATAAATTTAAAAAACTATTATTAATCTTTATATTTGAGTATGAGCTAATATTTTTATTATTTATAATTCCTTCATAATTAATAATAGGGGCTCCTAAAATTTCTATGTCTAAATCAGGAGAATTAAAAAAATCAATCAAAGTTGTCTTAATATATTTTGTCTGCACTATTATTTTTGGCCTTACTATTCTTATACAAGTTTCCCAGAATTTGGATTCGCAAAATAATTTTATCCCAAATTTTCTAGGATTTTTTAAACATTCTAAATAAAGTAGATTATGAAACAGAACCTTTTGTTTACCTCTCCAAAATAAGCAAGGAAAATTTCCCAACAGAACTATGAGTTCAGGTTTTTTAAATAATGCATATAAAAAAACAAAAATTTGTTCAATAGTTAGTCTATAAAATATATTGAATTTTTTAAGTGGATATTTAAATTCAATTTTAGAATTGAAATCAAATTTAAACTTATTATTAAAAGTTATATTTATTAAGTTTTTATCTAACCTAATAAATTTTTTTATGTTCTCATAAATTGCTAGAGAACCACCTTTATACATATTAAATGATACTAGAAAAACTAATTTCTCTTTCATTTTAATTATTTATCACTTTAAGAAATTCAATAAAAAAGACTTTAATAAGCTTATAAATTTTCTTATTTTAGATTTTTTTGTGAAAATCTTTTTTGCTAGGAACTTAGTGTAATTTTTTGATTCATTATCGAGCGTATAAGGGCTAAGAATTCTTCCAGTTTTCAATTTTGAAGATTTATCAAAAGGATTTTTTGTATGAGTCGCATCTGAAGAGAAACCTAAATTCGATACTAAATTTGTAAAGGGATGTATAAATTTCTGATTTCTAGACATAACTAAATAGCTAAATTGAAAATCCCAAGTATGGGGGGTTTTCATAGATGAAATTATTTCAAAATTTCTTATCCAATATTGTTTTTGATTCTTTGGCATATTAAGAATAGCTAAGGGTAAATTATTTTTATCAAACAATTCTAAATTTAGTGAGTAATCTAACCAGGATCTTTTCCAAGTAGCCCAACCCCAAATAAGAGGAAAAGGAATAAAGCCATAATTACTTGTGATTGATGAACCTAATTTGTAATCAGCTGTTATACCAGCTACAGAAGAGTCGTTTTCATAACTTTCTAGCATTTTTTCTGCAAAAGGGAAAAATGATTCATTAAGCAAACAATCGTCTTCTATTATTATTCCTTCATTAACATTTGAAAAAAACCAGCTTATTGCTTTACTAACTCCTGGTCCACATCCTTGATTAGTTTTTTCAAATTTAAAATTTAATTTACATTCCCATGAAATACTTTCTTGGAAAATTTTTCTGCATTCATTTACTTTAATATCATCTGATATGTTATCTTTCCTAGGGCCATCAGAAAAAATATAAATTGATTGTGGGGTTAATTTTTTTAGCAAATTAATTTGTTTATTTATAAGCGAGGGTCTATTAAAACTTAGTATTAATATTGGTACTTTAAATCTCATATAACTATTATATTACATATATAAAATCAATAAAAAATATAGCAAAAGTTTTGGAAATTAACAAAAAAAAATCTTTATTAATAAGTTGTTTAGTTTTAAATGGTTCAAGATCAGGTTACAAAACTATTATCAAGAATCTTGTTGAAAATAGTATTAATGATAATTCTCAAAATTATCATAATATTTTTGTATTTCAGAAAAGTGGCTGGGAAAGTTTAGAGTTGGAATTAAAAAAAGTTATTTCAAATAAATCGACTAAGGTATTAATTTTTAAATCATTTAAATCTAAGTGGATAAGGGCCATATTTGAACAATTAATAATAATTTTATTAGCCATTTACTATAAATCAGATTATATATTTATGCCTTGTACTTTTGGTTTAATTTTGCCTATTAAAAAAACAATAACATTCGTTCATACAAATACATCTTTTAAATTACCGAGGAAACTGAGAGGTAGGGGTTATATTCAACAATTGGCGCATAATCTGATGATTAAAGTTACATCCTTAACTTCTTACAGATTATTATTTACAAGTGCGATTACTAAAGATGAATATATAAAGTTTAATAATATTAAAAACACTGCAAATCTCTATGTTATTGAAAATGGAATAAATACCAAAAGATTTAAAGATGGGGATAAATTAGCAATAAATGAATTAGTAAATGAAAAATTTATCCTTAGTGTTTCTCAGATTTATAGATTAAAAAACTTTGATAACTTGATTAAGTCTTATTTGCAGTTTGTTAAGTATGAAGAAAGTTTAATTAAATTAGTAATTGTAGGAACAATCCAAGAAAAAGATTATTTTAATGAACTTCAAGAAATTTCTTCTTGGAATGAAAATATAATATTTTTACAAAATGTTCTAGATTCAGAATTAAATTGGCTCTACAAAAACTGTGAAATTTATATTTTGCTATCCTTTTTTGAGGGCTTTTCTCTAACTCCTGCTGAGGCTATCTGTTCTGGTAAAAGTATTATTTTGTCGGATATTAATGTACATAGAAAAATTTATGCTGGTCTAGCTGAATTTGTAGATCCTAACTCGGTGGATTTAATTTACAGAGCTATTTTAAATAGAAAAAGAAATATAATCTCTCCAAACAAGAGAGAGGAATTCATAAAAAAGATATCGTTAGAGCTTTTTATTAATAGACTATATAAAGAAATTTTTTATGAATAAATATTTTTTTAGAC
>MDTC01083118.1_pt1 | contig 12203 bp, 7 predicted proteins | sample 811181 | NCBI WGS metagenome assembly MDTC01 (sample SAMN05326644, study PRJNA326480) | marine metagenome | isolation source: seawater | place: Pacific Ocean: North | collected 2011
AAAAACCCTTCGGGACATCCATTTGTAATACGCGACCTGCTGAAAGTTTTCTCTTACTGCATCCATGTAAAAAGATTGTTGGTTAAATAAATCAGAAATCCGCAGACCAAAAGCCATATTCCCCTTCAAAAATTTCTTATCAAAAGCAAGGTCAAATGTTCCCTTTCGTTGAACGGTTCCTTGAATCATTACACGAGGTCCGTTGTAACCGTAGCTCGCTTGAAAGCTTGCAGTCTTCTTCCAAAAGTCCAATACAGTATTAAACTTAGCTTTAACATAGGCTCCTGTCGTGTTAGATAGACCTTGCAGATCGGTATAATATTCTACTAGATTGCCGTTAAAAGAAGCTGTTGTCCTCCAAAACGGAAAAGGCTTGAACATCATAACTAGTTCGGCACCCAAGGCATTTGTACTGCTCAAATTCTGGTAGGTAATAGCACTTGTATTGTCCTCATAAAATTCTTTTACCCTAGTAATCACACCGACACTTCTGCGATAATACAAACTAGACGAAATTGAAAATGTTTTTTTCTCAAAGGTATAGGCGAAATCAAATGAATGAATATATTCTGGCTGCAAATATGGATTACCTCTTCTTAAATTAAACGGGTCAGCATAATTTGTAAATGGATTTAATTGACCTGCCCTTGCTCTTGATATTCTGCGGCTATAGCTTAAGCCAAGCTCATTACGTTCATTAAATGCATACTTAATATGAGCGGAAGGAAATGCATTAAAATACGTATTAGGAATAGATGCACCCTCTGAAATCAACTCAGGAATTTGATATGCTTGCTCTAAACGCAAACCAAACTGATATTTGAATTTATCAATCTGCTGACCAAATATTCCATAAAGGCTAAAAATACGTTCCTTGTAGCGGTAGTCGAAATTAGCCAATGTATCCTCTGTAAAGGCCTCAATATCCTGATCATAGGTTTCAGAAAAGGTACTGACAGATTGGTCACGAATAATACTTTTGGCACCAAACTCTACCCTTGAATTGATTTTAGGAAAGATATATTCGACGTCAAGCTGTATGGTATTAATGTTATTGGATTCTATATTCGCAAGTTGCTGCCGCAAAGTGTCTTCTCCATTCAATACGGTATCCAGGGTGAAATAAGCTTCAGAATAATAGCCATTGATATCCTCATCGCCATACGATTGGTTGACATTAAACTGTAGCTTTCCTCTATCTTCCTTAAACGACCATTCATAATTTAACCCTAAATCGACATTCGATCTTTTCTTTGGGTCAAAGCTTGTTCTTCGCCAAAGACTGCTCGGAACCTCGGTGAATTCATAAAACGTATTCCATAAACTGCCTCTTCGCTCTCTTTTACCTAAGCTTAAATTGCCAAAAACACCAAGCTTATGGCGTTCTGATAGGCTTAAATCAATGCCCGCTCTTAAGGATTGAGAATTATTGAGGTCTGTACCTAATCTGCTTTGGTTCAATCGGACAATTGAGTCAGCTCCAACATTTTCGTAGATATCAGAAAATTTATTTCGATAACCACTGTAGGTTCTTCCATTATATGAAGAATATACATTGAGCTTATTGTTTCGGTAGTTCAATGAAATATTGCCTTCAAAGATATTTCCCGACGACAAATCTCCAGAACCGACATTTGAAGAAATCGCACCATTCAGCCCTTTAAACAGACTTTTTTTCAGGACAATATTGATGATGCCAGAGGTTCCATCTGGATCATATTTTGCAGATGGATTTGCTACAATTTCTACACGCTCAATCGATCCTGCCGGAAGCGCATCCAGTAATGTTTTTCCATTGCCGCCACTTAAGGAACTCGGACGACCATTGATTAAAATAATGACGGAACCATCACCGCGCATTGTGACTCCCCCATCTTCATCAACCTCAACTGAAGGAAGCCTGTTTAGGACATCGTTTGCTGTTCCTCCACGAACAGAAATATCCTGACCTACATTATAAATCTTTTTATCTATACCCGCTTTAAGCACATCGATTTGTGCTTTAACCTTCACCTCTTCTAAATTAAGTGTTGCATCAACCGCAAGCTGAATAGCGCCATAATCATGAGAAGTGCAAGCAATAGATTTAAAAGGCGGAAGCTGCATGGTCATATAACCAACATTTGAAAGAGTCAAAATATATGTTGCATTACAATTCACATCGTTGAACTTGAATTGTCCTTGCTCATCAGCATACATGGCATTAATTAAGCTTGAATCATTCGCGTTCAACAGCTTAACAGTTGCAAATTCAATGGGAGAACCTGTCTCGGATAATACCTTTCCAGTAACCTCATGTATTTTATTTTGTGCAGAAAACACAAAAGGCACGAAAGCTAAAAAAAATAAGTAGCGGGACTTAACGCTCATTTTGACCTGAATATTTTTTCAGTACAATAGAGGCAATATGTCCACCAAAACCAAAAGTATTACTCATCGCATAATTTACAACCTTCGATCGACCTTCTCCTAATGGGAAATCAAATAAATCAGCAAAATCAGGTTCTATATTTTTTGTATTAATGGTAGGGGGAATAAAGTCTTCTTGAAGTGATTTGACACAAGCTATTGCCTCAATAGCCCCTGCAGCACCTAAAAGATGCCCAGTCATTGATTTTGTTGCAGAAATCGTAACATTGGAGTCGTCTCCAAATACACGCTGAGCAGCTATCAATTCTGAACGGTCACCGAGAGGAGTTGACGTTGCATGCATATTTATATGATCAATATCATTCGGACCTATTCCTGCCTCCCGAAGCGCTTCTTTCATACCTAGGACTGCCCCTTCTCCTTCAGGGTGCGTACCCGTTAGATGATAGGCATCAGCTGCCATTCCTCCACCGACAATCTCTGCGTATATTTTAGCACCTCTTTTGATGGCATGTTCATACTCTTCGACAATTAATGATCCTGCGCCCTCTCCCATCACAAATCCATCGCGCTCAACATCAAAAGGCATTGAGGCAGATTCAGGCGTATCATTCTTAGTTGAAAGCGCTCTGGCAGAAGCAAAACCACCCATAGAGGCTTGATTAATTGCTGCTTCTGAACCTCCGCTTATAATGAGGTCTGCCTTGTCCCATTTAATATAGTTAAAAGCTTCTATCAACGCTGTATTTGATGTAGCACAGGCGGATACTGGGCAGAAATTAACGCCTTGTAGCCCATACTTGATAGATAAAATCCCTGAAGCTATATCCACTAATATTCTAGGGATGAAGTAAGGGGTGAATCTAGGTGTACCATCCCCTTCACAAAACTCAGTCATTTGATCCTGAAAGGTCTGAATCCCTCCATTTCCTGAACCCCAAATGACTCCCACTCTCGTTTTATCAACCTCGTCGAAGTTAATCGCTGCGTCTTTTACAGCTTGATCTGTTGAAACCAATGCATATTGACTAAATGGATCATATTTACGCACCTCCTTTCTATCAAAATGATCTAGAGGATCATAATCTTTAAGCTCACAAGCAAATTTAGCTTTGAACTTTCCCGTATCAAACTTTGTAATTGGACCAGCACCGCTTTTTCCATTCTTCAATCCATCCCAAAATGAATCTATCGTCTCTCCAATTGGAGTCAATGCTCCAAGTCCCGTTATTACAACTCTCCTCATTATCGGTCTAGGTTTACTTTATCGTATTCGTTATTCTGTATAATTTCTATAGCTCTCTTTAAAATCTCATTAGAGTCATTATAAATTTGATAAAACTCATTGGTATTCCATAGGTTCCTCGCCAAATAAGCCTTCAATCGGAGCTTTATCGCTTCCTCACTAATGGCATACTCTTCTTCATCTTTTTTCAGCGTTTTGTCTTCTTTACTGACATAGCTAAAAAATTCCTTCATAAATGATTCATCACAGCTAAAGTCTTCCTTAAATTTTTTAAAGCTCGGATACTTTTGGAGCAACGACTTTCTATTTTCATCTGTGTAAGAATAAGAAAATGTATTTAAAAAACCACCTCTCAATAGTTCTGAATAGTAATCTGAATTTCCAGTTGTATCTAAGGGCACAAAGAAATCCGGCATGATTCCTCCACCTCCAAAAACAGTTCTATTTGTAACCAAAGTTTTAAACTTTAAAGAATCCGGCATTTTAATGGAGTCGGAATGTACAAACTCTCCATTTAAATAGCGCTGTGAAATGTCCTTTCGATATGCGGCTACGTCGTCATATGGCTTTTGTATAAAACGACCAGAAGGTGTATAATATCTCGCTATTGTCAATCGAATCTCTGAACCGTCACTTAATCCCATTGGGCGTTGAACTAGCCCCTTTCCAAACGTTCTTCTTCCCACAACTAAACCTCTGTCCCAATCTTGAATAGCTCCAGATAAAATTTCACTCGCACTCGCAGCGTATTCATCCGTTAGAACAATAAGTTTGCCTTTCTCAAAAAGTCCACGAAATTCCGAACGTAGATTATTACGGGGCTGCGCACGTCCCTCAGAATAAACGATGAGCTTATCATCAGATAAAAACTCATCAGCTAATCTATGCGCTGCACCCAGCAAGCCACCACCATTACCTTGTAAGTCAAAGATCAAATTGGTCATCCCTTGGTTTTTTAAATCACTCAATGCCATCCTTACTTCCTCATGGGAACGACGCGAAAAACTATTTAGCTTGATGTAACCAGTTTTATCATCAACCATGTAATATGAGTCAACCGAAAAAACAGGTATTTTATCTCTTGTAATATTGAAAACCAAATTCTTCTTGGCATTCCTTCGCTGGATTTCAACTTTGACCTTACTTCCAAGCTCTCCCATCAGCTTTTCCCTTACATCACTATTTCGCAATCCTACTCCAGCAATGTTTTCTTCATCTACAACCACAATTTTATCTCCCGCTAAAACGCCTAACTTCTCTGCTGGCCCACCTGATATCGTGGCCACAACATTCAATGTATCTTTCATAATTTGAAAACGGATGCCAACCCCTACAAAACTCCCATTAATAGAGGTTTGAGCCGCTTGGAGCTCATCGGCTGGTATATAGGTTGAATGTGGATCAAGTTCCTCTAAAAGCGCAACAATAGCTGTTTCGGTAAGCCCCTCATCATCTGTAGCGTCCACATAGTATCTAGAAACTTTATCTATTACCTCCTTAAATTTAAATGAGGTAGACAAACCATTGGTATTCGACTGAGCATATACTGAGCTTGAAATAATAAATAAAAGTAGTATCGAAAAATATTTCATAAGAGTGCTTTAAATAATAAAACGCGTAGCAACAAAAATAGTAACACTTGTGAGGTAGAAAGGTTTTTTTACTCTTTTTAACAGCCAATAAGACGACAAATTAAGGTTTTATTGTTAGTATGTTTTTGTGAGAGGTCTCAAGACCTGAGACTATAGGATGTAAATTTGAACTATGCTTCATGCAAATACTTCTTTAAAACCGCATAACACCTTTGGTGTTGACGTCTCTGCAGCATATTATGCAGAATTTGATAGTATAAAAAGATTAGCTGAGCTACTTAATCAAAGAAAGGACTTGCCTTTATTTATATTAGGAGGCGGCAGCAATATTCTATTTACACAGGATTATAAAGGACTTGTATTAAAAAATGAAATACTAGGTTTCAAAACAGTCGAAGAAAGTAATAATTCCGTTGTCGTTGAGGCTGGAGCAGGAATGAACTGGCATGCATTCGTGCTTAAATGTATTGATCTGAATTATGGAGGTGTAGAAAATCTAAGCTTAATCCCAGGTAATATTGGCGCGAGCCCAATGCAGAATATAGGTGCTTATGGGGTTGAAATAAAAGATGTTTTTGAATATCTAGATGCTGTCGACATTGAGACCGGAGAAGTAAAACGATTTTACAAAACGGATTGTGCTTTTGGCTATCGCGAAAGTGTATTTAAACGCAAACTAAAAGGTAAGTATATTATATGTCATGTTGCCTATAGACTCAATAAAAACAATCATACATTAAATACCTCCTATGGAGCAATAGAAACGGAGTTAAAAAACCATAACATCGAGAATCCCACTATCAGAGATGTAAGCAATGCTGTAATTGCCATCCGTCGATCCAAACTTCCAGACCCAAAGGAAATTGGTAATGCGGGGAGTTTTTTTAAAAATCCAGTTGTTTCGCAAAAAGCTTTACAGGTGCTTCTTGAAAAGCATCCAGATATTCCACACTACCCTGCACCAAACCATGAAGTAAAACTTGCAGCTGGATGGCTCATTGAGCAAGCAGGATGGAAAGGAAAAACCTTTGAGGGTCGCTACGGTGTACATAAGAAACAGGCGTTAGTCCTAGTGAACTATAACAATGCAAAGGGAAAAGAAATACTCAGCTTATCAGACCAAATTATTTCTGATGTAGCACGTAAATTCGATGTATCCCTTGAAAGAGAGGTGAATATTCTATAATCAATGAACAAGATTGCTTCAGAATTAATAAATTCGCACTCAAATACCTAGTGACATGAAAATTTCGTTCAATTGGCTAAAAAGCTATTTAGATTTCGATCTAACCCCGGAGAGGACCTCTGAAATTCTTACGGATACGGGATTAGAAATTGAGGGTCTTCAAAAGTTTGAAGAAATTCAAGGTGGTCTAGAAGGTGTTGTTGTGGGAGAGGTAATGTCCTGTGAAGCGCACCCTGATGCAGATCGTTTAAAAGTTACGCAGGTAAATCTCGGAGGCGAGACCGTTCAAATTGTTTGTGGAGCGCCAAACGTTGGAAAGGGACAAAAGGTAATGGTTGCCACTGTGGGCACGAATCTCCATCCTAATAATGGGGAGGCATTCAAAATAAAGAAAGCAAAGATCAGAGGAGTCGAATCCTTCGGTATGATTTGTGCGGAAGATGAGCTTGGATTAGGCGCATCTCATGAAGGAATTTTAATTCTTCCCGATGAAATAACTATCGGCACAACGGCTGCGAAATACTACGAGCTTTACACGGATTTTCAACTCGAAATAGGTTTAACACCCAATAGATGCGATGCCATGGGACATATTGGTGTGGCAAGAGATCTTAAAGCTTTCCTTAATTTTCATGAAAATCAAAACCTAAGTCTCAAGCTACCCGATACGGCGATTAAATATTCGGACAATAAAGATACTGACAAGATCAAAATAAATATAGACGATGCATCGCTATGCCCTCGATATATTGGAGCCATTCTCGACGATATTGAGGTTAAAGAATCACCAAAATGGTTAAAGAATAGACTCAAATCAATTGGCCTCGACCCTGTGAACAACGTGGTCGACGTAAGCAACTTCATCATGTATGAATACGGAACACCAATGCACGCATTTGACAGAAGTAAATTGGGAAAAAACATTACCGTGAAGAAAGCCGATAAAGGTTCCTCTTTCAAAACCTTGGATGGCACTGAAAGAAAGTTAAACGGAGAAGAATTGATGATTACAAGCGAGGGCAAAAACCTATGTATTGCAGGTGTCTTTGGAGGTTTAGATTCGGGAGTTTCAGAAAACACTAAAAGTATATTTCTAGAGTCAGCAATATTTAATGCAACATCAGTTCGCAAAACATCTAAAGCCCACGCTATCCAAACGGATGCAAGCTTCCGATTTGAGCGAGGGGTTGACCCTACCTTCACAGAAGATGCAATGAACCGAGCAATCTCGATTATACAGGAAATCACTGGAGCTAAACTTACAATGAAACCGGCGGTTGTAGATGAATTTGATGCATCCGAAAAAAAAGTAACCTTTTCTATTGATTTCTTGAACCAAAGACTCGGAACAGCCTTGAAAACAAAGGAAGTTATCTCTATACTCGAAAACCTTGACTTCAAGTGTACTATAGATTCAAATAAAAACATACAATCAATTGTACCTCAATACCGTATAGACGTAACAAGACCCGAAGATATTTTAGAAGAAGTGTTGAGAATTTACGGTTTCAATAAGGTTGAGCTTCCAAAAAAATGGAATATGTCTTTTCCCGTTGAAGATGGAAAAAATACAGAAAACCTTCAAAGAACGACTTCAGAATGGTTCGTAGCAAATGGTTTTAATGAGGTCATGAATAATTCTTTGAGAAGAAACGACCTTCCAGAAAGCGAAATGAAGAGCGTAGAAATATTAAACCCTTTAAGTAAAGAGTTACAAACAATGCGCAAATCTCTTTTCTTTGGTTTACTTGAAAACCTAACCTATAACCAAAACCGTCAGCAGCAAGCGCAAAGGATATTTGAATTTGGTAAATCCTATTATGTTGCCAAGGATGAATACATCGAAACAAGAGAGCTCGCTTTTGCTTTGTGCGGAAAAACTGACGACCTATCCTGGCAAAATACCACTAAAACCTTAAATTTCTTTCACCTTAAGCAAAGCTGCGAAGCATTAATTTCGAAGCTTGGACTAAAATCAAGAATTAATGAAGGAGCAAATGAGCAAGGCTTCTTTGAACGAAGCTATCAATACACATTAGGAAAAGAAACCCTTATTGAATTCGGTCAAGCAAGTTTGGGTCATTGTAAAAAAGCAGGCATAAAAACAAATGTTTTTATAGCGTTATGCAATTGGGATAAGCTTTTAAAATACAGTAATTCAAGCACTAGTTTCAAAGAGTTGCCAAAAACTTTCTTTGTGCGAAGGGACTTTTCGCTAATACTTGATGAGCACGTTGAATATGCAGCTATTGAGAAATTAGGCTATGCCGCAAATAAAAAGCTACTCAAGGACATCTCATTATTTGATGTTTATGAAGGAGACAAACTTCCAAAAGGAAAAAAGTCTTATGCGGTTTCTTTTATGTTTCAAGATGATAACGAAACACTCAAGGATGGAACCATAGACCCAATTATGGAGCAAATTCGAATGAAGCTTAAAAAGGAATTAGGCGCCGAGCTTAGAGCTTAAGCTCATTAAGCTTACCTAAGAAACGATCTAAATTTTCGTTTTTGATAATCTCATCTTTACCAACAACCAATAAGTGCTTCGCTTTATTTGAATGCAACCAAAGCTTAAGGTTAACTATTGAGACATTCAGCGTTCCATTGATATCTATTCTGTAGGTAGATTTTTGATTCTGGTCAAATAATGATTTCAGGTTCCAATTCTCTTTGGAAATAGACTGATTCTCACTTACAATAAGTAATGAATCAAAATTTTCTATTGATAGCTCGTAGCGTTCTTTCGTCTGCACAACCTCATTAGCGTTAGCAGAACACCAGGTCTCAATTGCTTTGGAAAATGGCGTATTCGCCTTAAGATATATTGTTTCTAACTTCATGAATCAAATAGCAGTCAAAGATAATTGAAATAATGAGGTGGAATCAAAAAAAGAATAATATCCTCAATTTTTTAGTTATGCTTAGAGAAAACATTTTTCCTTCAGCATCTATTTAAAAAAATCTTTCACGAGCTCTGGTGGCCTGGCCACGAAAGCTTTATTGTCCGACACCACTATTGGACGCTCGATAAGCTTTGGATGTGCGAGCATTAATTCAATAACAGCATCCTCTGTTAAGCCTTTACCTTTGATCAATTCTTTATAAACTTGCTCGTTTTTCCGAAGCAACTGCTCAGCAGAGTATCCTAATTTTTTTAACAATGCCCTAAGCGTATCCTTTGAAATAGGATCATTGATGTACTGAATCACCTCAATATCAGCAGGACACGCATCAAGTAAGGAGAGTGCCTGACGACTTTTTGAACATCTATTGTTATGGTAGATTGTAACTTTTTTCATAACGCAAAGCTATACATTCTTTAGATTATCCAAATTGTTTTATTGTTCAAAAGTTGTCTTCTTTTCTCTTCTTTTACACTTTTAATTCAAGGTCTGATTACTTAGATTTGTAGAAAGCAATTTTCATGGATTTTCTGAATGAATTAAACGATAGCCAAAAGGTAGCAGCAAAACATATGTACGGAGCTGCTATGGTTATTGCGGGAGCAGGCTCAGGAAAAACGAGGGTATTAACCTACCGAATTGCGCATATGATGGAAAACAATATTGATCCTTTTAATATTCTGGCGCTCACATTCACAAATAAGGCAGCAAAAGAAATGACTGAACGGATCAGCTCAATAGCCGGAGGACATGAAGCAAAGAATATCACTATGGGTACCTTTCATTCGGTCTTCTCAAAAATACTTCGCTTTAATGCAGACAGAATTGGTTTTCCAAGTAATTTCACAATCTACGATACACAAGATTCTAAGAGCTTAATAAAAGATATCATAAAGGGATTTAATCTAGATGATAAAACCTATAAACCGAGTCAAGTATTTGGAAGAATCTCTACGGCAAAGAATAATCTAATCTCTCCAGAAGACTACAACGATAATCCAGAAATAAAATTAGAGGACAAACAATCAAGACGACCTGAGATGGGGCGCATATATACGAGTTATATGAATCGCTGCCAAAGATCAGGAGCAATGGATTTTGATGACCTATTGTACTACACAAATATCCTCCTCAGAGACTTCCCGGACGTACTCCATTATTACCAGCACAAATTTAAATACATACTTGTGGATGAGTATCAGGATACGAATTTCGCACAATACCTTATTATTAAGCAGCTTGCGGCAGCATACGAAAACATTTGCGTCGTTGGAGATGATGCTCAAAGTATCTATTCATTTAGAGGAGCCAATATCGAGAACATACTAAATTTTAAAAAGGATTATCCTGACTTTTCTTTGTTTAAACTAGAGCAGAACTATAGAAGCACTAAAAACATTGTAGAAGCAGCAAATAGCGTCATCAAGAACAACAAAGACCAAATTCACAAGAAAGTATGGACTGACAACCAAACTGGCGATAAATTAGAGGTGATCAGAACACTCACTGATAATGAAGAAGGAAGAGCAATTTCAGCAAAAATATTTGACAAGCAAAAGTCCGGTGGATCATTTAATGATTTCGCCATTCTATATAGAACCAATAGGCAGTCCAGAAGCTTCGAGGAATCACTCAGAAAGCTCAATATTCCTTATAAAGTTTATGGAGGTTTGTCCTTCTACCAAAGAAAAGAAATAAAAGACCTCCTCGCCTATTTTCGTTTATCAGCGAATCCAAATGATGAAGAAGCTTTAAAAAGAGTCATCAATTATCCGAGACGTGCAATAGGAAAAACAAGTATTGAAAAGCTCATCGTTGCAGCAAATAAATATAGCACAAGTATTTGGGAGGTGATTTCGGATTTTCAAAAATACCCTGTAGAAATCAATCGTGGAACACAGACTAGAATTGGAGAGTTCGTAACCATGATCAAAAGCTTTCAAGCCGAGGTAAATGAAAAAGATGCCTTTACACTCGCAGAGCGTATTGCCAAGTCATCTGGTATCATGCGCGAATTAATAAATGAAAAAAACAAAGGCCCCGAAGAAGTGGAGCGATTTCAAAACATAGAGGAGCTACTCGGAGGTATTCAAGAGTTTGTAAATTCTAATGAAGACGATTCAGTAAAAACATTGGCGGACTTTATGCTTGAGGTGGCATTGCTGACTGACGCTGACCAAGATAAGCCTGAAGAAAAAAACCATGTTTCTCTCATGACCATTCACTCAAGTAAAGGTCTCGAATTCCCAAATGTATACCTCGTTGGACTTGAAGAAAACCTATTCCCTTCTCAAATGGCATTGCAATCTAGAACTGACCTTGAAGAGGAAAGAAGGTTGTTCTATGTAGCCGTAACCCGAGCGATGCACTCTTGCACCATCTCATATGCGAGTTCCAGGTTTTTATGGGGACAAGCGATCAGCTGTGAACCCTCTAGATTCCTGGACGAAATTGATCCGAACTATCTATCTTTTAATACCGTGAAACAACCAATGGGAAAGGGCTCTTTTGGAAATAAATTTCAAACCGCAAGGACTGGAGGACTAAACAAAAACCTAGGCGCTCCACCTCCTGGAAATTTACGCTCCCTAAAAGATGTAAAACGAGCACAAGCATCAAATAATGAATCAAATGCGAGCAATACAGAAATTAAAGTAGGCTTTAATGTTGAGCACGAACGATTTGGGAAGGGAAAAGTAACTCATATGGAAGGAAGCGGAGCAGATCAAAAAGCCACGATATTTTTCCCACATCATGGAAGCAAAACGATTTTACTTCGCTTTGCTAACCTCGAAGTACTTGAATGAAATTAACCGAGATTCTCTTGAATTTCGTGCACAAAATGATACCCCTTCACAACAAAATCTTCCTTAAAAAAGAACTTGTGTGCAGCATGGTTGTAT
>MDTC01200191.1_pt1 | contig 12203 bp, 8 predicted proteins | sample 811181 | NCBI WGS metagenome assembly MDTC01 (sample SAMN05326644, study PRJNA326480) | marine metagenome | isolation source: seawater | place: Pacific Ocean: North | collected 2011
AAGATTTAAATATGGGTACTGGTGGTAAATTTGTTCATCTTTGTTTAAAACGTGGTGCTGAAGCTTCTGGAGTTAAAAAAATAAAGGTTCATTATTTTCCAAATAAAGCTGTAGCAGACGAAAAAGATGAAAAAGGTGCATCCTCAAAAGAAAAAGATGGGTTTAAATTAGTAAATGAAAGGGATGAACCAATCAATTTGAATTATGATTCTGGTTCTTATTCTAAATCAGAAGATGTACCACATATGTATTTATATGTTAAAAAAGGCAACTCGAACTTTATAAAAGATATTATGGTTTTACCAGATACTGAAAAAATTCCAGCTGGATTTGCACCATTACAATATCAACCTGATGAAGAGCCTAGAGATGATTTATCACCTTCTGACGTACGTGAAACACATAATAATATTGTAGACTTAAATAGAGGTACTCATAGTCAGACAGATTCTCCTAGACTTTTACTTTTAGTTATGAAAAATACTAATATTATTTCAATAGATACAGCATTTACATTTACAGATGGTGCTATCTATATGTTTGTAGCAAATAAATTTTACAAATTTAGTTCAATACAAAAAAATAAGTCAATTTCATTGACTGAAGGTTATCCTAAACCTCTTCAAGAAAAATGGGGCAGACTTCCTAGTTTAAAACAAAATAAAAAAAATGCGGTTGAATCAGATAATTGCGAAGAATTCAATGATAATGCTGAGAATTGTGAAAATACATTGAATTGTTTTTATGATTCATTAAATAAAAAATGCGAACCTTTATCAGTTTACAATGCTGGTTTTGTCGACCAAAATGAAGATATATTCTTTTTCAAAGGACAGTTTGTTTATAAATATGATCCAGTTGAAATGAAAATATCTTCTGGTTATCCTAAACTAATAGATACTCAATTTCCTGGACTTCCATCAAATATTGATGCTATTTTTGTTTGGGCTAAAGATTATACAACTTATGCATTCAAAGGAAATATGCATTATAAAATAGATCCTAAAACTAAAAAAGTAGTTAGAGGTTATCCTAAAAAAAATAATTTAAGATGGGGTGGTTTTCCAGATATGATTAACGCAATTTTCTCATATCCAACATTTATTACCAGAGCTGAATCTAAAATAGGTAAAATACCTAAAACAAACAATCATACATATATAATAAGTCAATCTGACGTATATTATATAGATCCAAATACAGATCAAGTTGAAAAAGCTGGACATCTAAATGATATTTTCACAGGATTAGAGAAATTATCATCTAGTCAGACAACATTTAGCTTAAAAAAATAAATAATTTATAAACAAACTTCGGCACGTTTGAATAACGTTAGATATTTTATATCTACATTAAATACCGGGTTTGATTTATAGTATTTAACACCTACTTTTGTATTCATTTCATTATTTGATTCATATGAATTTATTGAAAGCATTACTCTGTAATATTTTGCAGAATATTTTTTTACAATCACACCTAAATATTTTATTCCTTCTCTACCTAAATTAGGTGTTCCCTCGTTAATACCCTCTCCTGCAACTGAATAAAAAGTATCAAAGTTAACTAAAACTTTTGAACCTACTTTTAACATAGATTCTTTTGGTTCATAATCTAAACAAATATACTCAGATGTTTTAAAAACACTCATTGGCTTAAAATATACTCTTAATTCTTTAGATATACTATCTAAATCGAATATTAGCTTATATTTTTTATTTCCACTTGGACGAAGTGTTGCTCTTACAAATACTGTATAATGTTCGGTATTGTAGTATTCATTTAAAAGATTTTGAACAGGTAACTGCTCTAAATTTTGAGTATTTTTTATTCTTTTGAATAAATATCTTAATGCTTTTTTGGTTCTTAATGCTTTTTTGTAGTCGTCATCAATTACTATTTCTTGTGAATCTAAAATTTCGGGAAATTGCACATATACCTTTTTACCAAAGTTTAAGCAAAAATCTTCGGGTACTGGAAAATTTAAAAATTTTTGACGATTTGTTCTACCACATCTAAAATCATCAATATCCCTCATTGTCATACAGTATTTCATTAATCGTTGTTCCTCTTCAAAATTATTGAATGAATTATGTACACTTTCTTCTAAACGTTGTTTTGAACACATCATTCTACTTGGTTTTTCACATTTATAACATTTACCTCTTTTTAAACTTATGTTTTGTAATTCATTTTTGAAAGTATTAGGGACGGGAAACATACTAGATTCTAAAATTGTATCCTTATGTGCAAGTATAACCCCTGCAATAGCAGTTGTACTAGCTTTCCCTCTCATTTCTTCATATTTACTTTTAGCAGATGGTAAATCACACAATTCTTCATGTTTCATTATACCATCTAAATAAATTACATAATATGCGCTATCTTCGCATATTTCTATATTACTACTTTCTTGTAAAACTTCGTCGGCTTCCTCTTTAAAACATTTATCTTCTCTAGTTATATTATCATCCCATAATTGAAGTGCAGTAAATTTTTGATCTCCACACTCTTCTAATCTAAGTGTTTTATCTATTCCAACTGTTACACATGCATTTTGTTCTTCACCGCCATCTGCCATTACCTTTAATCTATTATCATCTATTGTAAATAATTGGTTTTTCAAATCACGTTTGCACTTACTTAAATATAAAAAGTTATTTTCATCTTCTACATTTTTATTTACATTACCATTTAAATCTGGTTTGTGTGTTACACAGTTTTTATTATTATCGGATAATCGGATTGAATAGTCATTATAATGTCTAAAATTAGTTCCAAAGTTCGATGAATCTCCACAAGTCATACCCATAAGTTTTGAATCATTCATACCATCTTGTCCCGCATTACCACTTTCATTTACTTCTTTATAATACGATGATGTATAGGAATGTGGTAAACCCATACACATAGTACTCCCACCCGTATTTTTAATAAAACTCATAAGTTTACTTTCAACTCCTTCAATTTCTAATAACTTATCGTATCGTTTGTTATCTTCACTCTGATATTTTTTAGATGATAAAGATATTACAAAATTACAACTTTTACGATCTGAAGTACTATTTTCTATTACATTATCCAGATAAATTCTATCTCTATAATCTCCTCTATTTAAATTTATAGTATAATGTTGATTATCAAATGGATTTGGCGCTTTCAAATCTCCATATTTATCTTCTGGGCGTGTATTATTTACTACACCATAATTTAATATACCAGAAGATTGATTCTCTGCATCACGTGTCCAAATATTAATAGAAGTTTCTTTATGATCAAAAATTTCTTCATAAAATTTAGTAGAATAAGGCTGTTCTTTTATAAAATCGTTTGAAACACAGTATATTTCCTCTTTTTCTGGTTTTTTAAAACTGTTTTTAAATACAAATCCTAATGCAGTAAATCCTTCTGGAGCTACAGGTCTCCATATAGTTAAAGGCATATTCTTATCAAATTGGATTTTATTATTTTCGTCCTGATAATAGCGATTTTCAAATAAAAGCTGATAATCTTCGGGATGTGCTACTGCACCATTAATTAATACAGTTTTAATTTTAGGTTGTTCTCTTTTAACAAATATATTATCAAAAATATTCTCACTAGACGAGACCGCTTCCGCACTTTGCGTACCTGTATCTAAATCGTCAAAATTAACTATTATATCACCTAAAGGTAAAAAGTTGTCATTACCAAATATGGTTGGTTTTAATATAGCAACATAATTTGATAAGCTATTTTTATAGTTTGTATCGGTATTAATATTATCATTCTTATATAAAAATGACTTTACTTCATATGTTGTAGTGATTTTTGTAAATAATTTTTTCTTTGGAGAAAATTCTTTCCTGTGTTTTAAATAGTATAATACTTCTCCAGTCTCATCCCCAATAGTTTTTCTCATTATTACCCCAAATCTACAATGTTCTTTTTTATTAATAATAGTTTTTAATGGAATAAATGACATATTCCTCATTTTTTGACGCTCTTTTACGGGATCATCGGAATTATAATTTATTGTATCGTACGTTAAAAAACAGCAATTATCATTAAATTTTAAAAATTTCTTTACATCAGAGCCATTATCGTCTATAAGCATAAGAGATATTGTATCACTTCGGTTATCTTTTCCTTTTACTACCATAAATTCAATGTGTTTATCATCTCCATCTAAAATCATTCTAGCTGGGATATTTTTCTCACCTATTAAATCTTTATCTCTTTCATCTATTCCTAAATTAAGATCTGGAAAAGATTCTGTAGATATAGTAATTACCTGGTTCAAATAAGTTTGTAAAAAATTATAATCTACATCAAAGTCTAATGATGGTTTTTCATTTGGTGTTAATGCTGCAATACCCTCCATTTTTGGCATTATTTTTTCATTAATTAATGAAGAAGGTTTAAATTTAAAGGACCTTTCCATAAAATAATCAAAATATTCTTTCATATATGCATCTACACTTTGATAATTCATAGCTATAAATTGACATCCTTTATAAATTGCTTCTTTATAATTGTAATTACTACTGAAAAATCTATCATCAGGTACACATATAGTTAAATTGGTTTTATTAAATTCTTCTAGACTTTGTTCTTCGCCTCTATATGAAAAATCATATATATCTATATTTACCATTGCGCCTGGATTTTCGTTTGAAAGTTTTACTTTTTTATCGAAAATAATTTTTCTTTTTGAGAAATCCTGGATCTTAAATAAAAAGTTACCCGAATTATTTTCCGTTCGTTTGGCTCCCTTAATTACTATATTATCACCATCATTTATACCTAATTTTGTTAAATCTACGGTGTTATCAAAAAATTCAATTGATGAATTTGTTGCACCTCTTGAAAATTTTATAGTATTTTTTCTTATAGTAGTTTTTGGTTTTGAACGCTGGCTGTATGATTTTATTTCATTAAATGTAAATCGATTTAAGTATGGAGAGTCTGTACTAGAATTTACTAAATCTTCTAAATCACTCCCCTTCCATCCTGAACTTGAAAAAATAACCAATTTAGATTCTAAATCACATAAGCTAGCATTACCCATATTTGTATTTAAAAACTTTTTTGGTAAGAGTCTATTTCCCAAATTATTCTTAATTTGTTTAGCAATTTCGTTTAATGTAGATTCATTATTATTTACCTTTAGATTTAAAAATAAAAATAATGGATCATTGTAATTTAAAATATGAGATTCTGAAAATGCCATTTCGGCTATTAATTTTAAACAATCAATTAAATCTATTTTGTTTAAAGTTAATTTGGTAGATCCATCACTATAACCACTTGAAACTATTGGTGTACTATCGTTACTATTTTTATCATTAAATATTTCTAATTCAATGTATCGGGCACCAAAATATAATACTCTGTTAATCATATCCAATGAACAATAGTCTGCTTTTTGAAATCCAACCAAAAAACTTCTATGACTACTTGCAACATAGTAATCTGTCAATTTTTTATATTTATAAGGATTTAAATTAGAATTAGGTCTAAAATATGTTATAACAATATTATCTTCTGGTAAAATATTATCATCGTCAATAAATGAATCTTCTGCTTCTCTTGGTTGTGTTATTGGTTCTTCTGAATTTTCAGTAACCTTTATTTTTTTGCTTTTGTTTATTTGGATTTTTGATTTATCAATTACTTTTTCCACTTTAAATGTTCCATTATTAAGCGTACTTCCTTCTATATTTAACATAAATTCACTAGATAAACCTAAATCAAATAAGTTTATATTTGGATTTTTTAATTTTATAGAATTTTCTTCCTTATTAAATACAACACCTGTATACATTTTATCGACTACTGAGTTATCAGATCCACAAAAATCTATTTGTTCTCGTTTCTTTGTATATTTTAGTGTATTAAGTAAATTATTTACACGACTTTTGGTTCTATAATTTTCACTATAATAATATGTCAAAAATATAATGAAAAGTGCTACAACAAAAAACACAACAAAAAGTTTATTGTTTTTTAAATAAATTACCACCTTATTTATAAATTCTTTAATTTTTCTAATACTATCTGATGTATTAGTATTTAATTCCATTAATAGTAATGCAGATTTTTTTTTAAAAATAAATTCATTGTCTTTCATTTAATATTCTCATTAAATATTAATGTACTCAGTAAAAAGAAAAAATTATGTAAAATCAAAAAGAAAAAGTAAAAAGAGAAATAATTATTCAGTAAATATAATTAATAAGAAAATGATATCTGAAACTGATTTTGGAGGATATCCTTTAGATTTATTATTTGGAATATTATATTTAAAACAAAAACATCCACTACAATTAACTTTACCATTCGATATTAAACAATTACTAATAACTTATTCAAACGATATGCGTGATAGATCACCATTTACATTTGTTGGATGCTTAATATTTAAATGCAAAGATCAAATTATTTTTAAAGACAAATATGCAAATACAAATACAAATTCCAAAAAAAGATATAGATTTAATATTAATGATTTTGAATTTGAATATCCAGGAAAAGTAAATAAATCAGAGTTCAAAAAAATGTTAAATAAAGCTAAAAAATCTGGCAAAAGGTTTACAATTATACCTTTAATATTTAGATGGAGTTGTACTTATAGATTTACAGGTCATGCCAATATTCTTATTTTTGACTTTGAAAGTAATATAGTTGAAAGGTTTGAACCTTATGGTTATATATCAACATTTACAGATTTGGAAGAATCTGTTTCTAATGGTTTTAATAAAAAATTTGCAGAAATAATCAAATCCTTAAAATTGGGATTACAATTTAATGATAATAAAAATTTAGTAAAAAAAGGACCTCAATTACTTGAAGAAAATCAAGTTGAAAGACATAAATCTACTTTAGAAAATAATAATGATCCTGAAGGGTTTTGTGGTGCCTGGAGTCTTTGGTATGCCGATTTAAGATTAACTAATTTAAAAAAACAACCAAAAGAATTATTGGTATCAGCTATGTCAATCATTGAAGAAAAAAGTGGGCTTAAATTTAGAGAATTTATTAGAAATTATTCAAAATTTTTAGTCAAAGAAAGGGTTAAATTTCTAAAGCAAATTAAACAAAAAAATCCGGATAATTATAGGATGAGGGAACAATTATTAAGTTTAGAAGATAAGAAGTCAGAAATAGCCGATATGTTAAAAACAAATAGAATTTTACAATTAAATAAAAATAATTAATTACTTGAATTAGATAAAATTAATGAATCTATTTGCTCAACTTTATTAATCTTGCGTTTAATTTTTAATTCTGCTACTTCTTTTAAATGTTTCAATTCGGCTTTCTCTTTTTTTTGATCTTCCTCAGTTTTTGCATTTGTTACGCTATTATTATAATGAATTTTTTCGGCATTCATTTTATTTCTATTAACTTCATATTTTTTTTTATCATAAAAAATAATATTTATATTTCCACAGGCTTGTACAAGTTGATAATAATTTGGAATTATATCATTCTTAAAATTATAAATCTCTGTAAAATATTTAATTGCATACAGAACAAAAAACACTCGTTTAGATTTCTTTTTAGGTTTAAAGTCGAATTTAAATAATTTAAATAAAGAATAAATATTAGATGAAGCTTCTTCACTATTAAGAGTATTTGCTTCCTTGATTAAAATCTCCCATATTATCCAGATTATATCTGTGCAAAATTTTTCCTCTATACCTTCTATCTTCCTAAAGCCACAAATATAAAATTTATCCTTTTTTGTATTCCTACGCTCCCATTCTAATATCCAAGCAAGCCAATAAATAGCTAACTCCCATTTTCTTGTTTTTATGCAAAAATTAAATTCATTAAGTGGTATTTTTAATTCTTCAGGATCACCATATTTTAGTTTATTCATTATAACATTTGCATCTGTAGCAACCAATCTAGTTTTTATATATGTTACATCGTAATCGGATTCTTTTATTTTAGGTAAAGTTAATGCTTTTAATTTTGTAGAATTACAAATAATAATACATATTTCACAAATCATATTTCTAACTGCTTGACTATTTCTTAAGGATAAAAATTCTGCTACGTTTTGACTTTTTGCTGCACCACAATATTTTATTTTTAAACTAACAAACTTTGAATATCTTTTATATAGAAACAGTGGAAGTTTAGGATTATTTATATTAATATTTTTTAACGCAATAGCAAATATTTTTTCCCATAATTTCTCAGTTTGTCCTGATAATAATAGTTCAACAGCCCAGTTAACCGCGGCTTCGATTTTACATCCAATTAAACATTTATTTAATTCACTAACTACATCTTTTATAGCAAAACCGGAAAAAGATCGTTTAGATAAATCCCTTATATCTCTGGTATCATTTATTTTATACTCATCTGGTATCATAATCCTTATTTTTCAATAATATTTTTTTTTTCAATATCTAGCGAAGTGTACTTAAATCAGTATATATACCACTACTTTGTGCAGATTCATTCGAAGCTTCCTCTTCATTTGTAAGCAGATACATTGCGTGCATAAACCCAGGAAAATAGAATATACTAGTTAAAATAAGATTTTTAAATATGTTAAAAGGCTCTTGAAACCCTCTTCTAAATTCGAAGATAATTACATACAATGGGGGCATTAATAAAGCAATTATATAATCAAACATATTTTTTGGATAACAGAAAGGTTTTCCTGACTTACAACTCATTAATATAATAAAATAAATTAAAAAATTATGAAGAATGTTTATATTGAAGTGCGTGTATTAGTCCTGGAATATAAAATAAAGAAGTATATATTAAACTTAAAATTATCGCCCTTTTATTTGTAAATCCCTTTTGCTGTTCTTTCAAAAAAACATATGCTGGTGGAAACACAAACATAATTATTAATCTGGTAAATTCGTGATCTAAGCACAATTTACCAAACCCGAAACCACCATTTAAATATGCTGCACCTAAACTTTTATTTAAATTTAATTCACATTTATCATCTTGCCATACGCATCCTTCAGGACGAATACATTCATGTATTGACTTTCCATTGCAATAATTTAAATGTTCTCTCTCACTTTTTGATAGATAATTATTTATTGATAAACCACTACATCCTGTTCCAGACATAACTTAAATATAACAGATATTTTTTTTTTAAAATTATTTTACTTTTCCTTTCCAACTTCACGTTCTGCTTTTTCGTGTCTAGCAAATCTAGATGTATTTATTATTGCAAGCGAATATATTAATCCAGGAAAATAAAATAAAGCTGTTAAAGCACACGATGTAAGAATGTAACTAAAACCAGTAAATCCTTTAGCCATTAATACTCCCAAAGGTGGAAATAAAATTGTGATAATTGTTCTGATATACCACATATCAATTGGTCTTGATGTATCAGTATTACATTTACCTCCTTCAAGATGATTAAGGGTTGTAGGACCACTAATTAAACCACCAGGTATATTACTCATAATTGCTTCCATTATTCCAAATGCAATAGAAGCAAAAAGTGCATACATAATTCCTTGATTGCCTAGATCATATGATTTTACCCTGAAATCATATATAATCATAGAAAATAAATCAAACACTATACTAATAATCTTACCTATTGCTTTAGTTACTGGACCTCTCTCACCCATAATTATTTCTAAATCATGATCATTTAACACACCATATTTTCCGTTTTTTTCATAACTTGATGTTTTACCAAGAATTCGATCATAACCATTATCTCTATTTAATTTTTTAGCTTTTACACATTTTCTTGCAACAAATCTTCCTGCATTATCATAAATTCTTTCGCATATACCAGATTGACATTCTTTAGAAAAACGGCAATTTTTAGTATATCTGGTTCCTGATCCTGAACCAAGTAAACAGCGTCTACCTAATGGTGAGCCATTACGATATATCATCTTACAAATATTTGATTGACAATCACTGTTTTTTTCACAAGGATCTCCTTCGTTTTGTGTATTCATTAATTTAAACAAAGAAAAAAGAACTAACAAAGAACGTGTAATATTGCAAATAATAATCCTGGGAAGTAATATAATTTGACACAGAGTACACCACATATTATTGATGATATAAATCCCGCCCAGAATCCTAGTTTGTAAATAATTGCTAACGGTGGACAAATAATCAAAAGCATTATTGTTGACCAGGATGGATCCATGCAAGAATATGCATTTCTATTCTCATTACTTACACCAAGAGGACCTGATTCTGCATCATCTTCTTCTGGAGATGTAAATACATTTCCCGCATCTCCTGAAAACTTTCTAAATACAAGTGTTATTGATGAAGTTATTGCAAATAAAATATCATCAATCAATTTAGGAGGGTTAAATAATTGAGGTAACATTTCTAAAACACTCGTAAACATATTTATAAATACCTCTAAAATTTTATAAAGTGATCCAATTAATTTAATAATACCTTCAAGCATATTAAAAATAGCGTCTATAATACCACCCTTTAATTTTATATTTACATTAAATTCATAATCTAAATTCTTGTCTATAGCTTTATGAATAGTTTTATTACTTAACAAAAATCCTTCATTTGTTGAAAGAAATATATCATCTGGTGTATTTTTTAAATTATAATATTCGATAACTTGTTGTTTAATTAAATTCAATTCAAGTTTATCATTGTCGAGAGAAACATTTTCCTTTCTTCCATTAAAATTAGTTTTAATTTTAATTAATCCCATACTTAAATAAAAGTAATAAAAAAAATCAACAAAGAACATGTAAAATAGCAAAAAGTAATCCTGGAAAATAATATAATTTGACACAAAGTACGCCACATATTATTGATGATATAAATCCCGCCCAGAATCCAAGTTTGTACATAATTGCTAATGGAGGACAAATAATAAGAAGTAATATTTGTGACCAGGATGGATCTAAACATTTATATGCATTTTTTTTCTCTTCACTTACAGAAAAAGGTCCGGTTTCCTCTGTGTCATCCTCAGGTGAGGTCAATGAGTTTTTAACATCTTCGGTTAATTTTCCAAAAATTGTATTTATTGAATAAGTCGCAGCATATAAAATATCATCAATCAATTTAGGTGGATCAAAAATAGTTGGAATTATTTCAAGAGTATAACTTAATAGTTCTAAAAAATCATATAAAACATTACCACCTCTTGCAAAAGCTGTACCAATAAATATTAAAGGAACAACAAGTATACCAAACATAGCTATACCTAGTCCTCCACGCTGCTTTATCAAGACATTTACTTCAAAAAACTTTTTATGTGATGATAAAACTAATTCATTTGTTAATACTTTTGTTGTTGGAATTGTTGTTAAAACAAGAATTTCATCTATTGATTTTTTTAATTCAAATTCTTTTATAATTTCATTTTTTAAAAGTTTATCTAAATTATCTTTTGTTTCGTCGAATTCTATTTTTATATTTTTTTTTAAACAATTTAATACTACATTAAATTCTAATGTTTTCATACTTAATTTAAACAAAGAAAAAAGAACTAACAAAGAACGTGTAAAATAGCAAAAAGTAATCCTGGAAAGTAATATAATTTAACACAGAGTACACCACATATTATTGATGATATAAACCCTGCCCAGAATCCGAGTTTGTAAATAATTGCTAACGGAGGACAAATAACAAGAAGTAATATTTGTGACCAGGATGGATCCATACAAGAATATGCATTTCTATTCTCATTACTTACACCAAAAGGACCTGATTCAGCGGTATCATCTTCAGGTGAGTTGTATAGATTTTTAATATCTCCAGAAAACTTCGATAAAATCAAATTAATTGAGGATGTAATTGCAAACAAAATATCATCAATTAATCTTGGAGGATCAAATATTGTTGGTATTATTTCTATAACAGTTATCATCCATTCTATAAATTTTCCAACAAGATTAAATATTTCAATAATTACTTGAAACATCGCTCTTACTGGTTTTAAAACTGGTGATAATATACCAAATATACCTAAAACTACTAAAATTATAGAGAAAAATCCTCCTTTTAGTTTATTTGAAATAAAAATTGTATCGTTTGCTTCAATTATATCTTTGATTTCATCCCAGTTGCTTTTAGTTATTTGTTTTGTTATCCAAGTTAGATAAAAATTTGTTTCAAACTTTTCAAAAATATATCCAATAAATTTTTTATTGTCTTCTAAATTGTCTGGACTTTTTATGTTTGTAATTTTAAGAAAAATCTTGCTTAAAAATTCA
>MDTC01213219.1_pt1 | contig 12203 bp, 8 predicted proteins | sample 811181 | NCBI WGS metagenome assembly MDTC01 (sample SAMN05326644, study PRJNA326480) | marine metagenome | isolation source: seawater | place: Pacific Ocean: North | collected 2011
ACAGCACCTCCACCACTTCATCTGGTGTCACCTTAAACAACGGCTGGCCTTTTGTGATGATGGCGCCGTCGCCCTCAACTAAGACCTCTTCCACCGTGCCCGAAAATGGCGCAACGACCTTATTGAACATTTTCATGACCTCGACAATGTAAAGCGGGTCACCGGCATTAAAATGCTGGCCAACCTCAATGTACAAAGGCGCCTCGGGGACCTCACGACCATAAAACATGCCGCCACTCGCAGCGACGATTTCATCAGACTTGGCTAGCGGCGGGGGTGCAAGGAACTTTGCCATTGCCACCTGATGCTCACGAGCCAATAACCGCTCTGGGAAATGAATCGTCATATCAGGATTTACTGCCAAATCGAAGAAGCCAGTGAATTGGGCAATTGAGGGCAACAGCTCCAAAATATCTGCCCCGGCCTGAAATCCGCTGTGTGCAGCCTGAATGGCTTGCCACTTTTCATGGTCTGTCCCCTCAGGCGCCTCCCCCGAGAGCAGATGACTCAAGTCGTCCCAATTCTCCAACCCATATCGCCGCGAAAGCTCGGAATAAAAATCCTCTGCTTCACTCAAGAGTTCTTGATCGTGGTCCCAAATCATGTGGGCTGCAGGCAAATGATCATTCCAATCCAAGCGCAAAAAATGGTAGGTGTCAGCCAATACCTCGATAGGATTTTCTGCCCACACAAAGTGGTCGTTTTGAAATCTAAAAGCTCTGCGATTGAGGCTCAGCCAGCCCGACAGCAAATGCGGCGACATTAGCAGCAGTTTCAGCGGCCGGGTAAACAGGCTCTCCTTTGCGGCAAGGACGCTTTTTAATGCAGGCTCGAGATCTGCCGATGCATTCAGTTGCGCTTGACAGATAAGCCGCCACGCGATGTCCACATCAACTCGACCCGCCTCTTGAGCAAGCTCACCCACTGCAGTCAAATAAGGCACGACAAACTGGGTGGTCGGTCTTGCATTCACTGTTCGACCCAAGAACCAATGGACCAACCCGTAATGAAAAGCGAGGTTGGTCTGCAGATCCTTACCTCTGAGGCGCGCTGCTCTGAGCACTTCAGCCATGTGTTCATAAGCTGCCTCACGGCTATCACCTACGGTAAGCAGCAGAGCAATATTGGAGTCATATGCCCCAGCTAAAGTGTAGTTCATGAACACATCGGTATCGGGATTGTGCAGACTGATACCTTGATCGTCTCTTATTTCACCTTGAATTGGATCTGACCAAAATTCGACAACACCTCCCGCGCTGGGTTGAAGCGCGTCGTTAGTCGCATTCAAGCGCGCCTCAAGGCTATCAGCCAGCCTAGGAATGCGCTCGGGCTTTGGTAACGTCGACCCATGCGCCGCCAGCAGTACCATTGTCTCCACCAACGAATCCACTACAAAGCTTTCATTGGCATTCTCAGGATTGCTAAACCGCAGTGCGTAACATAGCTCGGAGACCCGATGCTCCACCTGAATGCGCGTGTTCATCTCCATGAAGAAGTGCCGATCCCGATCGACGATGCATTCAAAGGTCGAAACAGAATCAAGACCCACCGCCATTCCAAACCGGGCCGCCTCTTCTTCCATCGCGTCGAGTGTTTTGATGTCTTGGGCGAGCACATCCGCCTGAGCGCTTTCAGCCGCCACGCGGGCTCTCGCCTCTGCACCCTCGAGAGATTCTCGAGTCACCGAAACCTCTAATAATTTCTGCTCATGCATTTGCAGAGAGCAGTCTCGTCCACCCAGGGTAATGCACCAGTCGCCATTTCCGATAACCTGTATTTCCTGGTGGCGGGTGGTTTCGATATTAAGTTCGACCAACACGTTCTTGTTATCGCCCACGCCCGTGGCTTTTACTTCGTTGAGTATTTCTCTCACCAACTCGGGGGTTCTCGCGGCTTCACCGAGGGGGACGATCCGTTGACCCTTACCGCCACCACCCCCAATCGCCTTCAGTCTCACACGGTTTTGAGGGAAATCTTCCCCCATCTGCAATACTGCTTCGGTGAGTGTCTCGCTCAATTCATCGACAGTGTAAAGATCAAGGCCTTTGCGGTAACCCGCCACCAGAACCCGCTCCGCCAGAGATTCGACATCGTCGTTCGGGTTTTCAGAAGCCGTGAGCTCCAGCCTATGTTTGCCCACCAGCGCCATCAAGGCTTCCTTATCGGGATACTTTTTGAGCAACGTCAAAGTAGTGCCATTATCAATTCCGGGCGTAACCGAGACACCGGCGCGCAGTGCTGTGCGCTTCGCCTCGTCCTTTAGGCCGGCCTGCCTGACGGTTCTGGAGCAAGGCCCGATGAAAGTGAGGCCTGCCGCCTCCATCGCCGCCACCATTTGTTCGTCTTCGGCCATGAATCCATAGCCCGCAAATATGGCGTTATAGCCGCAGTCACGGGCTATATTGATGATGTCCTGAATACGCTGTTCACGCTCTTCTTTTGTGGCGCCGCTGTAGTCAGGCACTCTGTGAACCCGACTAGGGTCGGTGAGAGAGCGGAGCTCGGGAGCAAGTGCGCCTCGATAGACGATAGAGTCTTTCTCTGAGAGCAGAATGCCGAAACCAGTAATGCCCATCTCAGTAAAAACATCCATCGCCTCTTTTCTGATGGGTCCTCGACAGATAATCAGCGGCTTGAGATGCGCGCATCGAAACTGCTCTGACCATTCGGACAAACGCAGCTTTGCTCGCCTGTCAGCGGAGATCAAAGGGTTATTGAGATATTGATCACTTCCCACTTGGGGCGTACTCCCGTCCGTTCTTCAGTGGAATTCACGCTGAACCGATTGCATCGGTCCGGGCTCATAATGTCGTAGGCAAAAAGCCAACTGGCGCGCGAGCACCCTACGAAGCTCCGAGGGCATTACAATTTCGGAAATAGACCCAAGGCTCAAGGCTTCCTCAGGATTCATAATTTCCCGCTCGTAACGCTGCGCCAGAGTCGCTTCCTCTGCTTTGATCAAGGCATCAATCGACGATGAAGCCTCGCTCAACGCCTCGCTATCGCCAGCCCCAGAGGCAGTGAGATCGGAGATCGCCTTGGCAATCCGCTGCTCTCTACCGGCGCGAATTTTCTTTAATTCGTCCTTATAAACATACTCCACACCCGCTGGACCCATCACCGCAACTCGCGTGGTCGGCAGGGCAACAACAAAATCGGCGCCAGTGGCGTAGTTGTTATAAGACGCGTATGCGCCGCCAAATGCGTTTCTGACCAACACCAGAAAACGCGGCGTGCGCAAGTCAACGATAGCGTCCAACATAGCGCGCCCTGCTTGAACAATGCCGCGATGTTCTTGTTCGCTACCGGGTAAGAATCCGGTGGTATCCTCAAGGAAGATCACGGGAATGTTGTAGAGATTGCAAAAACGGATGAATCGCGCATTTTTATAGGCCGCATCGATATCGATTTGTCCTGATGAGACTGCAGAATTATTGGCAACAAATCCCACTACATTGCCGGCCATTCGACCCAATGCGGTAATGGTGTTCCGTGCTCTATCGGCTTGCGTTTCTAAAAAGTCCCCATGGTCACACAGTTGCTGAATCATGATGCTGATGTCAAACGGTGTGTTGAATCCGGTAGGGGAGTTGAATGCTTTTTTCAGCAATATATCGATATCGATAGTCTCTCGATCCACCGGGTCAGAGGTCTCCCGATAAGGCGCAAGAGATGCGTTGGAATCGGGCAAATACCTCAAAATCTCTCGCACTTTTCTCAGTGCTGCAACTTCGTCCTCCACAACAAAGTCGGTAACACCTGTTTGGCTGTGCACCATGGGCCCGCCCAATTCATCAGGCGTGATGTCTTCGCCGAGCACGCTCTTTACCACCCCGGGACCGGTCAGACCGAAAAAAGTGTCCTTTGGTTGAATGAGAAAACTTCCTTGACGAGGCAAATAACTTCCCCCGCCCGCGTTAAAGCCAAACATGCACATGATACTGGGAACGATGCCACTGATTTTTCGCAATGCAGTAAAGGCATCCGCATACCCGTCTAGCCCTCCAACCCCTGCTGGGATATAAGCCCCTGCGGAGTCATTCAGACCGACCAAAGGAATACGACGCTTGGCAGCTAATTCAAACAGGCGAGCCAACTTCTCTCCATTGGTCGCGTCCATGGAACCGGCCCGCACAGTGAAGTCGTGCCCGTAAACTGCGACATCGCGTCCATCAACGGTTATAACCGCCGTAACGAGGGAGGCTCCGTCTAGGTTGGGGCCCCAATTTTGATAGAACACATGAGGGTCATCATCGGCGAGAAAGCGAATTCTTTCCCATACCGTCATTCGGCCCTTAAGATGCTGACGCTGGCGACCAGCCATGCCAGCAGAGATATAAGGAAGCTCACGAAGCTCAAGCCCTCTTTTTAATGTGGCCTCATATCGCCCCACTCGACTTTGTTGCTCCTGCACGGCGGCAAAAGGATTAGTCAGAGACACGCCCTGCGCAAAAGAGCCGGCCTCTTTGGTACCATTTTTCATGGATTAACTCTCAGATTGGAATCGACCCACGCAGCTCATGCGTCACTGCGTTCGCACACCTTGCACAACCTTGTCTGTGCACAAGGCAAGACATTACTTATCCTTATGCATCACTGTCAATTTTACCCTTACTTTAAATGGGGTTATTTATGCTGCCACAAGGTCGCGTCACACCGCTTACATTTACCCGATCTCTCGTAACCTGGGCAGACCGCTTCGCCCATTTACCCGGCTTCGTCTATCTGGACAGCGGCACCACCACAAATGGGAGTGAACTCGAACTCATTACCGCACTACCTACAAAAACCTTCTCCGCGCAGGATTATTCGAACAATCTTGCTTGCTGGATGACCGATATCGAGCAGTCTCTCGCAGTCTCGCATGAAACCGGCCCCGCTCTCGGAACCGCCAAACTTTTCAACGGCGGCCTTGTTGTTGGCAACCTGGACTACGACACTCCGGCAGGTGACTTGGCGCGTTCGAGCCCGCAACGGTCTAAAGCTACTGCCGGGCTCTATCACTGGGTATTGGTGTCGGATACCAAAACCAGCACTTCTGAAGTGCTGTATCACCCGGACTGCCCTCTCGGAACCCGGCAACAGGTCGAGTCAATACTCAATAATGGCGCCAACACGGCCAGGGAACCGTTTCGACTTCGCCAATCCTTTACAGCGAGCATTACCAAACATGAGTACCGACGAGCCGTGGAGCGTATTCAAGAATACATCCTGGCCGGAGACTGCTATCAAGTGAATTTTGCGCAGCGCTTTCAAGCAGCCTTTGAGGGTGATTGCTGGGAAGGTTATCGAGCCGCGAGAGAGAAGCTGGCGGGAGGGTTCTCGGGGTTTATGAGAGTAGACAGCGACCGGGCCATCCTATCGCTGTCACCCGAACGCTTTCTTCAGATAGGCGAGGGGAAAATCATCACGCAACCGATTAAAGGGACAGCACCCCGCCATACTGATGCGCAAAAAGATCTCGATCTGGCACAAGCGCTCGTCCACTCAGAAAAAGATCGCGCTGAAAACGTCATGATCACCGATCTACTACGAAATGATCTGGGGCAATTTTGTCAGGCCGGTAGCGTCAAGGTTTCTGAACTCTGTGCATTGCATAGCTTTGGTAACGTGCATCATCTGATCAGTACGGTTCAAGGCACATTGAAACCTGATCTCAGCGCTGGACAGATCTTAATCGGCACCTCTCCCGGTGGCTCAATCACAGGAGCTCCCAAAAAGCGCGCTGTAGAGATTATCAACGAACTGGAGCCCTACCCAAGAGGCGCCTATTGCGGCTCCATATTTGTCATGGCTGGGGGAAACTGGATGCAAAGCAGTATCACAATCCGGACACTAGAAACCACGGACAATACGCTTTATTGCTGGGGTGGAGGCGGTATTACCGCGAGCTCCAGCTGGGAGGCGGAATATCAGGAAACGCTAGACAAAGTCGGCCCCATCATGGCCGCACTAGAGCACTCGAATCAGTGCTCGGGTAACTCAATACCCTCATAAAGTGCAACCCGCTCTGACAGCTTCGCCCGCGACAGAGCCTCTTGTACTAACTCACGACCGAGATGCGGAGCCAATTCATGAATGAAGTCGTGCATAAAACCTCGCAGGAAGCTGCCCTTACGAAACCCCAAACTGGTCACTGAACTCGGAAAGAGGTGCGAAGTATCAATTTTGATCAAATCACTATCCAGATGTTCGTCGTACGCCATGCTAGCGATTACCCCAATTCCCAAGCCCAGCCTAACGTATGTCTTGATGACGTCGGCGTCCACTGCAGTGAAGACGAATCTGGGTGCCAATCCTCTGTCCTTGAACGCTTCATCGAGCTTCGAGCGACCGGTAAAGCCCGTTGTGTAGGTCACAATGGGATGATCAGCAATCGCCTCAAGTGAGCAGTGCTCTAGGCTCGCTAGAGGGTGATCTTTGGGCACCACGACACAGCGATTCCAGCGATAGCACGGCAGGGTTACCAGACTTGAAAATTGGTTTAGCGCTTCCGTGGCTATAACAAAGTCAACCTCTCCATCAGCGGCCATTTGCGCTACTTGAGGAGGCGTCCCTTGCTTCATTACCAGAGATACGTCAGGATATCTCGTCATAAACTGCTGAATAATCTCTGGCAACACATACCGCGCCTGAGTGTGCGTGGTAGCTATTGAGAGAGTGCCCGCGGTCTCGTCCGAAAACTCCTGAGCGACCCGTTTGATGGAGTCAGCTTTTCTTAGCATTTCACCCGCCAAGTCCAGAATCACCTCTCCCGCGGAAGTAATGTGAGTTAGGTGTTTGCCACTGCGGGCAAAAATTTCCACCCCGAGTTCGTCTTCGAGAAGCCGTATCTGCTTGCTAATACCCGGCTGTGAGGTAAATAGACTTTGCGCTGTGGCAGAGACGTTAAGGTCATGATGAGCGACCTCCCATATGTATCTCAGTTGCTGTAGCTTCATCCGACAATGCACTCTCGATGTTGACCACACCGCCTCTGACATTACTCCGATTTCACGTACTGGACCACCTTAAAGGAATAAAATTCAGTTTTTTTATGCGTTTTTAATCGATGTTGGCAACGCCGTGCGGAACATGGCCTGTGGGAACATGGTCGCCTGCTGCCTTGCAATGGGTCTGCTGATCATCGAAGAAAACGTCCGCGCGGTAAGCGCGTAAAAACTCCGTTTTACTCAATCCACCGAGAAAGATCGACTCGTCTATTCGTATCCCCCACGCTCTCAGCGTTCTGATAACACGCTCATGCGCCGGCGCCGAGCGCGCGGTGACTAATGCCGTTCTAATTGGCGGATTTTCTGCAGGTAATGCTTGCTGTAATTGCTGTAATGAGGCCAGGAAATTTTTAAAGGGCCCGCCCATCATCGGCTGCTTGCGCGCCGCGTCCTCGTTTGCCGCAAATGCGTCAAGTCCTTGCGCCTTGAAAATGCGTTCTGACTCGTCGGAAAATAGCACCGCGTCCCCATCAAAAGCAAAGCGTAACTGCGGGTCATCGGAGTGACTCGCTACGCTCGAGACCAAAGTTGCGGCCGCCACACCATTATCCAAGGCGACACGCACGTCGCTGCCCTCTGCAGACAAAAAGAGCTGGCACCCAAACGCCTTGATATAACGCCAAGGCGCTTCACCACCACAGAAGGCGGCCCTGGCAATGCTTAAGCCATAATGCTCTATCGAGTTAAAAACCCGCAATCCGGTATCCGCACTGTTTCTGGACAATAAAATGACATCGATACCCAAATGCCCGGGCAGATTGGCGTTGAGAGCCAATAACTTTTGCACCATAGGGAACGCCTGGCCAGGGCTAAGCACTTCTTCTTCCTTCTCGATTTGATAGTCAGAATAAGCCTGCAGCCCCTGCTGTTCATAGATGCGGTGCGCTTCATCCAGGTCAAATAGTGCTCGCGAGGATATTGCTATGACCAAACGCTGAGCTGATAGGTCCGACATGAAAAATCAGACGACCGACTGATCAGTCTTACTGCGCGCAAAATAGTCCCTAGACAACGCGAACACAACGGGCGACAACAGCAGCAGTGCAATAAGATTCGGAATTGCCATGAAGGCGTTAAGTGTGTCGGCAATGAGCCAGATCAGGCCCAAATCTGTGCCCGCACCAATAGGAATCGCCAACACCCACAAAACACGAAAGGGCAGGATTGCCCTAGTTCCGAACAAATAAACAACGCATCGCTCTCCATAGAATGACCAGCCGATCATAGTAGTGGTGGCGAACAACACCACGCCTAATGTCACCACAAGCTCGCCGCCGGGTATCGCACTGCCGAAAGCCATCGCCGTAAGGCTTGCGCCGGAAATTCCCGATTCCAATACGCCGGTCAACATAATGACCAAACCCGTCATTGTGCACACCAAAAGTGTATCGATAAACGTGCCCAGCATTGCGATCAATCCCTGCTCCACCGGTTCGTTGGTCTGAGCAGCTGCATGAGCGATCGGAGCGCTGCCAAGTCCGGCCTCGTTTGAGAAGATACCGCGCGCCACACCGAATCGAATCGCAGCCCATACTGTAGCGCCCGCGAATCCACCTGCCGCGGAGGCGCCAGTAAAAGCGGTACTCACAATCGTGAATAGGGCGGACGGGATCATTTCCCAATATAAAATCAGCACGACACTGCTCATCGCTACATAGGCAACCGCCATCGTCGGCACTATTGCGCTTGCGGTCGCAGCGATGCGTTTTATTCCTCCGAGAATAACAGCCCCAACTAGCAGCATCAGTAATGCTCCGGTCAATGGCCAGGGGATCTGGAACTGGTCAGCCAATACCTGCGCCACTGAATTCGACTGTACGGTATTGGCCAAGCCAAAGCCGGCCATGCTCCCAAACAGAGCGAAAGCACTTCCGAGGATCGCGAAGCGCGGGCCCAAACCATTTTTGATGTAGTACATGGGCCCGCCACTGTACCCCCCTTGATCATCCTGCTCCCTGAAACGAACCGCCAATACCGCCTCGGCATATTTCATTGCCATGCCAAAAAGCGCAGTCAGCCACATCCAAAAGAGCGCGCCGGGCCCGCCAAGCGTCATCGCCGTTGCAACACCGGCAATGTTACCCGTGCCGATGGTGGCACTCAGCGAGGTCATCAACGCGCGAAACGGGGGTATATCACCCTCGCCGCGACCACTCCTTCCAGAGGCCAGCATCCGAAACGCCAAACCGAGTCTAATCCAAGTTAGGAAACCCAGACCTGCGGTGAGAAAAACACCTGTGCCAAGCAGTAAAACCTGCATCGGCACACCCCACGCCCAGGCGTTAATTTCTGTGATGATTGCTTGCACTCTCGATCCTCTCTGTGTCGATCTCAGCCGCAGGTGTGTGCCTTGCAAATGATGCTGCACCATTCATGCCCGCAGCAGACAAGAACAATGACTCGGCAGGAGTATGACGCTGCCCTAAACCCTCAGACCACCAGTCGATAATGCCGCTATCCACAATGTATCAGTTGGCCGCCTGAATAAGCGAATGTTCATGGGCAAACAGCCCAAAGATACCCCCAGTGTGAACAAAAATAATGTCGTCCACCTGATCAAAGTAGCCCTCTCGAACATCCTTCAGTAAGCCGCAAAAGGCCTTTCCGGTATAGACGGGATCCAGGACCACGCCCTCGAGACGTGCCAACTCGACAATCAGCTGATAAACCTCCGGGGTCGCAACGCCGTAGGCGGGCCCCGCACTGTGGTCACGAGTAACCGGCGCTAGCGTCAGTGTCGGCAACTGACTCCAGCGGCGCTCAGCGGCCGCCCAATCTGCGGCGACCTTTGCGTTAAACCACTGCGCGTCGTCACAGACCGCATAGCCCACCACGGATAGAGGCAGAGCCCAGAGCGCCACACCCGCTGTGAGGCCGGTTTGGGTGCCGGCAGACCCTGTTGCGAGCACTATTGCTGCTTTATCAATGTTGTGGGCTGCAATGTCGCCCCCAAGCTCCTCGGCTGCGGCAATATAGCCCCATAAGCCCAAGCTATCGCTACCCCCAGTAGGAATCATCAGCGCCGGCTCACCAGAATCTCGATAGGTCTGCTCGAGCCGCCCGTAGGCCGACTCCAACGCCTTCGCCCAGCCTTTCGCAGGCAGCACCTCGTGCGTCGCACCGGCTATTTGATCGAGTAGGAAGTTACCCGTATTGAGCTGATCCGGGCCGTCGGAACGCAATACCAGATGACACCTCAACCCAAGCTGAGCGGCCACCAACGCCGTCGCGCGGCAGTGATTGCTCTGCATGCCTCCGCACGTGACCAGGGTTCGAAATCCGTGATTTATGGCATGTGCTGCAATAAACTCCAGCTTTCTAACCTTATTCCCAGTCAGTACCGAACCGGTGAGGTCATCTCGCTTAATCCACAATCTCTTGCCATTACCCCATCGCTCAGAGGCACGGGCTAGGCAGTGGAATGGCGTGGGAGTCTGAGCAAGACTCAGCCGCGGAGGGTACTCAGGCGGATTCGACACCGACAGACTTCAATGTGCCCTTAGGCAGCACAGAGGTAACGTGAATCTTCTGAAATTTGAGCTCCACATTGCTGCCAACTGTTAGCACCAAATAATTGTCGTCGAGCCCACTGATTTTGCCCAGCATCCCCGAGGACAATGCGACTTCATCGCCCTTCTTGAGGGATCCAACCATCTCTGCATGCTCTTTTTGCCGCTTGCGTTGGGGCCGGATGGTCGTGAAGTACATAAACACCAAAATACCCACCATCATCAGGGGCAAGAACAGACCTCCCCCCTGCGGTTGCTGAGCAGCGGCCTGTGCGTATGCCTCTGGAATTAGCATGTCATTATCTCCTCGTCGCAGCGCGACACTCTAAATGTTGTCTGGACCCACAACAATACTTAGCAAGGCACATGAAGCAATTTTGATTCGCCAGACCAGTTACGGCGTAGAAGAACGCCGCCAATAACCCCATGAATTATGCGATTACAACTGAAAATCGATAGTCAGCGGCGCATGATCAGAGAATCGCTCGTCTCGATAGATCGATTGACGTAACCCCGTCCCTGACAAACCCGGAGTGACCAACATATAATCAAGTCGCCAACCTACATTGTTATTCCAGGCCTGCCCCCTATTCGACCACCATGTGTAAAGGTCAGATTCCTGCGTTATCTCACGAAAAATATCGACCCACTTCAGATCGCTGTAAATGCGATCCAGCCAGGCACGCTCATGCGGCATGAAACCGGAATTCTTTCGATTGGCTCGCCAGTTTTTTAAATCAATATTTTGGTGGCAGGTGTTCCAGTCGGCACAAATAATAAACTCGCGACGCTTGCGCCGCAGCGCAGCAAGATGCTCGTAAAAAGGACTCATGAAACCGTCTTTTCGCGCCTGCGCCTTTTCGGATGCGGAACCCGACGGCACGTAAAGTGAAATGACACTGAGACCGGGAAAATCGACCTGCAGATAACGGCCCTCACTATCGACGATCTCCCAATCCAAACGAGAAACCACTCGTTGCGGCTTTTCCTTCGCAAAGATCGCGGTTCCAGAATACCCCGGACGTTCCGCTTCATTGTAAAAGCAGTGGTATCCCTCAGGGTAAAATACAGAGTCCGTTAGCTGCACCTCTTTTGCTTTGATTTCCTGAATGCAGACGACATCGGCAGACTGCTGACTCAGCCACTCAAAAAAGCCTTTGCGCGCTGCGGCACGGATGCCATTGGTATTGCAGGTAATAACGCGATACATCGGGATACTGATCCTCGTTATGTTTTGATGGGCTCGGAATTTACAATATCATGGTCATTCACACAGCAGCGTTGAACCGTAATAACCGAGCGCCACATAACTGAAGTGCCAACAATCTGGCTAGAGGTCAATTTGCTGTGTCATTATGCCGAGAGATACCTCAACGCCGAATAATTTTGCGTGTTCCGATTATTGCTAATCGCGATCTCTTCCGCTGCTGGGACGCCATCACATGGTCAAGGCGCGCGTGCAATCGCTCTGACCTTTTTGTCGGAGAGAGTCCGAGGGGAATCAGCCACCCATGTCGCGATATGCAAAATATTGCATATTTCGATTAAAATTCATTCAAAAATCAACAAAACAAATTATAAAAGCGCTTTATATTATTATTTTATTTATCTGCGCTACCCGCTGCTGTTCACATTATTTGCGAATTGCGACACACTGGCTCGCAGCTAGGATGGCAAGCGCGTTACAGGGGGCCACGGAAGG
>MDTC01274501.1_pt1 | contig 12202 bp, 7 predicted proteins | sample 811181 | NCBI WGS metagenome assembly MDTC01 (sample SAMN05326644, study PRJNA326480) | marine metagenome | isolation source: seawater | place: Pacific Ocean: North | collected 2011
ACAAAGCTGAACTAATTAGAAAGGAAGAAACATTTAATGATTTAATTAATAATCAAATCATTTTAGATTTCAAAACAATCTGATTTATTAGTATAAATTTAAGATATTACCCCTGAACCTAATAATTCGTGATTAACATACCAAGCAACAAATTGTCCTGCTGCTACTGCCATCTTAGGCCTATCAAACAAAACGTATAAGGCATCTTCCTTTTGATACAAAATGGCTTTAGAAAGAGGCTGTCTATATCTAATTCTAGCCATAACTGATAAAGTTTCATTATAATTTAATCTCATATCTTCTCTAACCCAATGGATTTCAGTTAACAATACTTTTATACATCTTCTATATAATCCTGGATGTTTGTCACCTTGTCCAACATAAACGATATTGTTTACCACATCATTATGAATAACAAAAAGAGGATGTTTTGAACCACCAACAAACAAACCTTTTCTTTGCCCAATAGTAAAAAAATGTGCTCCCTGATGATAACCTGCCAATTTTCCACTATTAACATTGTAGAAGATTTTTTTTTCATGATAATGTAACATTTCTTCATCTGAATTAAAAACAGGCTCAATTTTTGAATACTTATTATAATTAAATGGCACTTCAATTATTTTTCCTTTTTTAACTTCAAGTTTTTGTTTTAAAAAATCTGGTAAACTCACCTTTCCTATAAAACAAAGCCCTTGAGAATCTTTTTTTTCAGCAGTAACTAAATTCTGTTCTTTAGCTATTTTTCTTACTTCAGACTTCAATAATCCACCAACAGGAAATAAGGATTTTGATAACTGAAATTGATTTAATTGACACAAAAAATAAGATTGGTCTTTAGTATGATCAAGTCCAGCATAAAGAGCGTTATAAAAAGTATTATTATTTTTTTTTATAACTTTCTTTTGACAATAATGCCCAGTCGCAACATAATCTGCCCCTAAAGAAATAGCCATTGCTAAAAAAATTTCAAACTTAATCTCTCTATTACATAAAATATCTGGATTAGGAGTTCTCCCCTTATTATATTCATCAAACATATAATCTACAACCTTATCCTTATAATCTTTACTTAAGTCAATAGTTTGAAATGGAATACCTAACTTTTCTGCTACTAACATAGCATCATAACTATCCTCAAGCCAAGGACATTCATTGTTAATTACAACACTTTTATCATGCCAATTTTTCATAAAAAGGGCAATAACATTATAATTCATTTTTTTTAACAGATAAGCTGCAACACTGGAATCAACTCCTCCCGAAAGACCTACCACAACAGTTTTTTTCATATGACAAAATCAATTGATAATAAAAATAAATTAAAATATAAATATCTAACGTCGCTTATTTTGAAGTTTTTTTTGTTTTTCAGCTTGTTCCATTGCTTTTTGTAATCTAGCAGAAAAACCTCCTTTCTTTTTAGGACGCTTTTTATTTTCTTCAATTTGCAATCTAATCTTTTCATCATCAATAATAAAATTCTTTATTACCAACATTAGAATAATAGTTAATATATTTGAAACAAAATAATAAAGACTTAAACCACTAGCATAATTATTAAAAAAGAATAACATCATTAAAGGCATCAAATACATTATAACCTTCATATTGGGCATCCCAGGCTGATTAGCAGTTGGCTGTTGACCCATTGTCATCATAGTATAAAAGAAAATAGCAACAGACGCAAGAATAGGGAATAAACTAATATGATCTCCATATAATGGGATATTAAAAGGTAAATCTAGAATAGAATCATATGAGGAAAGGTCATCAGCCCATAAAAAACTCTTTTGCCTTAAAGCAAAAGCAACAGGAAAAAAACTAAAAAGAGCATAAAAAACTGGCAATTGAAGTAATGCGGGCAAACAACCTGACATCGGATTAGCTCCAGCTTGATTATACAAAGACATAGTTTCCTGCTGTCTTTTAACAGCATCATCTTTATATTTAGAATTAATCTGATCAACTTCAGGGCGAAGAGCCTTCATTTTTACTTGGGAAACATAGGATTTGTAAGTTACAGGAGACATAGCTAATCTAACGAGAATAGTCATAACTATAATAGAAATACCATAAGGAAAAAAAGAGCTTAAAAAATTAAAAAGTTTTATAAAAACATATTTATTAATCCATCCGAAAATTCCCCATCCAAAATAAATTGAATCTTCAATTCCTAAATCATAAGATTTTAAAACTTCATATTCAGAAGGTCCAAAGTACCATTTGAATTTTAAATTAATCTCATTAGGATTCTGAAATTCAAAATCAGTAAAATACTTCTTAGTGTAAAGCTGATTTTTATCTTCAGAGGCAACTAAATTATCTGATTTAAAATTTACTTTTTTTATTTGTTTTTCTGGAATTAATATTGAATTAAAAAAATGTTGCTTATACCCTATCCAATTAATTTCATTAACCTCTTCATCATCAGAACTAGTGCTTGACAAGTAAGACATTTTATTATCCTCATAACCATAAGTTAATTCAGTATAGCGATTTTCATATTCAACACTTTTAGAGTTTCTAAAACACTTAAGATTCCAATTTAATTTTATAGACTCTCGACTGTTCAAAATTGATTTAAAACCACCCGATTCAATTTTAAAGTTTATCATAAAATCATCTGGCTGAAATTCATAAATCAGTGCTAAATATTTATCATTAGATAATGAGGCTTTCATTGTCAATACTTGTTTTGAATTTTTTCTACTAAATATTGGTTTGAAATAAAAATCGGAAGAATTAAAAACTCTCCCATCAATTGAAGTAAACTGTATGTTAAAATCATGATTATCATTAATTATATACAAAGAGTCTCCTTTATGATTTGTAAAATCTTTAAGTTTTAACTCATTTATCATTCCCCCTTTAGATTGAACTTTTAAAATCATTTTTCCATTTTCAATCAAAATTGGTTTTGAGTTAATTTTTTCTTCAAAAAGACTTCTGAACTCTCCAAAATCCTGAATTTTTTCAAATGGCTTGACAGTTTTATTATTAACAGGAGATTGAATAGGGACATTTAAGCTATTTTCTACTTTACTATTTTCATCTGTTATAGGTTTTTGATCATAAAGCATCCAGGTCAAAATAATTGCAATTAAAATAAAACCAATAAACTGATAAGGATCAAACTTATTTTCTTCCATACTAATAAATTCAATTAATAATCATTATTTTTATATTTTAAGGTTGCCCCAACAAAACTATTAAAAAGGGGATGAGGTTTTAATACAGTACTTTTATATTCTGGATGAAATTGAACGCCTACAAACCAAGGGTGATTAACGTTTTCAACGATTTCAACAAGCTTAGTTTCGGGGTTTATACCTGTAGCAACTAGACCTGAAGACTCTAAAGCTTCTTTATATTTATTGTTATATTCAAACCTATGCCTATGTCTTTCATTAATTAACTCTTTTTTATAAGCTGAAAATGCTATCGATTTTTTTTTAAGCATACATTTCCATGAACCTAACCTCATTGTCCCTCCTTTATTTTTGACATTCAATTGACTTTCCATTAATGAAATAACTGGATTTGAACATTTTTGATCAATTTCAGAAGAATTTGCATCTATAATACCTAAAACATTTCTTGAATATTCAATTACGGCCATTTGCATACCTAGACATATTCCAAAAAAAGGGATTTTATTTTTTCTGACATGATTAATAGCTAAAATCTTACCCTCAATCCCTCTTTCACCAAAACCAGGAGCAACTATTATTCCCGAAAGGTTTTTGATTTTCTCTTTAACATTAGATTTAATAATTGATTCAGCATGAATAGATTTAACATCAATTTGAACATTGTTATTTACCCCAGAATGAATTAGAGATTCTAAAATAGATTTATATGAATCTTGCAATTCAATATATTTTCCAATTAAACCTATAGAAATTTTATTTTTTGGATTTTTCAATCTAAATAAAAAATTTTCCCATTTTTCCATTTTATAAAAAACTGGTTTTTTTAAATTCAAAGCACCTAAAACAACTTTATCTAATCCTTCTTTCTGCATCAAAAGAGGAACCTCATATATAGTTTCAGCATCAATTGATTCTATTACTGCTTCACTTCTAACATTACAAAAAAGGGCTAATTTATCTTTGATATTTTGAGAAATATGGTGTTCTGTTCTACAAACTAAAATATCTGCATTAACACCACTCTCCATTAAGGCTTTAACAGAATGTTGAGTAGGTTTTGTTTTCAATTCTGCAGCTGCAGAAAGATAAGGGATAAGTGTCAAATGAATAACTATAGCGTTTTGATTGCCTAACTCCCATTTCAATTGTCTAACAGCTTCAATATAAGGCAAGGATTCAATGTCCCCAACAGTGCCACCTATTTCAGTTATAATTAAATCTAAATCTCTTTTTTTAGACAATTCTAACATCCTATTCTTAATTTCATTTGTTATATGAGGAATAACTTGAACTGTTTTCCCTAAAAATTCTCCTCTTCTTTCTTTTTCTATAACACTCTGATATACTCTTCCAGTAGTAACATTATTAGCTTGAGACGTTGGCTCATTTAAAAATCTTTCGTAATGACCTAAATCTAAATCAGTTTCAGCTCCATCTTCAGTAACATAACATTCTCCATGTTCATATGGATTTAAAGTCCCAGGATCAACATTAATGTACGGATCAAACTTCTGTATTGTAACCTTATATTTTTGCGCCTGTAAAAGTTTAGCTAATGAGGCGGCAATTATACCTTTACCAAGAGAAGAGCTAACTCCTCCAGTTACAAAAATATATTTAGTTTGTGACATTTCCGGATATTATCATAAAATACATACTTTCCGGACTCAAAAATACAAAAACTATTATTACTTATTAAAAAACTATTCTAATTTATTAATTTCTTTAACTGAATAATCAATATGTTTAAGTAAGTAAAAAGATCTATTTATATAGCCTCCATAACTGTCTTGTACGTAATCAAATCTATTTTCAAGATATTCAGTTTCCCCTACTTCTATGTTAATCATTCTATTCAAATAAGCTAATCTTAAAATAATATCTAAAGTTACATCAAATCCCCTTTTGACTTCTTTATTAGGGAGTTTATAAAATTTATTTAAATACTGCTCTTCAAACTTTTTTGTTTCATCATCTTCTCTTATTATTGATCCGTTTGTATATGAAAAATTAATATTCCCTAAATGTTTTCTAGAAATATTAATATTATCATAAACATTTGATCTATAAGTCGTAAATAACTCTATATCTCTTTCATTAGAAATCTGAGAATTTAATAAAGAGGTAACATTTGCAATTAAAGATAAATTTTGAGACTCAAATATAACTTTATTAGGCAAAGAATCAATTAATAAAGAATCAACCAATTCAGTAGACATATATCCTCCTTTTTCAGGTCTAATTATTTGAGAATAAGGAAATCTATCTTTTAATTCTTGCTCAATTTTCCTATTTAAAGAATCAGATATTATAACAACATTTTGAGTTGTATCAATTATCTTTTCAAGATACTTCATCATTTGTAATCTTAAAATTTTTTCATTTGTTACAGATTGAAAGACATTAGGCGCAGAATTTACAGGCTTTGAAGAAAGAGGAGCAACCATTGGAATATTTTTAAAATACTGACTTTTAGATACGTAATTAAAATTTGAAGGAATTAAAGGCCCAATTACCACATCATAAAATTGATTTTTTTTTAAGGAAATTATTTTATTAAGATGGCTTATACTATTTCGAGTATCAATAAATTCAATCTCAGTTTCTATCCCATAAGAATTGGCTTTTTTAGAAGCCATAATAACTCCAGAATAAAAATCTAATGAAATTGAATGAAGATTCCTTTTAGATAAAATCATTTTTGTTTTAATCAATGAATCTATTTCTAAATCATGAAGTTTAAAAGGCAGCATTACCGCCAATTTAAGTTTTACACCAGGAATAATAGAATCCTTAAGACTAACTCTTTCTGTTAAAAAATTATTTTCATTATTAAATTTTTTATAACTCAGTAGTCGAATTTTAAGAATCATCCCCTCTTTTAAACCCTGAGTTTTTAAAATCGGATTCAATTCAATTAGTTTTTCTTCTGAAATTCCAGTTTTTCTTTCTATACTATAAATACCCTCTCTGGGTTTAACTTTATAATAATTATAATTTTCCTCAATAATATTTTGAGAAAAAAGTTTAGGAACTTTGATTTTTTGTCCTGCTTTCAAACTATTTTTTTTTAAAATAGGATTTAATTTTTCAAGAGAATCAATAGTAATGCCGTATTTATATGCTATACGCCACTTAGTCTCTTTTTGTGGGACTTCATAAAAAGAAATCAAATCATTAATCAAATTATCCTCATTATTTTTTTTCTTATGAAAAATCGGGATTTTAATTATCATTTTTCTCTTTAAACCTAAATTGATTAAAATTGGATTATATGATTTAATCTCATCAATTGAAACATTATATTTTTTAGATAAAGAGAAAAGTGTTTCTCTTTTTTTAATCTTATGATCAATAAAAGAAACTGAATCTACTTGAGCATAAATAAAAATTGAAGATAACAAATAAATTATTACAAAATTTTTCATTATTAAATCTATTAAAAAAATCACTCCCATTCAATTGTAGCAGGGGGTTTAGAACTTATATCATAAACAACTCTATTAACACCCTTGACCTTATTAATTATTCTATTTGATATTTTTTGCAAAAAATCATAAGGCAAATCCACCCAGTCTGCTGTCATTCCATCAGTTGAAGTGACTGCTCTTAAAACAACACATTTTTCATATGTTCTTTCATCTCCCATTACACCAACACTATCTACTGGTAATAAAATGGCTCCAGCTTGCCAAATCGAATTATACAAATTTGACAACTTTAATTCTTCAATAAAAATATAGTCAACTTCTTGCAATAAATTAACCTTTTCTTTAGTGACTTCTCCTAAGATTCTTATTGCTAAACCTGGACCAGGAAAAGGGTGCCTTCCAATTATTTCCGATCTAATTCCAAGACTTAAACCAACTTTTCTCACCTCATCTTTAAACAACATCCTCATTGGCTCAATTGTTTTAAGCTTCATGAAATCAGGTAGACCTCCAACATTATGATGAGATTTAATTGTAGCTGAAGGTCCTTTTACGGATACTGATTCAATCACATCTGGATAAATAGTTCCTTGAGCTAACCATTTAGCCCCCTTGATTAAACTAGCTTCGTGATCAAAAACATCAATAAAAGTTTTACCAATAACTTTCCTTTTTTGTTCAGGATCAAAAATACCTTTTAGTTTATCTAAAAATAGATTTGAAGCATCAACTCCCTTTACTTTTAAGCCGATATCTTTATATAAACTTAAAACATCTAAATACTCATTTTTTCTTAATAATCCATTATTAACAAAAATACAATTCAATCTTTCTCCGATTGCCTTTTTCATTAAAACTGCTGCAACAGTAGAATCAACTCCTCCTGAAAGCCCCATTATAACCTTTTCTGTCTTTACAAGACTCTTAATTTTTTTAATTGAGTTGTCAACAAAAGAATCTGGAGTCCAATTCTGATTAAATTTTAAAATTTTTACCAAAAAATTATAAATGATTTTTTTTCCATCTGAAGTATGATATACCTCTGGATGAAATTGGATAGAATAAGTAAATTCATTATCAAATTTATAAGCTGCATTTTTTACATCCTTTGTGCTAGCTAAAAGAGTAGAATTTTCTGGAAGGGCCTCTATTGTATCTGAATGACTCATCCATACTTGACTTCCTTCAGCGATAGAATCAAAAAAAGGTTCATTTTTTCTTATAAATGATAAATTTGCTCTACCATATTCCCTGTTATTTGACGAACTAACCTTTCCTCCTAAATTATAAGCCATATACTGAGCACCATAACATACGGCCAAAATAGGTATTTTACCTTTAATACTATTAAGATTAAGTTTAGGAGCATCATCAGATTTTACAGAAAATGGAGAACCTGATAAAATAATAGCATTAAATGAAAGAATTTCATTAGGCAAGTTATTATAAGGATAAATCTCACAGAAAATAAAAAGTTCCCTAACTCTTCTTGCAATTAATTGAGTATACTGAGAACCAAAATCTATTATTAAAACCTTTTCTTGCATGGACAAAAATACAATTTAAATTTACTATCAATAAAGAGGATATTTTTTTTATATAAAAAAATCTATTCTTCAAATTCAATTACATCAAATTCATTAGATAAAGGATCAAAATAATCTATTAAATTCTGAATGAATTTTTCTCCATATAACTCATAAAAAAAAGTAAAATTCACTACTCTTTCCTGCAATTCACCGTTGGGAAAAATATCCTCATAAACTAATTTTAATCTCTCAACATGATCAGAAAGTTTCTTTTTTTGAGCTTTAATTAATCGTTTCTCTAAATAATCTATACCCTTTTTCTGTTTTACTAACTGAGCTTCAACTGCTCCTTTAAAAGATTTGTCTGTCTTTAATACTAATCCTTGTAAATATTTAAACTGGTTTTCGAGACTTTCTTTTAAAAAAGACAAATCCAAATCTAAATCACTGATTTGACGAATTTTTTTATCTATTAAACTATCTTTATTTAAAAAAAAGTCATTATATCCTAAATTTAATTTATTTATTTTTTTTGCTGTCTTTGAATTTAATAGTAAAGCAGAATTTCTATTCAAAATTATTGGAAAAATAATTTTTTGAGAATCAAAATAAAGTTTCAACTCTAACCAATAAGACAACTCAGTCGATCCTCCAATATAGCATATGTTTGGCAGTATTACTTCCTGATATAGAGGGCGCATTAAAACGTTAGGGGAAAATTTTTCTGGATATTTTTTTATATTATTCAAGATTTCATTCTTAGAATATTTTAAACCCGTTTTATCTAATATAAATCCATCTTTATTTTTTATAATTCTTTTTCTACCTTGCTCTAGCAAAAAAAATAAATTTATATCTCTAGGATTTACTTGAGGATCGTACTTATGATTATATTTTTTTTTAATTAAATCATTTGTTTTATCAACCGATATTTTACAAGTACACAAATTAATTTCATTTTTAAGATATGGAATAAATAATTCTTTAAGTTTTTTTTCATTAGGATCAAGAACTACCAAGCCATAATCTCCAAAAATTTCATTTACAATAGCTCTAGTTGCATTAGATAAATTATTAGAGGATAAATAACTTTTTTCAACTAATTCTTTTATTTTTTTACTATTAGGTGATTGTCCTAAATTATTAAAATACAAATCAAAAACCTCTTTTAAGCCAACTAAAGAAAAATCACCTACAGAGCCAGCATTCTCTCTTTCCCATTTAAAATTAATTCCTTTAAAACTAAAATTACTTATTTCATCAAAATCATGATCTTCAGTTGCCATCCAATAAATAGGAACAAAATTATACTGAGGATAAGTTTTTGCTAAAACTTTGCACAAATTAATTGCACTAATAATTTTGTAGATAAAATACATTGGACCAGTAAGAATATTTAACTGATGAGCAGTTGTGATTACAAAAGTTTTAGGAGAAGCTATAGCTTCAATATTATTTTTAACGTCCTTACTTAAATTATTTATTCTTTTATATTGTTGTTTTAATATTTTAAATAAAATCTTTCTGCTATTTTCAGGATATTCAATACCTTTATCCTTTATTTGATCCAAAAAACTTTTCAAATTTGGATTTCTACCATAAAACTCCTTTAAATTATTTTCTCCTTCAATATAATCACAAATAAAATCTGAAAAAAAACTTGTATCTCTATAAGAAAACCTAAACCCTTTCATTATTAATTCTTAAATCTCATTTTTTACATTTCAAATTAAAACAACTTAAAATTATAATTTTAATTAATTATATTATTAGGGATAGCATACAAATCATAATCTGAAGAATCTACTATCTCTAAATTAACAAATTCTCCTTGTTTCAAATAAAATTTTGAAGCATCCACAAGCACCTCATTATCTACATCTGGGGAATCCATTTCAGTTCTTCCAATAAAATATTCCCCTTCTTTTCTATCTATGATACATTTATATGTTTTTCCTATCTTATCTTGATTTAATTCCCTTGATATAAGGCTTTGAATATTCATTATTTCAGACAACCTCCTTTCTTTTTCTTCATCTGAAACATTATCACTTAATTGATATGCCATTGTATTCTCTTCATGACTATACTTAAAACAACCAACACGATCAAATCTCATCTTAACTATCCATCTTTTTAAAGCTTCAAAATCTTCAACAGTTTCTCCAGGATAACCAACAATAAATGTTGTTCTCAAACAAATTTCCGGAACGATTTTTCGGAAATTATTAATTAATTCTATTGTTTTCTTTTTCGTTATTCCTCTCTTCATTGATTTTAAAATTGGATCAGAAATATGCTGTAATGGAATATCTAAATAATTACAAATTTTAGGTTCTCGTCTCATTAATTCTAATACATCTAAAGGAAATCCTGTTGGAAATCCATAATGTAATCTTATCCATTCAATCCCATTAATTTTAACCAACTCTTCAAGTAATTTCTTAAGGTTTCTTTTTTTATAAAGATCTAAACCGTAAAAAGTAATGTCTTGAGCTACTAGAATTAATTCTTTTACTCCATTTTTTGCAAGTAACTTTGATTCTAAAACAATATCTTCGATAGTTCTTGATTTATGTTTACCTCTCATTAATGGAATTGCACAAAAAGAACACGGTCTATTGCATCCTTCTGAAATTTTCAAATAAGCATAATTTTTTGGTGTACTTCTTATCCTCTCCCCTAATAATTCATGTCTATAATCAGCTCCTAAGGCTTCAAGAAGACTAGGCAATTCAGTTGTTCCAAAAAATTGATCAACTTCAGGAATTTCTTTAATTAAATCCTGTTTATAACGTTCACTTAGACAACCCGTAACAAATACTTTGTCAATTTTACCATTTTGCTTAAGTTTTATATTTTTCAATATAGCATTTATAGATTCTTCTTTAGCATTTTGAATAAAACCACAAGTATTTACAACAACAATGTTACCCTCTTTTTCATGAACCACTTTCTTTCCATTAGCTTTTAATTGACCCATTATAACTTCAGAATCGTAAATATTCTTAGAACAACCTAATGTAATTACATTAATTATATTTTTTTTTGAGTTTTTTGTTCTCATGAAATAACAAATTCTTACTAATTATTAAAAAATGAATCTATAAACTCTTCCTTATTAAAGACTTGAAGGTCATCAATTGATTCACCAATTCCAATATACTTAACTGGTATTTTAAATTCATCTGACACACCTAGAACAACTCCCCCTTTTGAAGTTCCATCTAATTTTGTGATAGCAAGAGCATTAACATCAGTCGCAGCCGTAAACTGTTTAGCTTGCTCAAATGCATTTTGACCTGTTGAACCATCTAAAACAAGAAGAACTTCGTGTGGGGCATTAGGAATAACCTTATCCATAACCCTTTTTATTTTTGAAAGTTCATTCATAAGGTTTACTTTATTATGTAACCTTCCAGCAGTATCGATTATAACAATATCTTTATTGCTAGATTTAGCAGATTGTAAAGTGTCAAATGCAACCGAAGCAGGATCACTCCCTAAATCTTGACTAACAATAGGGACATTAACTCTCTCAGCCCATATTTTAAGTTGATCTATAGCTGCAGCTCGAAAAGTATCTGAGGCTCCTAAAATTACTTGTTTTTGTTCTTTTTTAAATTTATGTGCCAGCTTTCCTATTGTTGTTGTTTTACCGACACCATTAACCCCAACAACCATAATAACATATGGATTCTTAAAATCATGATTATTAGGATAGAAATTATTTGTATCTGACTGTTTTAATAAAAGGGTTATAATCTCTTCACGTAACATTTTCATTAATTGATCAGTGCCTAAATATTTATCCTTAGAAACTCTTGTCTCAAGTGCTTCAATAATTTTTATAGTTGTTTTAACTCCAACATCAGATGTTATAAGGACTTCTTCTAGATTATCTAAAACATCATTATCTACTTTATTTTTACCAAGGATAGCATTGCCTAACTTTGCAAAAAAAGATTTTCTTGTTTTCTCTAAACCCTTTTCTAATTTTTTCTTAGTATCAAAAGATTCCTGCTTTGATATAAAATCTGATTTTTTCTTTAATTGTGAAGATTGCTTTTGTCTAAAATCAGACTCT
>MDTC01125495.1_pt1 | contig 12199 bp, 6 predicted proteins | sample 811181 | NCBI WGS metagenome assembly MDTC01 (sample SAMN05326644, study PRJNA326480) | marine metagenome | isolation source: seawater | place: Pacific Ocean: North | collected 2011
AAATACCGATACTTTGCAAATTGATGTTAACCAATTACCGGTTTTATCAACCGGAGCTGATCAAACTATCTGTGAAGGAGATAGCACTCAAATTGAAGCATTTGGAGGTGTTAATTTTAACTGGATTACTACTGATTCAATTAATAATCCCTCAGTGAGTAATCCAATAGTTTGGCCAACAATAACAACGACATACAAAGTTTTAGTAAGTGACTTAAACACTTGTGAAGATACTGCTGAAGTAACTGTCTTCGTTAATCCAAAACCTATCATTGAAGCAGGTTTAGATCAAAATATATGTATTGGTGACAGCACTTCATTAAATGCATCTGGATCAGCCATAAGTTATTCTTGGAATAATGGAATTTCAGATGGTGTGTTATTTCAAGTTAACCAAACACAAGATTATATTTTAACTGGAGTTGATGTAAATTCATGCGTAAATTCAGATACTGTTTCAGTAAATATCCTTTCTCTTCCTACAATTGATGCAGGCAGTACTCAAACAATTTGTTTAGGAGACTCCACCCAAATAATAGCCACTGGAGGAGCAAATTATATATGGACTCCTAACACAAATATTACAGATAATTCTACTGAAAATCCATTTGTTTTCCCAATAATTGCTACTGACTACTTTGTGATTGGAACTGACTCCAATGGATGTCAAAACATAGATAGTGTATCTATACTTATTAATAGTTTACCATCAATTGGAATTAGTAATGACACCGCCATTTGTATTGGTGATAGTATTAATATAAACGCAAGTGGGGGGATACAATATGAATGGCTAAATACAGATTCTATTAACAATACAACAATTTCAAATCCTGATATTTGGCCTTCTGCAACATCGATTTATGACGTACTGGTAACCAATTCAAACAATTGTAAAGATACTGCTCAAATAAACATTACTGTTAATAGCTTACCTAATATAAATCTAGCTACTGATATAGATCTTTGTATTGGAGATACTGCTCAAATTACAGTAAGTGGAGCAATTAGTTATCTGTGGTCACCAAATAATAATATTTCTCCAATTTCATCAAACTCACCTGAAGTTTGGCCAAATGACACTACTAATTATATAGTATTTGGTACTGATGCCAATCAATGTTCTAATTCAGATTCTATCAGAATTAATGTACTTAATCTCCCTATTGCAGACGCTGGAGCTGATCTTTGGATTTGTCCTGGAGGAAGTATTTCTCTCAACGCAAATGGTGGAACTAATTATGAATGGTCCCCAGATTCAACTTTAAATAATGGCTCCTTACAAAACCCACTTGCCAGTCCAGTCAATGACGAGACTTATATTGTAACGGTTACTGATAATAATAATTGTATTAATACTGATACCTTGTTCCTAGCAGTAGAACAGAATGTACCTACAGATGCTGGTGGAATTAATGATACATTAAATATTTGTGAAGGATTAACTCAAGTTTTAGGAGCATCACCAACATCTCCAAATGGGTCTACTTATCAATGGAATCCTACTTCTACCCTAACCTCACCAAATTCTTCAAATCCTACAGCTCAACCCTTAACACCATCTTGGTACACTGTTGAAAGTAATAATGACACCTGCTCAGGTGTTGATTCTGTTTTTGTAAACTTCTTTCCATCTTTAATTGCCAGTTCAGGAAGCAATCAACAAATTTGTATTGGGGATTCTACATCAATAGTTGCCAGTGGAGGAAATACATACAATTGGAGTCCAGTTTTAAATGCAAGTGGAGATACAATTCTTATAAATGATAGTATTAATAATCCACAAGTATTTCCTATTGATACTACCACTTTTTATGTAACAATAACTGATACTAACGGATGTCTTAAAACAGATTCCACAATAATAATAGTGAATCCATTACCCAACTTTGATTTAGGTTCAAATACTTCACTTTGCCTAAACGATAGTTTAAATTTGTTAGCAAGCGGTGGAAATAATTATGTCTGGATGCCAAATTACAATATCACAAATACTAGCATTGCCAATCCTATAGTATTTAACATCGTTGATACTACATATTTTGTGACTGTAACGGACTCTAATAGCTGTATCAATTCAGATTCCATAAATATTTCTGTCAATCCATTACCAACTGTAAACGCTTCTGCTAATGATACTGTAATATGTTACGGAAGTAATACCTTACTTATTGGTACAGGTGCTCTATCCTATGTATGGTCTCCAACAGATTCTCTTTCTAACCCAAATATTCCTTTTCCATCGGCTAACCCAGATACATCTACACTTTTCACATTAATTGGTACCGATGCAAACGGCTGTGGGGGAATAGATTCAGTTAATATCACTGTATTGCCCTTACCAATTGTTGACGCTGGTGAAGATTCCATTATTTGTCCTGGACTTAGTGTACAACTGAGCGGTTCTGGTGGGTTATCTTATCAATGGCTTAATCCAATTAACTTAAATAACTTTTTAATAGCTAACCCAATTGCTACACCAGATACCATAACTACTTATATCTTACAAGCTACTGACCTTAATGGTTGTATCAATACGGATACTGCAATAATTTACCTCTACGAACCAGCAAATGCCAATGCAGGATTTAATTTAAGCATTTGTCTGGATGAATCAGTTCTACTTACCGCATCTGGTGGAGTGAGCTATAACTGGGAACCATCAAATTTTGTTAATCGCCCTGATACCTCAATAGTTCTTGCGACTCCAAATGACGATATGGAGTTTATTGTTGAAGTAATTGACACAAATGGTTGTATAGATTTTGATACTATTCAAGTACAAGTTTTTATTGCGAATTCAATTGGAGATACCTTAATTTGTAAAGGAGATTCTGTTCAAGCCAATATATTTGGAGACCCAGGAGTTGAGTTTAGCTGGACACCAACAAATGGAGTTTCAGATTCTTCCATATTTAACCCCTATTTATCTCCAATGAATACCACCACCTATCTTTTAGACATAACAAATGCTTCAGGGTGTGTAATTACAGATACCATAATGGTTGTAGTGCCAGACCCGATAGCAAGTTTTGACACTACTCTTCAAGCTGGTTGTAATGGTGTTGTTGTCAATTATATTAATACCTCAAATAGTGATTTAAATATTAATTGGATATTTAGTAATGGAGAAAGTTCTATTCTAAATGAAGTTGAAAAGGAGTTTACTTTTAATGAAGATTATATTGCAACTCTAAATGTTGAAGATCAATATGGATGTACCAATAGCGTTACAGTAACAGGTACATCATTAACCTTTGATGATTATTTCAGTATTTATAAACCAAATGTATTTACACCTAATGGTGATGGAGAGAACGATGAATTTATTATTGATATTCCAGGGAAATTATACGAGTGTACAGACTTGGTAATCTATAATAGATGGGGGCAAATACAGTTCATGTCAACTGGAAATAATATAAGATGGGATGGAAGAAATAATGTTGGCCAATTAGCCCCTAATGGAACCTATTTTTATACCTTAACTATAAAAGACAAAGAATACGGAGGATCATTAAACCTTTATAGATAATACTTTTCATAAATTAATTTTAATAGTATCAATTAATTCAATGCTTGGGCAAAATAATGTAAAATATTTTGGACATAGAGGTTGCAGAGGACTATACCCAGAAAATACAATTAAGGGATTCAAAAAAGCTATTGAATTAGGAGTCGATGGAATTGAGTGGGATGTAGTTGTTAATAAAGACCAGGAACTTATAATATCTCACGAACCCTTCATTGATACTAATTATTGTTCAAATAAAGATGGAAGCGAAATAAAGCTATCAAAAAATAGAGAATTAAATATTTATAAATTGTCTACTAATGAAATTAAACAATTTGATTGTGGATTAAAACCCAATAAAAGATTTCCAAAACAAGAAAAATCAATTGAGACTAAACCCACATTTAAAGAAGTAGAAAATGCGATTAAAAAATATAAAGGGACTATTCTTTTTGAAATAAAATCAAATGAAAAACAAATTGATACTTTCTATCCTGAGGCAAAAAAATATGCTAAAATAATTTACGAAAACTTAAAAAATAGCTCACTTTTGAGTCATTGTATTTTTATGTCTTTTGATTATAAAATAATTAATGAGCTATATCAACTATTTCCAAAATCCAAATTTATCTTTCTTATTGATCAACCATTTAAAAACTTCCAGCAAATAACAAAAGAACTCATATTCAAACCATTTGGATTAGGCATAAACTATAAACTGGCAACAAAAAAGATAATTACAAATGTGCATCTAGAAAAAATAAAAATTTATGCTTGGACCGTTAATAAAATAAAAGACAACAATGAATTAATAAAAATGGGGATCGATGGAATAATAACTGACTACCCGAACTTATTAATTACTAAATAACTTCTTTCAAAGTCAATTCAGGTACATATAATAAGTAGCCAAAAACCTCATCATAACCGATACTTTTAAATGAACTTATGTAGTTTGATACCTGATTTACATGTTCTTCATTTTCAACTGAGTTTGTTTTATAATCAATAATATAAACCTTATTTTTTTTAAATATCACTCTATCAATTCTTAAAAGTTCTCCATGAACATTAATAATTTCTCTTTCATTATAAACTGATTCATTGTCATTAAATATGAAATCTACATTTTTATCATTTTGAACCTTTTGAATCAAATCAATACATTCATTGTGTATTTTTTTTGAAATATTAAGTTTCAATAACAATTCATCTAAGTAAAGGTAAGCAGCCTCAAAATTACTGTATACTCTACTCATAGCATCGTGAAATACAGACCCAACACCCGAAGATTCCACCTTAGATAGGAAATTCTGTGTTTTTTGATTGGCATAAGAGGAAAAAATTGGTTTTAAAGAAATACCAGTTTGAATAGGAACATTATTTATATACTGATTTGGAGCAGATGAAATAATATTTATTTGATTTTTTTCAGCATCATAAAGTTCATGTTCTTTAATAGAGCTTACCATTAAATCAGCTACTGAACTCTTACTATTATTATCATCCATCGCAACAAATAATTTATCGGCTGCTCTTGTAAAAGCAACATAAAAAAGATTAAGATTATCTAAAACAGAGGCATTTTCTTCTTTTTCAAAAACCTCACTTTTATCTAAAGAAAAGAGGCTTTTTTTACTCATTTCACCAATGTAATTTTTTAGTGTTTTACTTGGTAAGTGAATATCTTCTAACCAAATATATGGTGGATTAGAATTATTTCTATTAGGCCATGTTCCAAAAGGAATAATAACAATTGGAAATTCAAGACCTTTTGACTTATGAATGGTTGTCAATTGAATAGCATTTAAAGATGCACTTTCAACAACTATCTTTTCTGCTTTTTCATTGAAATAATCTAATGTTTCCCCAATATTAAAGTAATCACCTTTAATTTTCTCAATACCAGTATCTAAAAACATCTCTACATAGGGATCATCTGAGCTAAGCTTTAAAATTTGCGAGCAGTAATGTAATTTTTGAAAATCAAATAACTGATGATACTCAACAAAGTTTAAGTTTAATAAAGTTGTTTTTATCTCTTTAAAACTATTCTTTTGATTCTTGTAGTAAATTGATAAAAAATGTATTAATAGCTTAAAATCCTTGGTCCTGTTAAATTCAAAATAACTAACCCCATAAAACATCAATTTATAAGAAACTGATGAGGAAAGAAAAATACTGTCTTCAGAAATAAATGGAACATCAATTTCCTGTAGGGAATTAATTGTTTTAAGACCATCATTTTTTGACCTAACCAGAATAGCAATGTCTTTATATTGATACCCTATTGACAAAACAGATTCAATATTTAACTTCAAATAATTATTTAAATCAAAGCCTTCCTTTGGTTTTAGAATAAGATTAACCTCTCCTTCAAAATCTCTTTTAAAGTTCTGAGAAACATCTTTATAAGCATCAATAACATGTTGATTTTCTGTTGAATTTGCTACTTTATTGAAAAGCCATTTATTAAACTCTACAATATTTTTTGATGATCGCCAATTATCGTCTAAGACCTTACTGCTATTAGCACTTCTTAGCAGTAATTCATAGTTTGATTTTAAATATTTATCTGCTAAGAAAGGAAGATCTAAAAACTGTTTTACGTTACCTTTTCTCCATCTGTAAATTGCCTGCTTTGCATCTCCTACAATTAAATTTTTTCCTCCGTTGGAGATAGACTCATGAATCAATGGTACTAAATTCTCCCACTGCATTGTAGAAGTATCTTGAAACTCATCTACCAAAATATACTGATACCTACTTCCAATTCGCTCAAAAATAAAACCAGCCGGTTCTTGCTTTATGATATCACTGACTAAAAAATTAAAATCAGAAATTAGAATAGAATTATTGTTCTTCTTTTTAATTTCAATTGTATTAATAAGAGCTTGAACCATTGAAAAAGGGGTAATGAACTTGTGAACTTCAATTAATTTTAACCACTTTTTTGAAAAATCAATTATTTTACCAACCACAGACTCAATTTCAGGCTTTAGCGCAGTAATTATATTTAATTGATTAGAGTTCAGTGATTTTTTAAACCATTGATCATTTTCCAACCACAAATCCCATTTTTCTAATTCCTGAATATTTAATTTTTGAAATTGGTTAAAAGCATCAAATACCTTACTTAATCTACCATAGGATTGCCAAGAAATTTCAATACTATTTTTTAGAACAAAAGCATTCCCGACATTACAAAATATTTTAATTTGATTTTCAAATTTTTTAATCTCGGAAACAACGTAATTTCTTAATTTCAGCAGCTCATTTTCATCTAATAAACTGTGTTGCTCTAAATCTGAATCAAAAATTATTTTATTGAGTTTTTTTAATTGCTTTTCTATATCGTTTTGAGCCCCTTGTCTAATAGATTCATCAATTAGGTTTTGAATAAGCTCTAAATGAAAAGAATCACTTGCTGCCTGATCTACAAAATCAGAAACCGCTTGTTCTAAAAAATCAATCTCTTCTAAAATAACTTCATATGAACTAGATAAACCCAATTCATTTGCGAAAGCTCTAATCACCTGATTTGTAAACTTATCGATAGTCATCAAATTAAAATCAGTATAATTATGCAGAATTTTATAAAAAATACCTTCTGCTCTTTTAACAATTTGATTGAGATCAAAGTTATTTTCCTTTGAAATTTCTTTTGCTAAATTATTGTTGACACCTTCTTTAGTAATCGCTTCTAAGGCTTCAAAGACTCTGTTTTTCATTTCATCAGCAGCCTTATTAGTAAAGGTTATTCCTAATATTTGCTTGAAACCATAGTCATTATTAATACTAAATAATAATGTTAGATAAGTCTTTACTAAAGTATATGTTTTTCCAGAACCTGCAGAAGATCTGTAAACGGTAAAACCTTTCATGAGAGTTCATCTTTAGACTTATTGGACTCTTCTCTTTTTAAGTCAATTATAGATATTTCTGGATAAATACCTACTCTACCTGGATAAGCTAAAAATCCAAAACCTCTGTTTACATTAATAAATTGACCCATTTCTTTATATACACCTGCCCAATACTTGTACCTGTACTGAATTGGACTCCATTTAATCCATCCAGGAATTTCAATTCCAAATTGCATCCCATGAGTGTGACCTGAAAGTGTTAAATCAATATGTTGTGGATGATCAATTACTTTCTCTTGCCAGTGAGTAGGATCATGAGACATTAATATTTTAAAATCATTAAGTTCATTTGATTCAAGAGCTGAATCAAGATTTCCTTTTTTCTTAAAACCTCCACTCCCCCAATTTTCAACTCCTATTATAGAAATACTTGAACTATTTTTTTGAATACTTTTTGATTGATTTAATAAAACATTAAACCCCATTTGCTTTTCAAGATCAATAAGTTGTTTCAAATTATTAATTTTTTCTTCATCTGAGTCCCAACCAACATAATCACCATAATCATGGTTTCCTAGAACAGCAAATTTACCAAATGGAGCATTTAAAGAAGAAATTAATTTCTTCCACGGTAAAATTTCAGAGGATTTATTATTTACCATATCACCAGTAAACAAAATAATATCTGGATTTTGTTTATTAATCATTTCAATACCGTATTTTATTTTTTCTTCGTTATCAAAACTTCCACAATGAAAATCAGAAATATGAGCAATTCTAAAACCATTAAAGTCTTTTGGTAAATTTTTAAAAGAAAGTTCATGATTGATAACTCTATAACTATATTTCCCTCTCAACATACCCATAAACAATGCCCCTGCAGGTATACTTGCAATCAAAATTGCCATTTGAGAAATAAATTCTCTTCGACTGGGCATAAAGCCGAAAGAGTTCTTGATTCCTTTAGAAAAAATATGATAAATCCACTGAGGAATCCTAAACAAATCTTCAAGAACAATAAATAAAATGACTAAAATTTGGAATATAACTATAACTAAAAATAGTCCTAAAGAATAGGAAAAGAATACAGACATAGAATCTCTGCCAGTAATCATAGTTATTTGGATTATAAAATTTAATAAAACAAGAAAATTAATAATGTAATATCCATATAAAAACCATGAATTTTTAAAAGTGGTTTTTATTGCCTGTGAAGAGTACCAGTTCAAGAATAATATAAATGCTGCAAATAGCAACCATCTAAAAAGCATAGCGTTTAATTTAAACAATTGGAACAATAGCTTTAAATTGTCCTAATTTTATAAATGAAAATAATAAAAATTGAATTTACGATTTATATATATCAAGTTATTACATGTTGTATTATTATTAATACTGTTTACTAACTGTAAAAAGCCTGGCTGTACTGATCCAGCTGCAACCAATTATAATAGCAATGCAAATGTTAGTGACAGTTCATGCTTTTATGATAGCAACTCATTAAAAAACTTAACACTCAATGTTTATCATTATTTTGACAGCTCTGAATTTTCTTTTGATTCAATATACCAAGATGATTTTGGAAATAAAATACAACTCATTAGAGCAAGCTTTTACATGGGAAATACTAAATTTAAAAATTCTAATGGTGAACTTATTGAAAATTCAGAAAACTATGTGTTAATTTCACCTGATAAAAGTTCTTATAATTTTGGTAGTATTTATTCAAAAAATTTTAGTTCAATTGATGTATTAATTGGAATTGATTCAATAACCAATCATTTAGATCCAGCTACTTATCAAAATAGTAATCCCCTTTCCTACCAATCTCCCAGCATGCATTGGCAAATGGGTATAAATTCTTCAGATTGGAGCTATTTGTTTGTTGTTATTGAAGGTAAAGTAGATATCGATGGAAATAACTCATTTGATTCTGGAGAAATATTTGTTTTCCATTTAGGTGGAGATAATTTCATCTCAAATACCGATAATATTGAATGCGAACTAACTCAAAATCAGAATACCAATTACGAAATATCAATTGATGCCAATTGGGCTAGTATCATTGATAATATTAATTTAAGTACTGATAATTTCACTCACACTATGGATAATATTCCTTTAGCGAATATAATTAGCGAGAATTCTAAAAATATAGTTTCTTCTCATTTATAGCCACAAATGATTAAAAGTGTATTAAAAATATCGTTTTTATTAATGTTTTCTTTTACTATAACCTGCTGTAAAAAGAAAGAAGAAATAAGCAGTTATTTCCAAACCACACCTTATGTTTTGGAATTAAAGTCAGGCTTTCCACCATTAGAAATTGACGAAGAAAATCCTCTTACTCAAGAAGGGGTGTACTTAGGAAGACACCTATTTTGGGACCAAAGACTAAGCGGAGGAAATTCAATGTCATGTGCAACTTGTCATAATCCACAAAAGGCATTTGCGGAAGCTTATCCGTTAAGCATTGGTGTAAATGGGGACACCAGCCTTAGAAATTCCATGGTTCTTCAAAATTTAGCATGGGCCAATGACTTCTTCTGGGATGGAAGAGTACTTACCCTTGAAGAACAAGTGCTTTCAACAGTGGTAAAAAGTACAGAAATGGATGAAAATTGGACTGACTTTTTAAATGAAATAAAGTATGACACCAAGTATAATCAATTATTTTACGAAGCTTTTGGAACTACTCAGCCAGACTCTATGCATGTTGCAAAAGCAATTGCGCAATTTCTAAAAACTATGGTATCTCAAGACTCAAAATTTGACAAAGTACTGAGGGGAGAAGCTAATTTTACACCCGATGAAAATGCAGGTTATTCATCTTTCAACAGTTTTAGTGGTGGAGATTGTTTTCATTGCCATGGTGGTATTTTAGGAACTGATTTTTCTTACAAAAACAATGGACTAGATGAGTTTCCAACTGATTCAGCTAGAGGATTAGTTACAGGAAGTACAAATGACAATTTTAAGTTTAAAGTTCCTTCCATAAGAAATATTGAATACAGCGCTCCATACATGCATGATGGAAGATTTAATACCATTGACGAAATAATTAATTTTTACAGTACGGGTATTCATGGTAACTCACCAAATATTGACCCGTTGATTGAATTTTCAAGTCAAGGCGGTGTACAGCTTGACCCTCAAGAAAGACTGGAGTTAAAAGCATTTTTATTGACACTTTCCGATCCTGAATTTATAAATAACCCTAATTTTACAAATCCTTTCTAATCAAATTAAAATTGACAAAAAAAGAAAAAAACATCAATCCTATTGACAAAGATAATATCACTGAAGAACCAGGAACTTTATCCTATGGTCACCACCGAGGAAGCTTTCCAGTTATACCTACTAAACAAGGGGCTATAAAAAGCAAAGCTATTTCAGCAATGGAATACCAGACAGATATTCAACTTCAACAAATTAAAGAACAAATGAGCTTACTGGCAGAACAAGCCAATAATATCAAGAAAAGAGTAGAAATTTCTGAAATGATTTATCACGCACAGATAAGGTTCGAACCGTTAATAGCTCACACCTATCACTTATATGAAAATGAATCCAATGACTTTCTTTTATTAATGATTGGGGAAAATGAATGGGGAAGAAAAGGTTGTCCTTATAACTTTATTAGTTCTGTCAAATTATTAGCTGACCATACATGGGAAATGATTAAATAGAATTAAAGTTTAACTTTAAACATGCAGACCTTTTTAGCTAGAGTCATTGATGAATTAATTTTAGTAAAAAAACAAAATAGATTTCATAAATTAAAGTTAATTGTACCATCAGAAAGAGCAAAATGGCAACTCAAAAAATCTATTCAAGACCAATTAGAAGCTCCATTTATTTTTCCTCATATTGAAACCATTCATAATTATATATTATCGCTATCCAAACTAAAATTAGTAGACAATTATGAAGCGCAATTAATTTTATGTAAAAAAGCTGAAGAGTTAAATAAAGATTTTGTCTTTGAAAATTTCTATAATCAGTCCTCATTAATAATTAAAGACTTCAATAATGTGGAAAGCTACATGATTAATCCAGAAAAATTATTCTATGAACTTTCTAATATAAATGAAATTGAAAACTGGAGTTTAAATGAAGATAAATTAAGCGATAATCAAGAAAAATTCATCAAAAACTATAAAAACTTAGGAGATTTATTTTCCATATTTAAAAGCACCTTAATTCATCAAAAAAAAGGAATTTCAGGAATGCTCTATAGAGATGTGGCAGAGAATCATATAAGTTATTTAGAAAATGAAAAAGAGATTTACTTTGTTGGACTTAACGCATTATCTAAAAGTGAAGAACAAATAATAAATTACATAGTTAAAGAAAAAAAAGGGGGGGTATTTGTTGATGCAGATGACCATTATGCAAAAAATGAAGACCATGAAGCTGGTTATTTTTTCCGAAAACATTTTAAAAAACATAACTGCACTACAGTAGACTATATTTCTAAATCTGAAAAGAAAATAATTAATCACTCTGCCAATACAAAAAGCCAGCAAATTGAAATTATCAATCATATTATAAAAGATCATCCTAAATCCAAAAAATTTACTGTGATAACGATGGATGAAAGTTTAAGTCCAAATATTTTTGATTCATTAATCAAACACCATAAAAATGTAAACTTTTCATCTGGACTAAACATCAACCTTTTTGAATCTACGAAGTTTTTAAAATTTATATTGAATCATGCATCTGATGGAAAGATGAAAGAAAAATCCATTAATTACCAAACTTTTACTGAGTTTTTAAATTTTAGATTAATAAAAAATAATATTAAAAATATCTC
>MDTC01260777.1_pt1 | contig 12197 bp, 7 predicted proteins | sample 811181 | NCBI WGS metagenome assembly MDTC01 (sample SAMN05326644, study PRJNA326480) | marine metagenome | isolation source: seawater | place: Pacific Ocean: North | collected 2011
AATCAGTGGGAAGAAATTGAATTCGATTTTACTGGCGTAGACACCTCTGATGAATGGTATAATCTAGTGATGATCATGGATGAAGGTACTAAAGGTGATGGTTCATCAAACTTTACAATTTATCTTGATGATATAACTCAATACTAATAATTTAAAAAATTAAAAAATGAAAACATATAATACAATTTTTAAAATATTTTTTACTCTAACATTTCTAATATTTTGTACTAGTTGCGAAATAGACAGCTTTGCTGAATCTGACGAACACTCATTTGGTGAAATTATTGCACCAACAAATATTCAAATAAGCGCAAACATTATTGGTCAAGACGCTGATAATCCAAATGGAGATGGAAGTGGTAAAGTTGAATTTACTGTGACTGCAGATAATGCAATTACTTATAAGTTTATTAACAATGGTGCTGAAAGCCTTAATCCGAATGGAAAAGTGTCTTATACTTTTACAGCTTTAGGTGTTAACTCATATACGATTACAGCCGTTGCTGTTGGTTCTGGTGGAACCACATCATCGCAAAATATTTCAGTTGATGTACTATTAACATATATTCCACCTGCAGAGCTAATAACTGCTCTTACAACTGGTACATGGAGAATGAAAAAAGATGAAGCTGGGCATTTAGGTGTTGCAGCTGGTTTAAATGCTGATAATAGTGCAAATGCTGCAAATTGGGGTGCACCTAAAACTTGGTGGTGGACTGCTGACCCATTAGCAAAAGAAAAAACTGGCATTTATGATGATACATATACTTTTTCAAATTGGGATCCAAAAACTGGTAAAGGTAAGATGTCTTTTAATGTCGGGCCTGATAAATCAATTTTTGGAAAAGAAGACCCAATGAAAGCTGATCTGGGTGGTGATAGAGGTGCCACAAGTACGGGAGATCCAGATTATGAATATGAATATTATCCATATGAAAATTTTGAAGTAGACTTTACAATTGTGCCTTTTACAGCAAGATGGGATTGGAATCAAGATGGCAAGTACGAAGATACTAGTGATGGTCAAGAAATTTACCCAGGTGAAAAAATTATATTATCTGGAACTGGTTTTATTGGATTTTATGTCGGAAATCAAGAATTTTTTATTTGGGAAAGATCCGAAAATCGAATGAAATACTCAACAATTGGAAGATTTGATGGAAATTCTTGGCATGGTATAATTACTAATGATAACTAAATAATATTTTTGTGTTTTGTTTTAAAGAGTTTGATAGAGAAATCTTTCAAACTCTTTTTTTAATAAACATCTATATGTATAAAATTCTTATAATCTCCTTATTATTTTTTTCTTGTTCAGGAAATGAAAATAAAATTGATAACGAAGACATCCCTGACCCTATTGAAAAAATTGTTCCAACCAATTTAGTTTTTAATATAGAGATTAAAGGTGCAGACAGTAAAAACCCACAAGGTGATGGATCTGGTATTGTTACTTTTACTGCATCTGCTAATAATGCAATGAATTATAGTTTCCGATTTGGAACAGGTGATGTAGTTGATTCATCTTCAGGGTCAATAGAGTACACATATTCAGAATTTGGAACTAAATCATATATTGCGAATGTTTTAGCATATTCTTCCACAGGAGATTTCATAAGTGAAGCGAAAAATATCTCTGTTTATGTTAAAGCAAATTCAGATCAAGATTTAATTCAAATATTGTCAGGGGGAAATCAAAAAACATGGAAAGTAAATGCTTCTTATGATGGTCATTTTGGGAATGGAGATAAACAGTTTAAATATACTACATGGTGGGAAGCTCCATCATTTTCAAAGAGCAATTCAGGCTTTTATGACGATGAATTTACTTTTAAAAGTGATGGAACATACATTCACAAAACAAATGGTAGTGTATATGGAAAATCAACTTATTTAATTTCTAGCTATGGAAATACAGGTCAAACCGCAAACTCATCTGGAGAAATTGAAAATTTCATTTTAAATAATTATGAAGGCTCATTTTATGTAAAAAAAGAAAATAATGAAAATAAAGTAGTTTTTGATTCAAAATCTTTTATTGGTTTTTATGTTGGTGAACATACATATACAATTGAGTGTTATGATTCAAATAATATTTTAGTAAGAACTGTTGATAATCAAGAAAGAGCTTGGTATCTTTGGTTAACGGATAAAGAAGTGTCCACTACTCCATCAAAAGATATGTTCACAAACTTAGTTTGGTCTGACGAATTTAATTACAATGGTAGATTAGATTCTGAAAAATGGGTTTATGAAGTTAGAAATCAATGGTATAATGAAGAATTGCAAGTAACAACTGATCGATTTGAAAATGTAATCGTTGAAAATGGTGTTTTAAAAATCATTGCTAAAAGAGAGGGTTACGGAGGTAAAAATTTCACATCTGGAAGAGTAAAAACAAATAAAAAATTTGATTTTACCTATGGTAGAGTTGACATTAGAGCTAAATTACCTGGAAAAAAAGGAACATGGCCAGCTCTATGGCTCTTAGGGTCCAATTACGATCAAATTGATTGGCCTTCATGTGGTGAGTTAGATATCATGGAACATGCAGGAAATAGATTAAATAAAATTCAGTCGACAGCTCATCATCCAGACAAATATGGGAGCGGTGATGGTGGAGAAACCAATGAATACAACGATGTATCCACTGAATTTCATATATACTCAGCTGTATGGACTGAAAAAGCAATTACTTTCTTGGTTGATGAAAAACCTTATCATATCGTAGGAAATGCTTGCTCTTTACCATTTAATTGGGATTTTTTTATCATTATAAATATTGCAATGGGAGGCACTTTTGGAGGCTCAGTTCCAAGCGATTTTAGTTCAGATTTTATGGAAGTAGATTACGTTAAAGTTTATCAATAAAATTTATTTATGAAAAAGTATATTATTTTTTTTGGGAGTTTATTATTAATGAATATCTCATGTAATAACCAGTCTAATAAAAAATTATCAGAAAATCAAATCAATAAAAAGGTTGATGAAATGATTGAGATGATGAATATCGATGAGAAAATTGGTCAAATGACTCAGATTGATCAAAGGTTTCTTGATACAATAACAGATATTTCAACGTATTCAATTGGATCATTACTAAGTGGCGGAGGCTCCCACCCTCAGGTTAATGAACCTCAAGCTTGGTTAGATATGTATAATAAATACCAGTCAGAATCTTTAAAATCAAGATTACAAATTCCCTTAATTTATGGTATTGATGCAGTACATGGTCACAACAATGTTTATGGAGCAACTATTTTTCCTCAGAATATTGGTTTAGGAGCTACAAATAACCCTGATCTGATATATAAGATTTCAGAGGCTACTTCAATTGAAGTAGCAGCGACTGGTATAGATTGGACTTTTGCACCATGTCTATCATCGCCTGAAGATTATAGATGGGGAAGGACTTATGAAGGTTTTTCTAGTGATCCAAAAAGAGTAGAAAAATTAGGAGAAGCAGCAATTTTAGGTTATCAAAATGCTGAAACTAATTCTGGTAAAAATATTGTTGCATGTGCAAAGCACTTTATTGGAGATGGAAATACTCAATTTGGAACTGGAATGAGAGGTTTAGTTGACAGAGGTAATACTGAGATGAGTGTAGAAGAATTAAAATTGAAGTTAATTCCTAAATATCAAGCTGCTGTAGATGCTAACGTACAAACTGTTATGGCTTCATACAATAGCTGGAATGGAGTAAAATGCCATGCTAGTAAAGAACTTTTAACTGAAATATTAAAAATTGAAATGGGTTTTAAAGGTTTTGTGATATCCGATTGGCAAGGAATTGATGAGATACCTGGTGACTACAAATCTGATATAATTACATCAATTAATGCTGGTATAGATATGGTTATGGTTTCAGGCGAAGCACAACCGTATAAAAAGTTTATGAGATTGTTAAAGGAAAGTATTAAAGAAGGATCAATTACTATGGAGAGAATTGATGATGCGGTAAAGAGAATTTTAAAAGTAAAGTTAGGTAATGGATTATTTGACAACCCACTCGTTGCCAATAATGCATTAAGCACAATAGGCTCTGATAATCACAGAAAAATTGCAAGACAAGCAGTGAGGGAGAGTGTTGTTTTATTAAAGAACAGAGATATTATTCCGATCTCAAAAGAATTAAATAAACTCGTAATTTCTGGAAGAGGTGCAGATAATTTAGGAATGCAATGTGGTGGATGGACTATAGATTGGCAAGGTGGACAAGGTGATATAACTGTTGGAACTACAATTCTAGAAGGAATAAAAAACTCTGTATCAGATCAAACAAAAATAATTTATTCAAAAGATGCTTTGGATATTGATGATTCTAATGGCGATTTAGCTATTGTTGTAATTGGTGAAGATCCGTATACTGAATTTTTTGGTGATAGAAATGATCTAGACTTAATGGATGAAGATCTAACAACAATAGAAAACCTAAAAAACAAAGGCTATAAAGTAGTTGTTTTATTAATATCTGGAAGACCAATGAATATTTCAGATCATATAGAAAATTGGGATGCATTCGCAGCTATATGGCTTCCTGGAACTGAAGGTGATGGTGTTTCCGATATTTTATTTGGTGATTTCAAATCCTCTGGTACACTCTCTTATCCTTGGCCAATAAATACTGAAAATGGAGCTAATGCTGCTAAGGATGATTTACTTTTTAATATTGGTTTTGGTTTATAAAATATGATTAAAAAAACCTTTTTATTAATACTATTTTTTTCTTCATTTGTTTTTTCACAAAATTTAAAAACAGACGGTAAAATAATTGTTGATGGAAGTGGAAATGAAGTTCTTTTAAGAGGCTATGCTCCTGGAGGCTGGCTTTTAATTGAAGGCTATATGATGCATGAAACAGACGGGAGTATTGGTGCTCAACATCAAATTAAATCAAATTTAATTAGTCTGATGGGAACTGAGAAAACTGAAGAATTTTTTAAAACATGGAGAGACAATCATTTTACAAAAAGAGATGTTGATTCATTAGCATCTTGGGGATTTAATAGTATTAGGGTTCCATTACATTACAATTTATTTACATTACCTATTCAAGATGAGCCAAATGCCGGTGAAGATACATGGATAGAGGAAGGTTTTACAATTATTGATAAAGTTCTTGATTGGGCTAAGCCTCACAATATGTATGTAATCCTTGATCTTCACGCTGCACCTGGTGGTCAAGGCAAAAACACTGATATTTCAGATTATGATCCAAATAAACCCTCACTTTGGGAGAGTGAACAAAATAAGAATAAAACAATTGCATTGTGGAAAAGAATTGCAGAAAGATATAAAGATAATGATTGGATTGGAGGTTATGATTTACTAAATGAAACAAATTGGGATTTACCAGGTGGAAAGGACTTAAAGGATCTTTTTGTAAAAATCACAAATGCGATCAGAGAGGTTGGTGATGAACATATTATAATTATTGAGGGAAATGATTATGCGAATAATTTCACTGGACTAAGACCACCCTGGGATGATAATATGGTTTATAGTTTTCATAAATACTGGAACTCCACTAATGCAGATGATCTTGATTGGATCTTGCCCATGAGAGAACAGTATAATGTGCCACTATGGATGGGAGAATCTGGAGAAAATTCTAATACATGGTATACTGATGCTGTTTCATTGTTTGAAGATAATAATGTAGGTTGGGCTTGGTGGGCTATGAAAAAAGTAGGTAGTGTAAATAGTCCTTACAGAATAATTGTAAATGATGGCTATCAAAAAATCCTAAATTATTGGAAAGATGAAGGAGAAAAACCCACTGAGGAAGAAGCCTATGCAGCAATGATGAAGCTAGCAGATAATGCATTATCTGAAAATTGTATATATAGAAAAGATATTTCAGATGCTCTTTTAAGACAACCACATACTGATGAAACTATTCCATTTAAAAAAAGACAACAAATCCCTGGTTTAGTTTATTTATCAGATTTTGATTTAGGTAAAAATAATTATGCATATTATGATAAAGATGTAGCTACTTATCATCAATCTTCAGGATCTTTTACTGCTTGGAACAGAGGTTGGAAATATAGAAATGATGGTGTGGATATTGAAGATAATTCAGACAATACTAACAGCAACGGATATCATCTTGGTTTTGTTGAAAAAGGTGAGTGGACAAAATATTCTGTTAAAATTAATTCATCCGGAACCTACAGAGTTAAAATTAGGCATGCATCGGAACAATCTGGAGGAGAATTATATTTATCATTAAATGATCAAAATATATCAAATATAATAACTATGAACTCCACAGGAGGTTGGTTTTCTTTTAATAACACTAATGTTGAAGGACTTGTTTTAGATGAAGGAGAGCATTCTTTAAAAGTTCATTTTAATAGTTCAATACCTGTCAATATAATTAGTTTACAGTTTGAAAAAACTGGAGAAATTTCTTCTGCACCATTTAACTCTATAAGTGGAAAAACTTCTTCGGATGAAAAATCAATTGAAGTTTTTTTAAATCAAGAAATCTTAAGTTCATCAATTGACGGAAGTTTAGATAATTTTAGTTTAAAAGTAAATGATCAGAACAAAAATATAAGTTCGATTAACTTAGATTCCTCAAAACCAAAAACACTCATATTAAATCTTTCAGATAATTTACTTTACACTGATGAAATTAAAGTTTCTTATTCAAGTGGAAATATCAAATCAAAAAATCAAAAAACTTTAAATTCATTCACTGATCTTGAAATTGTTAATGATTTAGACCCTCGATTTGTACTACCTGGGAAAGTTGAAGCTGAAGATTATTTAAAAATGTTTGGGTTAGCTACCGAAGAAACAACTGATGATGGTGGTGGTTCAAATATTGGTTATACTCATAAAGGAGATTATTCTGATTATAAAATTTTTACAAATTCTTCATCTGGCTATACAGTTGATTTTAGAGTTGCATCAGAATCTGATGGTGGAAAGATTTCTCTTTCTTTAGTTGAAGAAAGTTCCTCTAGAGAGTATGTAATACTTTCTGAACTAGAATTACCCGCAACTGATGGCTGGCAAAATTGGACTACAGTAACTGCAAATTTAGAAAATGTTATTTCTAAGGGTGTTTTCTTGTTAAGATTAAAAGTTTTAGAAGGTGGTTTTAATATGAATTGGATAAATTTCAGAGAATTAGATACTGATTTAGATGGAATTAGCGACTCAAATGATAATTGTCCTAATACTGAATCCGGTGTTAAGGTCGATATTAATGGCTGTGCTGTTTTTGAACTACCCATCAACAACTATAAAGTTGAAGTATCTAGCGCAACATGTATTGGAAGTAATGATGGAACTATTGATTTGAGTGTTGAAGATGTCTCTTACGATTATACTGTGACAATTACTGGAAAAGATAATATAACAATTTCAGGAACAAGTAAAACAGCTTTCGTTTCGGGGTTAGCTAAAGGAACATATCAAGTTTGTTTTAAAGTTGATGGAAATGATGTTTATGAGCAGTGTTTCGAGGTGGTTGTGGGAGAACCAAAAGCTTTAACAGCATTTTTTAGTGTAGATAATGATGAAAAAAAGACAAGTATAATTATGAAGGGTTCTAATATCTATAATGTAACAATAAATGGAATTATACAAAGAGTATCGAATGATATTTTTGAATCTAATCTATCTACTGGTCTAAATATAATCAGGATTGAAACCGATTTAGATTGTCAGGGTTTTATTGAGAAAGAGATTTTTATTTCTGAGGATATTCATTATTATCCAAATCCAACAAAAAATGAAGTTAATGTTCATATTGCTGGTAAAGACAACTCAATCAAAGTAATTATTTTTAGTGAAAAAGGTGATCTAATTTATACTAAATTCCAAGATATTTCAGAGGGGTCAAGAAAGACAAATATTGATTTATCAAATCAAATACCTGGAAAATATATAGTTGTATTAGAAAGTAAAACAGTTAGAAAAACATTTAAGGTAATTAGAAAATGAAAAATCTAATTTTTTTATTTTTAGCAATATTTATTTCTTCATGAGGGGAATCAGATTCTGGAAACGATGATAGTAGTAATATTCAATCCCCACATTCTCAAGTTCCAGGTAACATAATTCTGAAAGCTCCAGCTATAATGGTAAGGTTTGTGAAACAGGTACGAGTATATCTGATTTAAAGTGCTCAGTGAATTTTTTGTGGGAAGGATCGACCCAGATGAAAGCGATCAGTTAACTACACATTGTATGTTGATAAAATTGATGGTAAACAGTCTCCATCCAGTGAATTAATTAATATTTCTGAAAAAAATATTGATGTTGCTATGGATGAAGGAACACTTTATTATTGGAGAGTCAAAACAAGTGACGGAATTAATAGTAGTCTTTCATTAGTTTAATCATTCAAATCTCAGTAACATACTGTAGTTTAATTACTTTAATCAACTTTTTCTAAAACTAGCAATCTAAAGTCAATAGATTTATTTCCAATAAGATGAGAAGTTTTAAGTTTTAATGAAGAAACTCCTTCCTCAAAATATAAATCACCGAAAGTTATTTTTTTAAATTCTTTGGTATACGATTCAATTCTTTTAATCCTATCATCACCCATACCCTCTAATTCAGGGTCGTGAGAATTTATAATATTCTTAGTTATTTTATTATTCATAAATTCTAAGGTTAACTGTGTACCTACACTACTTTCAGAAAGTGTATAATATAAGCTAACATTATTTTTTCCTGCACTAAGGGAATGTATATTCCAAAAAATATAATCTTCCTTATTAATCCAGTTTTCAATAAATGAATCATTAGCATGTATAGAACTTCTACTCAAATCTCCAGTAAAATCAGCATCTCTAGCAGGTAAATGAGTATATTTAGATTTATCATAATTCACGGTAAAATTTCTATTAATTGAATTATCATATCTCGATAAGACAGAAGAAATTAAATCTTCTTTGGATTTTTTTAGTTCTACATAACTTAAATGAAATTTATGATTTACAGCTTTAGTTTGTGACAAGTCATTGTTTAAATCATACAAACTATCTTTGTGATCTAAAATAAAATTATTATTTCTAACACTAAGTTTTCTATTCCAATAGGAAAATATTTTACGATTATCATCTCTTAATTTAGGATCTTTTAAATATTTAACAAAACTATTCCCATCAAAGTCAAATTCATGATTAAAATCTGTTAAATCAATCAGTGATGGAAATATATCCATAACACTAGAAATTTGTTCTACAACTAATCCTTTTCTTAATTTTTTAGGCCATTGAACGAAGAAAGGCACACGAACTCCGCCTTCATTCGTGCTTCCTTTTCTTTCTTTCATATCTAAATTCCATCTATTACCATTAGGTCCGTTATCACTTAGAAAAAGAATGATAGTATTTTCATATTTTTTTTGATTCTTTAGGCTCTTGATTATTCTTCCAACATTGTAGTCAATGTTTTCAACCATAGCTAATGCAGCCCTTGTTTTTATAATATTTTCATTTTTAGCATATCTGCCTTGTAATTTAACTTCTTTCTTTTCAAAAAAAGAATCTGGAATCTGCATTGGTGAGTGAGGTGTGTTATAAGAAATAAAAGCAAAAAAAGGGGATTCAGAACTTTCAATAAAAGAAATTGATTTGTTTGTAATATCATCTGTTATATATCCATCACCATTTATGAGTGCACCATTTTTTTCAATTATAGGGTCAAAATAGTTACCCCAGTGACCAGATGTAAATCCATAAAACTCATCAAATCCCCTGTTGTTAGGATGATAAGGTGGTTGTGATCCATTATGCCATTTACCAAAAAGTCCTGTTTTATAACTTTTTTCCTTAAAAAAATCAGAAATAAGTTTATGGTTAATATTCATTCTTTCGTAGCCTTTTGTAACACCATTGACTCCGCTTCTAACAAAATATTTACCAGTTAACAACTCTGCTCTAGTAGGTGAACAAACTGGACTTACATAAAAACGTTTAAATCTTACTCCATTGTTAGCTATATTATCAATATTTGGTGTATTAATATTGGTATTTCCATGAACACTTAAGTCACCCCAACCCTGATCATCTGTCAAAAAAATTAAAATATTAGGCTTTTCAAATTCACTTTCATTACATGAAAGAAAAATTAAAGTCAGAATAAAATAAAACTTAATACTATTTTTCATTTTACATTAAATATATAAATCATAATAAATTTATCTTTACGTATTCGGAATGTGGCGCAGTCTGGTAGCGTACACGCATGGGGTGCGTGGGGTCGCAGGTTCAAATCCTGTCATTCCGACTAATTTATTAAATTTACAGTAATGAAAAATATAAAAATTATACTTTTATTGTTACTTTTTTTAAATATTTCTTGTGCTCAGTTTGGTGAAACATGGATAAAAGAAGACAAAACTATTGTTAAGCCTAATGAAACAAACTATACAATTGAAAATATTTTTGATGATGTTGAGATTCCTTGGAGTATTGAATTTATAAATGAGGAAACAATAATTTACGCAGAAAAAAAAGGTGAAATATTTATGATAAAAGAAGGTAAAAGTACTAAAATTGATAATGTTCCAGAGGTTTATTTTAGAGGTCAAGGTGGTTTATTAGATTTGGAACTTCATCCAAACTTTCAAGAAAATAAATTTATTTATATGTCTTATGCCTCTGGCTCAAAGGATTTAGGAGGTGGTAATACAGCTGTTTCAAGAGCAAAGTTAATTAACAATAAATTAGTTGATATAGAATTACTTTATAAAGGAGAAGAAAATTCTACTAAAGGCCAGCATTTTGGAACAAGATTACAATTTGATAAAAATGGTAAGTTATTTTTTGCAATTGGCGATAGAGGAAATAGAGACAAACTTCCTCAAGATATTAGTTTAGATGGAGGAAAAATTTATAGAATTAATGATGATGGATCCATACCTAATGACAATCCATTCATTAATGAAGAAAATGTAAAAGAAGCAATTTTTTCATATGGGCATAGAAATCCTCAAGGAATATTTTTGCATCCTAAAACTGGAGAAATATGGACTAATGAGCACGGACCTAAAGGAGGTGATGAAATAAATATTATCAGTAAGGGTAAAAATTATGGTTGGCCAAAAATTACTTATGGCATTAACTACAGTGGAACAACAATAACTGATGAAAAAGAACACCCAAAAATGGAGCAACCATTATATTATTGGATTCCATCTATAGCACCAAGTGGTTTTGCATATGTAAGCTCTAATAAATATAAAAAATGGAAAGGAAGTTTGCTTACTGGCTCCCTAAAATTTAAATATCTAGAAAGACTTGTGCTTGATAAAAGTAATAAAGTTGTATATCGAGAAAAAGTTGCAGATTCAATCGGAAGAGTAAGAGATGTAAAAGAGAGTCCTGATGGGTTTATATATTTCACTGTCGAAAATAAAGGCATATTTAAAATAGTGCCAAAGCAATGAGAGTTGTTTTTATGTTAATATTTTCCTGTATTTTATTTTCGCAAGAAAAGCAAAAATCAGTTGAAAGAGGAAAAGCACTGTATGAAGATTTATGCCTTAGTTGTCATTTACCAAATGGTAAAGGAATCGAAGGAATATACCCTCCGTTAGCTAAAGCTGATTTTTTGTTTAAAAATTTGAAAGAAAGTATTATATCTGTTAAAAATGGTGGAATTGATGGTGATATAATTGTAAATGGAATTGAATACAATAGCTATATGCAGGATATGGGTCTGTATAATGATGAGGTAGCTGATGTCATGAATTATATTTTAAATTCATGGGGAAATAAATTTGAAAAAATTATTACTGAAAAATATATTGAGGAGCTAATAAATAAAAAATGATAATTATTGGAATTTCAGGAGGTTCTGCATCAGGAAAAAGTACTTTATCAAAAAAAATAATTAATTTTTTTAGTAAAAAAAAAATTGTAGTTGAACATCTACAACTAGACAATTATTACAAGGATTTAAAATTTTTAAGTAAAAGTGAAAGAAATTCAAAAAACTTTGACCATCCAGATAGTATTGATTTCAAATTATTTTATCAACATCTTACTAAACTAAGTCTTGGTAATTATATAGATACACCCACTTACTCATATAAAACTCATCTGAGGAAAAATAAAACAAATCGTATTGAAAAAGTTGATTTATTAATTATTGATGGATTGTTCATATTGTTAAAGGAAAAAATTAGAGATTTTTTCGATTTAACTATATTTTTGGAT
>MDTC01104869.1_pt1 | contig 12196 bp, 8 predicted proteins | sample 811181 | NCBI WGS metagenome assembly MDTC01 (sample SAMN05326644, study PRJNA326480) | marine metagenome | isolation source: seawater | place: Pacific Ocean: North | collected 2011
AACTTGATTGCCACCTTCAACTTTAAACTCACCATCTGTGGTATTAATTGTTACTTGATCTAATGTGGTTGCCCCATCCACATCCAATGTTAAAGAAATATTGGTTGCATCTAAATTCGTAGTTCCATCTACATCTAAATCATCTGTGATTGCTACATTACCATCTGCGACTTCTAATGCGTTTGTGCCATTGGCTCCAACAATTACTACTTTATTACCCGATTCATCATATAAAAATGATTTACCAGTTGTAGCTCCAAAGAATTTTACATCGTGTCCAGTATCATCAACACCGACAGTAACTGTTCCATCAATTTGTGTTGCTCCATCTATATCAACTGCATCTAAATTGGTAGTACCATCTACATCTAAGTCACCATTAAAATCTACATTCCCATCAGCTCTTAAAGTACCTGTCGTTGAAATATTTCCACTTGCACTAATATGTGATGAGCCCGTTATCGCTCCAACTAAACTTATTATCGGCGAAGTTATAGTTGAAGAGGTAGTTGATGAAATTGTAGAAGTTGTTCCATTTACCGCTAAAGTTCCATCTATATCTGTATTATCTAAGTTAGCAGTTCCATTTATATCTATATTACCTTCAATATCCACATTATTTTGAACGATTAAATCACCATCATTTAAATTAAATGAACCACTTTGGTTAATTGAACCAGTAAAGCTATGAGTATCGTCAATTGTATCTCCAAATAAAGTTGATCCAGAACTAAATGAAGTTGTCATATGCGTAACAGAAGAACTTACTATAAAAGTTTTTGCAACTAACATACCCTCAACAACTACATTACCCTTAGAGGTTACGTTTACAAAAGTTGGAGAATCTGTAGTTTTTACATTTTGATTCATTTCATAAAGTTCGTTAGCACCTTGTCCTGTATTTACAGCAACGAATGTAGGACTTGCATCTGTTTTTACGCTTTGGTTTACATTATTTTCTAAATTAATTATATCTATGTTTTGACTACTTTGAACTGTTTGTAAATTATCAATATTTGTTTGTTCAGAAGTCATTGTAGTTTCAAGAGTTGTAGTTCTTGTTGCAAGACCACCACTAGCTTCTGCAAAAGCACCACTAATAGCAGCTGGATTACCACCTGCGCCTGATCCAGGCCATGTAAAATTAGGAAATGTGATAGTAGTATTAAACGAATCATCAGTTATTTTACTTACTCTTACTAATTTATTTTCACTATCTATATAAATTATTTGACCATGTTCTAACCTCTGAGGAGTAGTTAATAAACTAGCAGTAAGGGAGCTTGATGCTATAGTTCTATAAGCACCAGAAACTTTATCTACATCTGTTAGTTTAATATTACCCGCTACGGTAAGGTCTTGTCCGAATGTTAAAGCCATTTAAGTTCTCCTATACTTCACTTGATGGTGCTGAACCACTTGATGATAATAAATGATAATATTGTGAACCACCAGTATTTGGACCCAATCCATGAATCATTCCAAATCTTTCAGTTCCTCTGATTTTTACTCCAGCATTTGTTCCAAAATAATGTAATCCTGCTCCTTCTACAGCATCTGATGAAGCATTATCGTTCCATACAACATACTCACCTGCTGGATGAGGTGAGTTCATTTCATTACCTAAAGTCAATGGTAATGGATTCATAGCAGATGATGATGGGAATACTACTATCCACGAATGACCATTATTACTGTTTCCACTTAAATCTACGTTTCCAAATTGTCTCCATACATTTTCGCTTCCGTTTTTATCTAATCGATAACTACTCTGAGAAGCCATTAATGTTACTGTCGCAGTTTCTCCATAGGATGATGTGAATCCTATACCAATATTTCCAGCTTTAAAATGTCCTAATAAAGAACCAGAATTTACGCTGGTATCCGTACCGTCACTATCGCCCAATATTCCAAGCGAATTAGCTGCGTTCATTACACCCATTCTAGCAGTTTGTTTATATAAATATATCATTGGTTTCACGGTAACATTACCGCTTGTAGCATTAGAAGTATGAAATCCATGATTATCCTTTACAGTCACATTATATGAATATGCCGTTGAACTGCCTGAAATATCTTGGTTAGCAGTAATTATCATAGAAGTACCTGATAAACTTGCGCTAAATAAATTTCCATTTGTTCCACCAAAAGCAAAAGTATCGTAATTTACAGTATCACCTTCTGTATCAGAAAAACTAGCGGATGCAATAAATGAACCCGAAACTGCATTTTCAGAAGTTACAGTTGGTGATGTTGGATTTAATGTTATAACTGGAGGATTATTTTTAGCTACATTAATACTAATACTACCACTACCTATATTATTATATTGGTCTCTATAAGTTATATTAGATGTTATAGGATTACCTGCATTAAATGTAAATGCTGAACCGCTGACATTTTGAGCCAATGATATAGCACCTGCATTTGAAATTGCTAACATAGCATTTGAAGATGTAAATTGAGTTACTGCAGCACTTCCATAGTTAGGAGAATAAGTTACATTTAAATCTCCTTGAGTTCCAGTTCTACCATTTGAATTTGTTCTAATTAAATCATTTGTCGTAGCACTCTCTATTATATAAAATGTTCCATTCGTAGACATTGTACCAATAGGAGCTTGAGCAATAGATAGTATGTGATTTTTTACACTTGTGCTAAATCCTTGTACATCTTTGATAGATGATGTCATTCTATAATTAGTAGAACCATTTAAATTACTCGTTGGAACAATTTGATAAGTATCACCAACTTTATTTGCCTGTAAATCTCCACTAGGATCAGTAAATACAAAAGATGAATGTCTCAATGCATCACCCTCATCATCTGAAAAAGATATAGTTGTAATTACATTAGAAGGTCTGGCTAAGTTTGAATTTAAATTACCAGATGTATTAGTAAATGTAGTTGTTGGAGAAAAGTTTTGAGCAACATTTACTGTAATATTTCCAGTGCCTATATTGTCATATTGGTCTCTGTAAGTTATTGTGCTTGTAATAGAATCACTGCTCGTAACAGATGAACCACTTAGTTGAAATCCTAATGATAAAACACCACTATTATTAACTGCTATTTGAGCATTAGAAGATGTATAAGAAGCTACAGCCGCACTTCCATAATTAGGAGAGTAACTTACACTTAAAGTAGCATTACCACCACTTCTACCATTTGAGTTAGTTTTTAAGTTACTACCATTAGTAGCAGACTCAATTATAAAAGAAGTTGTATTTCCACCTAAAGTTCCTGTATCTGCAGCTGCTACAGTAAAACTATCACTTTCTGTAGTTGATCTGAATCCATGTTCATCTTGTATTGAAGATGTAAATCTATATAAGGTAGAACCACTTAAATTTGTTATAGGTCTTATCAAATAATTACCACCACTCTGTACTGCTTCTAATTGACCGCTAGGATCAGTAAATACTAAAGCGCCAGCATTAATACTATCACCTTCTGTATCTGAAAAGGATATTGTAGATAGTGTAGCACTTGGGCGAGCTAAGTTAGAATTTTGATTACCACTAGTATCTGAGTATGCTATAGATGGAGAGTTATTTTTTGCGACATTTACAGAAAATGCTGATTGGGTAAATGTCCCAAAAGCATTACTAGCCGTCATACTTCCGATAATAGGATTACCAGCATCGAATGTAAATGCTGAACTACTAACATCAAAATTAACATCGACTCTACCATTGGAATCTACAGAAAATTTATTAGATGGGTTTACATTAAAAGTAACGGTTTCATTTGAATTAAAATCTGCTCTTGTTCCTGTTCTTCCATTACTATTAATTCTAATATTATCACCATCAGTAGCACTTTCTATTATATAAAATGGTCCATTGTTAGTTAAAGTTGGTATCGCATCATCTTGAATATTTAAAGTAACTACTCCCGATGAACTAGCATTATTAAAATTATCTTTATATGTAGCATTATATTTATATTGATTAAAAATATCACTATTTAAATATTGACCAGCTTTAAGTTGTATAACTCCGGCAGAAGTAACTTGAAATGGATCGTTAGAAATATCTGTTTGTGAAGCATTCGAACCTCCACTACCGCTTGTTAATGCTAAACCTGTAAATGTTACTGTGTCTCCTTCATTATCATTAGTAGAAAGTGTTCCTATAGTTTGTACATTATTAGTAGAAGTTCCTAATCCGTGATTGGTATGACTTCCAATACTTTCATTTAAACTAAATGCTTGACTACCCATTGTAGGTGCTAAGTTATCTGTGACATTTATAAGTATAGGTAAGGTAGTTATATATCCGCTCGAAGATGGCGTATTCCCATAATGTTCATCTGATGCACTTACAAATAATTGATGAGAAGTAATACTTTCATAATCAAAACTAGCAGTATTTGTTGTTATTATAATTCTTTTTCCACCAGAAACATTAGAGGTATTCATAGCAAATCTATTAGCAACACTTTGACTTAATGGACTTATCGTTAATGTATCTGATTCATCGTCTGTAATAAACATAGTCAAAATGGTAGTATTGTTAGTAGTATTTTCATTTACACTACCCGTATTATTAGCTATAATAGAACCCGCAACACTCGTTGTTCTAAACTTAGGAGCAGTATTTGGAGTGACTCTGATAAAAACTGTAGCGGTAGTTTCAGTTATAGTATCAGATACTTTAATTGGAAAAGGATGTGCTAATTCACCATCACCTCTATTTTGTGTATTCATACTAGCAGTTGTAGCTACAACTGATGTTACTACTCCGCTACCACTGTGTATAGTAAAAAAATTATCTGTGTAACTATCTTGTTTAGCAAAAGATAATTCACCTGGCTCAGCTTCTGTATCAGAAGCACTTACAGTTCCAATCGTAGTACCGCTAGCTACAAACTCATTTACAGTATGAGAAGTATTAGAAATTACAGGAGGCGCATTATCAAAAAATACCTTTTCTATAAATTGTGAGAGAGAACCAGTTGTTCCAGCATTATAGCTTGATGAAAATAAATTTGGAAATCCTGTATTTAAAACCCTTCTATTTCCATTAAATGATGCTTCTGCAGAAGTACCAATTCTACTAGCTAAACTAGCACTCACATCTGTAAAAGAACCGCTTATATTGCCAGATATTTGAAAGGAAGAACTTATTAAAGTATTTCCTAATTCTGATTCAGCAGTTGTTAGTCTCGTTGAAAATGAACCACTATCCGTTTGTAAATTGTCAATATTGGTTTGTTCTGAGGCTAATGTTGACTGTAATGTGTCAATATTTGACTGTTCAGAAACCATAGTGGTTTCTAATGTGGTTGTTCTTGTTGAGAAAGAACCACTATCTGTTTGTAAAGCATTTACATTTGCTTCTTCTGTTGATAGTCTACTAGCAATACTAGAACTATCAGCAGTAAAAGAACCACTTATATTCGAAGCAATTTGTGCTGACGAACTTAAAGCTCCATTAAATATACCACTAAAAGTTTGAGCAGTTATACCACCAGTTACATCTATCGAATCTTTAAAATCAATCGCATTTCCACCAGTAACCGATTCAAAAGCATCAGCCCTAACCGTTCCACTAGCAGTTATATTACCTTGTACATTTAAGTGACCAAATGATCCCGTACTTGATAAAGAACCACTTATATCACCCTTTTTAAGAATGATATCATGATGCAGAATATTTTTGCCTATTACTTTTAAACTCATCTTATGTCATTTCCAATACGCTAGCGAAAGCTTCTAAGTCACCTGCAGCTGAAGCAGTTGCTTTCAAAACATCGGTGGGTTCTAAATTAATTGGTTTTTCTATTACCAAAGTTGAATCTGCTGGAACATCTACGGTTTTAAGTATATGAAATGTAGAGCCAACACTTGTATCCGTTACAGTAATATCTACAGTGGCATCATTAGTTCCGTCTATATTACTAATATAAATTGCATGAATAATTCCAGTTGTATTTGCTGGTGCAGTATAAATAGTTGTAGCACTATTACCAATTGCTACTGCTGCATTTTTAAATATATTTGCCATATTACCCTCCGAATACTATTGACATAGCTGTTGCGTGGTCTACTACAGAAGTTCCTTTTTCAAAAACTCTCCCACTTGTTGTATTAATACTTCCGCTAGTTGTTAAAATATATTTACCAGCTGCTGGATTATCACTACCCGAAATTATCATAGATCCAGTAACTGCTAATGAACCTGAAAATAAGTTTGAACTTAGTTGTTTGGCTTTAAGTTTTGCCATTCTCTTTCTCCGTTCTTTTTAGAATACCACCATTTTTGCAAACTTTTAGAAATATTCTTTTTATGTTGCACAGTCTTTGGTTGCTTCATTTTCTCAATAGTATCTAATGCTAATTTTCTATCTGATTGAGCACAAGATTTACATACTGTATTATTACCTACTGCCCTATCAAATGCATCTTTTCTAGAATAGTAAATTAATCTATTACAATCAGGACATTTCCTGTTTTTACGATTTTTCCAATGCCTTTTTCTCATAATAATAAATATAAGAAAGTAGTAAAAGAAAAGTGGAGATTAGTGTTTTTTATGAATTAAATTTACCGATAGCTACTATTTCATCTTGATTATTTAAATCATAACCAATAGATCCAGTATCTACAGTTAAAATCATAGTATTATTATTTTGTTGAATTGAAAGAGCATCTGGCTCTGCATTAAAACCATTTATAAAAAAATAAAAGTCGTGTTCGCTTGTGGGATTTACAACATCTCCTGATGAAGCAGTAACAGCATTAAAATGCACAATTGTTTTATTTTGAATATTTCCTTTATGTACAAAACTCTTTCTTAAATATTCGTAATTATTTAAACTCTCTAAATAAGTTTTAGCAGCAAACTCTGTAACTAAGCTGCCGGTTCTTTCTAGTAGCTCTGGATTATTAGTAGTATGATTTACTTTACTTCCACCTTTAAAGGATAAATTTTGTGGAGAAAAAGAACCTGTTATTTTAGTTACGTCATCAGCAGTATCACCAAATTTTGTAGAACCACTTGCAAATATAGTAGACGCGCTACTACTACCAAATGTAAGTTGTTTTGATATTACAGTTCCATCAACGTGAAGGTTATTTATAGATGTAAAGTTTTCAGATATAGTTAAATTTGGTCCTATTGTACCAGAGCCTGATATACCATGGTAATGTAATACAATATTACTTTCATCAGTACCAATAACTATATCTTGTGTACCGCTTGCAGAAACTTCTCCAAATGTAGGCGATGAATCAGGACCAACTTCTTGTGGTATTTCAAATGTAACACTTACGGAATCGCTAGCATCCATAGACATTGTAGATTGAGCTTCTCCATTTAAACTACCTGTTATTCCTACCCCTATCTCAAAAGTTAAAGGTTTTTTAAATATTACTGTCATTTTTAAGAATTATATTTACCGAAAGATATTATTTCATCATCATTTTCTAAACTATAACCTATGGAATCGGTATCTACATTGAGATGTAAATTAGAACCATTTTGCTTTATACTTATAGCGTCATGTTCCATATATTGTCCATTGATAAAAAATATAAAATCATTTTCGGTTGTTGCTGTGTAACCATCTGGAGCAGAAGCAGTTACAGCATTAAAACTAGCAGTATTTACACCTATAATTGTATTTGATATCTTATAATAATTTTTTCTTATATATTGAATTATAGCAACATCTTGTGTGTAATCTGAACCTGTGTAGTTAGCTAAAGCATTTTCAGTTATTACTTTAGTTGTACTATTAGAAATTAAAGCTGGATTATTTTGAACTCCCGATACGGAATAACCACCTAATTTTAATGAACCGCTTATATCTACGCTTCCTGTAAACTGATGTAAATCATCAGAAGTATCACCAAATCTATTAGAACCACTATTAAACATTATAGAAGATGTAACATATTCAGTATGATATTCTCCTACATTTAATGTACCTTTTATTTCAGCATTTCCAATAACAAACATATCGCTTGATACAGTCCAAGATCCTGTTACATGCATACTACCACTAATAAAATTATGACCATATGTAGTTGGATTACCAAGCACTAATTGAGTTGTTGATAATTTATTAAATACTACATTTGAAGTTGGTGCTACATTTTGACCTATTGATAATGTATTTGTTACAGGAGTAGAGCCATCAAATCCTGTTGCTGAATCGGTTGTGAAGTTAACACCCGTCCCACCAGCAAATTTAAGAGGAAAAGTTGTTGATAAAGCAAAGTTAGGATTTACAGTGGGATTAGATGATTTAGCCTTGGCTTTTTTTAATTCATCGGTTGTAAGAGTTGTGTCTAAACCAAAAATTATTCTTTTTGGAGTAAAATCTTTTTGAGTAGTTACTTTATTGTTAAATTCTTCCGGAATTAAATAACCATTAAGAGTTACACTAAATGTAGTTTTAATAATTCTTTCTTGATTTACATTTATTTCACTAGCATCCGTATAATTATCTATCTGTGTTCTGAATTTAAACTTACCATCTTCTCCCCAATAAGCACCTTCACTATAAACTAATTTTTCTACTATAGTGTTCATTTGTTCTGTATATGATGTCCATACAACAAAATCATAACTTAGCTTTACATAATCAGGAACTGCCACTTTATATAATTCTTTTGATTTATTTAATCCTTGCTGTACTGCAAATTTATCATATCTATTTTGACTACTATATTTTTTTTGAAAACTATAAAATAGCTTTGGATCTTGTGGATTAAATTTATCCACAGACATATCAGTATCTTTTTCTATAGAAGTTCTTTTAAAAGCTATAAGAGGTATTACTAATTGTTTTTTATTATCATAAAGAAATCCATTTTTTTGTACTTGATTCCATCTTTCTGGATTAGCGTACATAATAGGAACTTTTATTAAAGATCCGTTTTCTAATACTTTTGGTTTGATAACATTATTAAAATAAAACATAATAGTAGAATCTATATCCATTAATCCTATAGATATATTTTTTATTTTATCAGTATTTCTAGACCTTTCTAATCCACGATTTACAATCTTTCTTCTATTTCTTGGTAATGGTTTATCACGTGCCATTAAATACTCCTAATATTTTCTATTTGAAGCGAACTCTTTCTTACTAAGAAAGTAGTAGCTATAACTGAATAATTTTGATCGAACATTCCGCCTATTAATTGATTTTCATTTATAGAACCAATTTCAAAATACCCATAGTTCCAACTTATCAAATCACCTATTTCTAATACCATATTAGCATCTATAAATGATTGTCGTAAAAATGAAAATGTTGCTGCTTGATTAGAAGAAGGACCAAACTCATCTTCATTAAAATCAAAATCTTCTGCTTCAACTAATACAGACATTTGTACACCATCTTTATATATCTTCTTACCACCAGCACTCTCACCATACATATTTGTAGCTGATTCCTGTAATGATGGTTTGTATATAATACATTCTTGGTTTATTAAACCATCTTTATCATTTTGTTTGTCACCAACCAACTCTTTACTAACCCTTGTAATAAGATCAATATCTCGTTGTGGTAAAAATCTACCGGCCATATTATTATCCTATGAATATAGGTATTGGAACTTTACCTAATTTATCCTGCAAATGTTGCGCTTCTTCTTTATCAGCTTCTAAAAGAGTTTTTCTGCTTGTCAATTCCAGCATTTCTCTTAATTGAGTTACTAGCACTTCCTTTTCTGTAGTAGCTTCGCTTCTTAAAGTATCTCCATCCATAGTTGTTTCAGCACCTGGAATTGGTAATGAAGCATATTTACTTCTTATTGTACCCAATAACTCTTTACTTAAAGCTAAAGCATATTTTTTTATCCACTGTTTTCCAACATCGTTAATATGTATAAATGACATATTATCATATGGTACATTTGAAAAATCTGAGACTACAGCATTTGTAGTTCCCTGACCTGTATTACTTCTATCATTTTTTAATATATAAGTAAAATGTAAAGTTTGATCTGATGTTGGTTTTGGAAATATTCTGAGTTTATTATTTTGTAATTCAAATGAATAAGCTGACTTTCTTATTTGATCGTTAAACTCAATAGCTTGAACTTTTAACAAATCAGCATACATAGGCATCATTTGAAATTGAACTGCTGGAGAATTATTTCCCCAACCAAATGAGTCTAACATATTATAAGAACCATCGCCCGTACCAGCATACGGATCAAAATATCTAGTTACCGCTGGAGAACCTTCATAGTGAATTTTTCTAATTTCTATAGCATTACCACTTTCCGATACGTTAGCCCACAAAGCATTTAAATCATAGTCTTGAGAACCGCTTGTCATTTTTATATGACCTTTTTTAAAATCTATTGTACCACCGACACCAGCTTCTGTTCCATATTGCTCTGATAATTCAATGGTTCTACCAAATGTAGGCGTTACCTTAGTATGAGTTATATTAGAACCTGTAGATTGTCCTTGTAAGGATAACATATTATCTCTGATATTAAATTGATTTACTTGTGCAGAGTATTCTGTAATTGCTTCTTCATAACAAGCATAAAATTGTTCTTCTTGCATTTCTACAGCAACTATTGGATATCCCAATCTCTTAGCTGCCCAATCAGCAAATTTATCTACCGAATGATTACCTGAACCCGAAAACTCTGTATCCGTATCGTAAAATCCATAGGGAGTTTCGCCGGCTGTAAATGAACTACTTCCTGGCCAAATTGCTTCCATTATATTCTCCTAAAAAGGTATAGTTATTCAATAATAAATATACAAGGCACAAAAAAAGGAGGAATAAATTCCTCCTTTTTAAGTAGTTAATTAAGTAAAACTCAATTAAACTTGGTCGATATCAGCAACGATAACTTTACCGTAGAACTCATTCCTAACCATCTTCTTAGCATAACGAGTCATCACACCTTTACGTGGAGTAAAGTTTTGAGGATCATATACTAATGGAGTCATAATCATCGGTACATATGGAGCATAAACAGCACCAGTTTCTAGGAAGTTACTTCCTCTGAAACCCATAAGGATACTATTGTCTAACATGTAAGGATTCTTATAAACAGTGAATCGGTTGTTGATTGAACCAACAGCCTCTACACCCATTGAGTAGGTTTTAGCACTAGCATCGCCTGTATTCTGAACGTATCCAGTTACAGATTCTAAGATTGTTGCAACTTCTGGAGAAACCACAGCAAAATTAGCACCACCACGTAGTGTTTTCTGATGAATAGCATTAGAAACTGACTGCATTTTGATACCTAATGTTTGATACCAAGAAGACTTAGTATAAGCATTTGAAGCACCACTAATTTGTGTGAAAGCAGGTGCGCCTGTTCCGGAACCATCATACTCAAATCCAACTTTAGCGGACCAGTAATTGGTTTTAGCATTAGCGTTTAGCTTTAACATATCAAGGATTTCTAAATCGATTTCCATAGCGATGTATTCACTCAACATAGCAGTTAATTCAGCTTCAGCATCGACACTGTGATAAGCGTTAAGATCTTGAGCAAGCTCAGGAGTCCAAACAGCTTTCAACTTACGAGTTTTAGCAACAATTGCTTCACTCTTTAATTGAATGTCGATTTCTGGAATCTGAATATCATCAGCAGTTGAAGGTCCAGGTGTAGTAAATGAACTCTGTTCAAAATCACCACGATTTTCAGCAACTGGCTGTTCATGATACTTAACAGAAGCAGATGTATGAGCAGCAGAAGATGTAGCAGCAAAAAATACAATATTTGCACCATCTACTACAGTATAAGCAGGATAGAAAGCAGAATTTCCAGAAGAAACTAATTCAAAGGCTTTAACACCTTCAAGATCAGGTCTAGTCATAAATGACTGAGCTACTGTAAATTTCTGAATTTTGGCTATTGAAGCACTTAAAGCTGGTTCAAATTCTACATCTTTCCAAGTTGCAGCACTTACTGTTAATCCATTACTACCTGACATAGCAACTGTATCTTTATCGTTAATTGAATATCCAGATTTACCTGAACCATACAAACCACCGCTAGCATCTACATTAGATCCTGATGTATTACCAAATACATCTGAATCTTGTGTGTGATTAGCTTGGTTAGCTGATCCATATTTGAAATCTAGAAAGAAAATTAGACCAGAAGGTAAGTTCATCGGCTGAACACTAACAAACTCTTGTGCTGATAATTCACCAAAGATTCTACGAACCAATGGTAAAGCAACACCAGACC
>MDTC01042617.1_pt1 | contig 12195 bp, 9 predicted proteins | sample 811181 | NCBI WGS metagenome assembly MDTC01 (sample SAMN05326644, study PRJNA326480) | marine metagenome | isolation source: seawater | place: Pacific Ocean: North | collected 2011
AAAATATATTAAATAATTTAATTAAAGAAAGATTTAAAAAGTTTAATTCTTATAAAATTTCACAGTTGCTTAAAAATAATAAAATTGCATTTGGTTTTTTAAATGATATGAAAACTTTTTCAAAACATGAGGAATTAAAAACCTCTTTTGTAAAAACTGCTTCTAGCAATATAAGGTTTATTCCACCGGTAGCATTAAAAGATAGAAAATATTTTAAGAAAATACCTAAATTAGGTGAGCATTCTAATAAAATAAAAAAAGAATTTTCAAAAAAATGAAAAACTTAGAAAGTTATTTAAAAAATAAATCTCTTATTAGAGATAGGCTTAGCTATGACAAAGCAATTATGTTCACTAAATTATTTGAAAATAGTCCATTTAATTACAGTTATTTGAAAAAAAAAATTCCTCCTATGGGATGGAACTGGCTATATTTTCCAGAAAATTATTCTATAAATGATTTAGGTAAAGACGGCCATCCTAAAAGAGGTGATTTTTTCCCTAAATTTAATGGATGTAAAAGAATGTTTGCCGGCTCGGAAGTTTTTTTCTTAGAGAATGTTACTTTAAATGCCAACTTAACAAAAACTATTGAAATAAGTAATATTGAAAATAAAAGCAAATCAAATAAAAAACTTTTTTTTTTAACCTTAAAAAATACATTTAAGAAAAAAAACAAAAGGATATTAATTGAAAATCAAAAAATCGTATATTTAGATAAAAATCATATATCCACAAAACGGCTATCACAAAATCTTGATGGATACAAAATGCTTTCTGATATAAATTTTCAGTTTAATAATGTTATTTTATTTAAATATTCTGCTTTAACTTATAACTCCCATAGAATTCACTATGATATAGAATATACTAGAAAAGAAGAAGGCTATAAAAGCTTATTAGTGCATGGACCTTTGTTAGCATCTTTTCTACTAGAATTCTTTTTTTCTGTAATTAGAAATAAATATTTAAAGTCCTTTTCATTTAAAATAATTAGACCAGTTTACGTGAATGAAAATATAACATTTGAGGTTTACAGAAATTTAAAAGATTTTAAAAATTTTAAGATAATTATAATTAATAAAAAATTGAGAGAAGTAAAATTAATGGCAAATTGTAATTTAAAATAACTTTAAGAAATTCTCTGCAATGTTTTGCATGAGTATTTTATAGTACTAGAAAGAGATGTAGCCAGTGGTAAGTATGTCGTGCAAAAAAACAAGGCAGTATCAATTTTTTCTTTACGAAACTCGTCATCCAAGATTTTATTGTTTAAAGAGTTAAGAGAAGATTTGCACATAATCCAACCACCCAATGCCCACCCAAACATATTTAGAAAAGGTGTAGCGCCAGCAGCTGCATTTTCTGGATTTTCATCTAATTCTTCTTTAAGCCAAAACGCACTACTTTCAACAGACTTTATACATGACTCTAGTAAATTACCCATAGTGACAATCTCGATATTTTTGCAATTTCTACATTCTTTAACATCACCTCTAATTTTTTTTAATAGTCTTTCAAAGGTTTTGCCATTCTCCAAGAAAAGTTTTCTTTTTAACAAATCTAATGCTTGGATCCCGTTAGTTCCCTCATATATAGGAAGTATTCTAGAATCTCTATAATATTGTGCTGCGCCAGTATCCTCAATAAACCCCATCCCTCCATGAACTTGAACTCCTAAAGAGGTTATAGAAACAGATTGATCTGTACACCAAGATTTTACAATTGGAGTTAATAGACTTACTAAATTTAGATAGTTTTTTCCTTCTTTAGTATGAGCATATTGTTTTGCATAGTCTATCGTTTCGCCAGTAAAAACAGCAAGTCCTCTCATAGCTTCTACCTGCGACTTCATTTCCATGAGCATCCTTTTAACATCAGGGTGTTCAATAATTTTAACTGGTTCTTTAGAAGATTTACTTAAAGAGAATCCTTGCTTTCTCTCTTTGGCAAAAGAAAGAGCCTTTTGATAAGCTCTTTCGGCAATTGCAATTCCTTGAACTCCCACATTAAGTCTTGCATTATTCATCATAGTAAACATTGCTTTTAGTCCTTGATGGGCTTCTCCGACCAATTCTCCTATACAAGCATTATTTTCTCCGAAGCTTAGTACACATGTAGGGCTGGCGTTATGACCTAGTTTATGCTCGATTGACAACACTTTAATATCATTTTTAATTTTATTCATATTTTTGTCGTCATAATATTTTGGCACTAAAAAAAGAGAAATTCCTCGACTCCCCTGGGGCGCGTCTGGAAGTTTTGCCAATACCATGTGAATAATATTATCACTCATATCTTGATCTCCATGAGTAATGTAAATTTTAGTACCCTTAATTAAATATTTCCCATTTTTTTTTACTGCTTTTGTTTTAATATCAGACAAATCTGAACCTGCATGAGGCTCTGTCAAATTCATAGTACCACTCCATTCTCCTGATATCAATTTAGGCAAATTCTTATTTTTTTGTATTTGATTTCCATGTTCCTGAATTAGCTCAATCGCGCCCTGTGTAAGCATATTATTTACTGCAAAACTCATATTTGCAGCTTCCCAAATTTCATTGATTAAAACTAAAACAGACCAAGGAAAATCTTGCCCTCCATATTTTTTATCTCCCACTACAGAAAACCAACCGCTTTCTACAAAACTTTTATAAGCAGTAATAAAATATTCAGGCATTCTAACCAATCCATTTTCTAATTTAATACCATCAAAATCGCCTTTGGCATTAATATTATCAAGCTTTTCTCTAGCAAACTTTCCAGCCTCTTCCAATAAAAGTTTTACATCTTCAGATGATAGATCAGTCTTTTCACAATCTTTTGTATATTTATTTATATCCGCAACCTGTGTGAGAGAAAAAAGCATTTCTTTTATAGGTGTATTATAATTATCCATTTCAATTAAATACCTTTCCAGGGTTCATAATCCCTCTTGGGTCAAAAAGTTTTTTAATTTGTTTCTTAACAGTAATCTCCTCATTTGAAGTATACTTAATTAGCTCATTAATTTTCATTTTTCCAATTCCATGCTCAGCTGAAAAACTTCCATTATATTTATATACTAAGTCAAAAACAACAGAATTAATTTTTTTTGAATAAAAATCTATATTATTTTTATTTATTACTTTTTTATCACTTACGTTATAATGAATATTCCCGTCAGCTAGATGTCCAAAAATCAATATGTTAGCACTAGCTAAAATTTTTTTAATTGAAATTTCGGCTTCTTCAATAAATTTAGGAATTTTAGATATAGGTAATGAAATATCATGTTTTATAGAAGGACTATCTTTTTTTTGAGCATAGCTTATAAACTCTCTTGTTTTCCAAATATTTTCATACTGTGAAATATTTTGTGGTCTGATAGCATCTATTATAATTTCCTTTTTGATTGCCTCTTCCAGTAAGAGTTCAATTTTTTTCTCTAAATCTATGTTATCAAAACACGAAAGCTCAATTATAACGTACCAGGGATATTTATTAGAAAATGGAATTGGGATTTCATTGAAAATATTCTTTATAAATTTTAGTCCTAAATTACTGTTTAACTCAAATGCTGTAAGGTTTTCATGATGTGAGGAATTTACAAAATTAAAAAACTCAAGAACTTTTTTGATATCTTTCAAAGCAACCATTGTAATGGTTTTTTTTTTGGGTTTAGGAAAAATCTTAAGAACAGCAGATGTAATTATTCCTAAAGTGCCCTCAGAGCCTATAAATATGTGCTTAAGATCATATCCCCTATTATCTTTTTTAATCTCTCTTAAACCATTCAATATTTTTCCATTAGGTAAAACTATTTCTAATCCCAAAACCAAATCTCTTGTCATTCCATATTTTAAAACACTAGATCCACCTGCGTTAGTTGAAATATTTCCTCCAATTGTACAACTATCTTTAGATGGCAACATAAGTGGAAAAAATAAACCATTTCTTTCAGCAGAGTTTTTTAAATCATTCAGAGTACAGCCAGACTCAGCGACCATATTAAACCCTGTTCTATCTACTGATAAAATCTTGTTCATTTTTTCCATTGAAATAATAATTTCATTATTTTCAGAATTAGGAATAGTACCTCCAGACAAGCCAGTTCTTCCACCTTGAGGGACAACTGATATTCTATTTTTGTAGCATAAATCTAAAATTTGAGAAACTTCAGCGGTATTATTTGGCTTAACTAGTAGTTTAGATTTTCCTTTATAGTTTCCTCTTTCTTCAAAAAGATAAGGGTAAATATGACTTTCTTCGTCAAACCATATAGTTTTTTTTAGGCTTTGCTTTAATATTTTAATTTTATCGCTCATTATTTTTTTGAGGCCTTAAATAATCGGTCGTTTAGTGCTAAGCCTAGTCCTTTTTTTGGAATTTTCTGCACTGCTATTGTAGTTATTTTTTTTTTATCTAGTATTCTTAACATTTTGTATAGATTTCTCGAGGCTTCTTTTAAACATTTTTTCTTACTTAAAGACATAGAAGGAGATTTACAGGAAATATCTATTTTCCCAAAACCCAACCATCCTTCATTTGATAGCTGTTTCTTGGCATTTATTCTTACAGGAATATTTGGTTGGTAATGGTTCAAGTCTAAGCCTGGAGACCTAAAGATTTTTCCTTTATTTGATCTATCCAGTTTCAAATTTAATACTTTTTCTATTTCGCTCTTTGAAATGTACCCATGCCTTAAAATTTTGGTCTTATTTGTGGACAAGTCTATTACAGTAGATTCAATTCCTATTGGAGATGAACCTCCATCAAGAATTATTGGTATTTTACTTTTTAATTCTTCCAATACGTCATTTGCAGAAGTAGGGCTTATTTTCCCATACATGTTAGCACTTGGAGCTGCCAAAGGAAAATCTAGTTGTACCAGTACACTTTTAAGAGTTTTATTAGATGGGACTCTGACCGCTAAAGTTTTCAGATTTGCAGTTGCTAATTTGCTTACAGATTTACATTTAATATTTGCTACTATGGTAAGTGCTCCAGGCCAAAATTTTTTTGCTAACTCTATTGCTCTCTCATCTACATTCAAGTCGTTTAGTGCCAATGTACTATCTTTATAATGTAAGATAAGAGGTTTATCGTAGGGTCGTTTTTTAATTTTGTATATTTTCTTAATTACTTTGTCACTATCGCCTCTTCCCCCCAAACCATATACAGTTTCTGTGGGTATACCTACTATACTTTCTTCTCGTAACAGATTTGCGGTAAGCTTGATGTTAGCTTTAGTGTTTTTTAAAATTTTAGTTTTAAGAATCATTTAGTTGTTAAAGATATTTGTTATTTTACAATTATTGAAGTAATATAAACGTTTTTATTGAATTATCAAACACTGGAGTGTTTTATGAAATTAGTTAGATTTGGAAAAGAGGGTAGAGAAAAACCTGGAATAATTGATGAGGAAGGCTTTCTAAGAGATCTTTCAACAAAAGTAAAAGATATAGACGGAAAAACTATATCTTCTAGTTCTTTAAAATTAATTCAAAGAGTTAATTTAAAAAAACTTGGCGTAGTAAAAGGAAAACCTAGGATAGGCGTTCCTGTATCAAATATAGGAAAAATAGTGTGTATTGGATTAAACTATGTTGACCATGCTAAAGAAGTAGGATCTCCTCTGCCTAAAGAACCAATAATCTTTTTGAAACCAACATCTTCTTTAACGGGTCCTTATGACAATGTAATGCTGCCTAAGGGAATGTTGCTAAAATCAAAAGGACAAGCAAAAATTATAGAGAGCAAACGCTCTGATTGGGAAGTAGAACTTGGAATAGTTATAGGAGATAAGGCAAAATCTGTAAGTGAAACTAAAGCGATGCAGCATGTTGCAGGATATACCATAGTTAATGACGTGTCTGAAAGAGCATATCAATTGGATGCAGCAGCAGGACAATGGACTAGAGGTAAAGGTTGTGACACATTTTGTCCAGTTGGACCATACCTTGTGACCAAAGATGAAATAGCTAGGCCTCAAAATCTATCAATATGGTTAGAACTTAATGGTAAAAAAATGCAGAATGGAAATACCAAGACAATGGTATTCAACATTAGACAATTAGTTTCTTATGTAAGTCATTTTATGACACTGATGCCTGGTGATATAATAGCTACTGGAACACCTCCTGGAGTTGGTATGGGGATGAAGCCTCCTAGATACTTAAAAAAAGGAGATGTAATGAAGCTTGGAATAGACGGGTTGGGAGAACAGACTCAATCTGTTGTAAGCTGGAAAAAATAATATTTTTTTGAAATATAGCAATTGAATAAAATTTTTGCACATTGCAGGCTTCCCAAAAAAGAGGTAGAAATTCTCAAAGAAAAGTTTTTTCTTAAAACCCATTCTTCTAAAAACTTAATATTAAGCGAAAATGATTTTTTTGAAAAAGCAAAAGGCTTTAATGGTATAATATCTCAAGGAAATTTAATAAATAAAAAGTTTATAAATTATAATAAAAAATGTCTTCGAGCAATTTCTAATGTGGGGGTAGGTTATGACAATATTGATGTTGAAGCAGCTACCAAAAACGGTATAGCAGTTTTTAATACTCCAAATATAATGAACCACGCAGTTGCAGATCTTACTATAGGACTTATAATTTCAATTTCTAGAAAAATCTGCTTGGGTAACAATTATATCAAAAATAAAAAGTGGACAGGAAATTCTTGGGATTTATTTTGGGGGGATAATTTGCAGAAAGAAAAACTAGGTATTATAGGATTAGGAAATATTGGAAAAGAATTAGCTATTAGAGCAAAATCTTTTGGCCTAGAGATCTATTACCACAATAGGAAAAAACTAAAAAATAGTATTGAAAAGAAGTATGCTGCGAAATATTTAGAATTCGAAGAACTCATTTCGATATGCAAGTTTATAGTTTTACTTTTACCTTTAACCAAGGAAAGCAAATATTTATTCAAGAAAAAACAATTCAAAAAAATGAGGAAAGACTCCTATATAATTAATGTAGCTAGAGGAAAAATTATTAAAGAGATTGATTTGGTAGATGCACTAGAAAAAAATATTATAGCTGGAGCTGCACTAGATGTTTTTGAAAATGAACCCAAAATAGAAAAGAAATTATTTACTCTAAAAAATACTGTTTTAATGCCCCATGCTGGTAGCGCTACCAAAAATGCTAGGTTGGAAATGATGACATTAGCTTGCAAAAACCTTAAAAATTTTTTTTTAAAAGGCTCTTTAGAAAATCTGGTTAATAGGGACTTTAAATGAAAAAATTTGAGACAGATTTTTGTGAAAAAACTATTTTGATTGTAGGAGGAACTAGTGGTATAGGATATGAAGCAGCAAAATTATTTTCTGAGCTTGGAGCCAAGGTAGTAAGTACTTGTAAATCAAAAAAAAGTTTTGAGGAGTTTTTAAAAAAAAATAAGAGCAAAAATATAGAAGCTGAGCTCTTGGACATAACCAACGAGATTTCTATTGAAATGTTAGAAAAAAAAATTTCATCCCTTGACATACTTATTAATTGTGCATCCTTGATCAAGGGAGGTGTCGAATTTAGGATTGAAAATTTTACTGATGTTGTAAATGTAAATCTTATGGGAACTTTGAGAATTTCTCATGTAATGCTTCCAAAGCTAGCCCTTACTAGGGGAAATATTATAAATTTGACATCAGCAAATACAAGATTGGCAAGTTCAACAATTCCTGGATATTCCTCTACAAAAGCAGGCATTGACGCATTAACAAAATCAATGGCATCATGCTGGTCCTCTCATAATGTCAGAGTAAATTGTGTAGCTCCTGGGTGGGTAGAGGGGAAAACTAATGAAATTTTAAAAAAGGATATTTCAAACAATGAAAATCTTTTAGATAGAATACCTCTAAATAGATATGGAAAACCCTCTGAAGTTGCAAATGTAATCTTATTCCTGGCTTCAAGTTTTGCTTCATATATAACTGGTGCAACAATTTTAGTAGACGGCGGTTTTTCAATAAATTAGGATATTAGCATGTTTGATTATGAAAATTATTTTCGGAACATTATTCAAGGTATTAAAAACGAAGGACGCTACAGAGTTTTTATAGACATTTTAAGAAAATCTAAAAAATTTCCAAATGCTTCTTGGTTTGAAAATGGAAAGTTAACTCCAGAAGACATTACAGTTTGGTGCAGTAATGATTACCTTGGCATGGGACAAAACCGCCTTGTTTTGGATGCTATGAAGGATGCTATAGATAAATGTGGTGCCGGCTCAGGAGGAACTAGAAATATCTCAGGTACTACTCATTACCATGTTAAGTTGGAAAAAGAGCTTGCATCCCTGCATGACAAAGAGGCGGCTCTTCTATTTACATCAGGATATATATCTAATGAGGCAACTTTATCCACTTTGGCTTCTACCTTAAAGAACTGCATAGTATTTTCAGATGAACTTAATCATTCCTCTATGATACAAGGAATTAGGGGCAGTGGTGCAAAAAAAGTAATATTTAAACATAATGACGTAGATGATCTTAATAAAAAAATAAAAGATTTTAATAAAGATGTTCCAAAAGTAATTGCCTTTGAATCGGTTTATTCTATGGATGGTGACATAGCACCAATTGAGGAAATAAGTCAAATAGCAAAAGAACAAAATGCTCTTACTTATCTTGATGAGGTTCACGCAGTTGGCATGTATGGTCACAAAGGTGGAGGAATATCTCAAGATTTGAACATAAGTAATCAAATTGACATAATAGAGGGAACTTTAGCAAAAGCCTACGGAGTAATGGGTGGATATATTACTGGTAGTAAATATTTAGTTGATACTATAAGATCCTACTCCTCTGGCTTTATTTTTACTACTTCTCTTCCTCCTGCAATAGTAGCGGGCGGGCTTGCTTCGGTTAAATATCTTAAAATTAGCAGTGAAGAAAGAAAAAAACATAAACTTATAGTAAATTATTTAAAAGAAAAGCTACATGAAGAAAATATACCAGTAATTACAAACCCCAGTCATATAGTCCCAGTAAAGATAGGTGACCCAGTGTTATGTAAAAGAGCATCTGATTTACTGCTAGCAAAGCACAAAATTTATGTCCAGCCTATAAATTATCCAACAGTACCTAGAGGAACTGAAAGGCTTAGAATAACTCCTACTCCTCTTCACACAAAAGCGATGATAAATAACTTAGTTGACTCTATCAAAAAAGTTTGGAAAAATTTAAATATAGGTAATATTGCAGCATGAAAACAAAAAATTTATTTATACCATTTTTGATTCTAGCATTTCACCCTTTTGTTTTAAAGGGAGCTAGCATAGATGAAAGGGTAAACGAAGTTTTATCTCCTATTTCTAATACAGTTGCAGGCTTAGTTTTTTACTCACTAAATATTGGTGACTTTAGTTTTCCCATAGTTTTAGGGTGGTTGATAATTGCATCTCTATTTTGTACCTTTTATTTTGGTTTTATTAACATAAAGGGTTTTGGTACCGCTTTAAAATTTTTAACAAATAAAAAAGAAGAGAATAATGCGCCAGGGGAAGTATCACACAGGCAAGCATTATGGACTGCTACTGCTGCCACTGTAGGTTTGGGTAACATTGCTGGTGTTGCCATAGCAGTAAGTTTAGGAGGTCCCGGAGCTACATTTTGGATGATATTGGCAGGCTTTTTTGGAATGTCCCTAAAATTTTGTGAATGCACATTAGGTGTAAAATATAGAGTAATTAATAGTGATGGATCTGTCTCAGGTGGTCCAATGTATTATTTATCTAGAGGCTTAAAAGAGATAGGAATGCAAAAGTTTGGAAAATTTTTAGCAATTATGTTTTCTATTTGTTGTATTGGAGGAGCTCTTGGAGGGGGCAACATGTTCCAAGCAAACCAATCCTACCAACAATTCGTCAATATAACTGGAGGCGAACAGTCTTACTTTTACAATAATGCTTGGCTCTATGGCCTCATATTAGCAATAATCTTAGGTGCAGTAATTATAGGAGGCATTAAAAGTATTGCCAAAGTTACAGAAAAACTAGTTCCTTTGATGGCAGCAATTTACATTATTTGTGCTTTAATAATAATCTTTCTTAATTTTCAAATGATTGGCAATGCCTTCAAATTAATTTTTGTTGGTGCTTTCACAGGAGAAGGAATAGCTGGTGGATTAATTGGAGTATTAATTCAAGGCTTTAAGAGAGCAGCTTTTTCTAATGAAGCAGGGCTAGGCTCTGCCCCTATTGCGCATTCAGCTGTAAAAACTAACTATCCTATTACAGAGGGGTATGTAGCATTATTAGAACCATTCATAGATACTATAGTTATTTGCACAATGACAGCATTAGTAATTATTATAACAGGTATGCACACCAACACAGAGGGTTACGGTGGTATAGAACTTACATCCAAAGCATTTGCAAAAGACATATCATGGTTTCCCTATGTATTAGCGATATCAGCTATATTATTTGCATTTTCTACTATGATATCTTGGTCTTACTATGGATTAAAGTCATGGTCATATTTATTTGGTAAAAGTAAAGCTAAAGAAAATTTCTTTAAAATCATATTTTGTAGTTTTGTAATAATTGGATCAAGTTTAAATTTAGGTTCAGTTATAGATTTATCTGACTCAATGATATTCCTGATGGCTTTATTCAATATCATTGGAGTATATTTGCTTGTTTCTAAAGTTAAAGAAGAGCTAAATGCTTATAAAAGAATTAAATCTAGTGAATAAAAGTTGATATTTTTTTTAATATTTATAAATTAAATTATATCATGAAAAATAGTATTACAAACTTGAAAGTTGCAATCACATCTGACCATGCAGGGTTTAGTCTCAAACAGGAGATAAGAACCAACTTAGAAGTTTTAGGAGTGAATGTTCTAGATTTAGGTCCTGATAGTTCTGATCCAGTCGATTATCCTGATTTTGGAAAAGCCATGGCACAGCAAATAATAGATGGACAGATCGATAGAGGGATAGCGCTATGTGGAACAGGAATAGGTATTTCAATTTCAGCTAATAGATTTAAAGGTGTGAGAGCAGCATTGTGCCACGATGTTGAAACTGCTACTCAGGCAAGATTGCATAATGATGCCAATATCATAGCATTAGGAGCTAGACATACGAATATAAATAATGCTTTAGATTGTATAAATGCCTTTCTAAATACTGATTTTGAAGGGAATAGGCACGCTAAGAGGATTGCTAAAATTGACAATAAATTTTCTTTAATTCAAAAAAATTTAGATAATCCTGATGATAAGGAGTTATCAGATGCTTTAGCAAATGAATTAGCTAGACAACAAAATACGGTAGAACTAATTGCATCAGAGAATTTTACTTCAACTACTACAATGGCTTATCAAGGATCTGTGCTTACTAACAAATATGCTGAAGGCTATCCTGGTAAAAGATATTATGGAGGTTGTGAATTCGTAGACGTTATAGAAAAATTAGCAATAGATAGACTAAAATCATTATTCTCTTGTAAGTGGGCAAATGTTCAGCCAAATTCAGGATCGCAGGCAAATCAAGCAGTATATTTAGCTTTATTAAATCCTGGCGATAGTATACTAGGAATGTCTTTATCTGCAGGTGGGCACTTAACGCACGGAGCAGCTCCAAACCAGTCTGGAAAATATTTTAAATCTATTACATATGGCGTTAGAAGAGAAGATGGTATTATTGATTATGACGAGGTGAGAGAGTTAGCCAAGAAAAATAAACCAAAACTAATCATAGCTGGGGCGTCTGCATATTCATCAAAGATAGATTTTAAATTGTTTAGAAAAATTGCAGATGAGGTAAACGCATACTTATTGGTCGATATGGCCCATTACTCTGGACTAATAGCCAGTGGGTGCTACCCAGATCCATTGCCTTATGCCGATGTTTGCACCTCCACTACCCACAAAACTCTTAGAGGTCCTAGAGGGGGAGTTATAGTTAGTAATAATGAGGAGTTAGGTAAAAAAATCGACAAAGCAGTCTTTCCCGGTATGCAAGGAGGTCCTTTAATGCATGTGATAGCCGCAAAAGCTTCGGCATTTAAAGAGGCTAATACTTTAGCTTTTAGGAATTACAGTCAACAAACAGTCAAAAATGCTAAGGCATTATGTGAGTTTCTAATTCGTAACGATTTTAACATAGTTTCTGGTGGTACAGACTGTCATATGGTTTTAGTAAATTTAGAAGGTAAAAAAGTTACAGGAAAAGAGGCCGAAGAAAGCTTAGAT
>MDTC01093147.1_pt1 | contig 12195 bp, 10 predicted proteins | sample 811181 | NCBI WGS metagenome assembly MDTC01 (sample SAMN05326644, study PRJNA326480) | marine metagenome | isolation source: seawater | place: Pacific Ocean: North | collected 2011
CGGATTCCCGGCTCCATGGCCGAATGACCGGCATCGGGGACGATCACGTACTCGGCCCGGGGCCAGCCGCGAGCCAGTTCGTCGGCGCTGATGACAGGACAAATCATATCATAACGTCCCTGGACGATGACGGCGGGGAGGTGGCGGAATTTGCCCAGGTTGGCGAGAAGATAATCGTCGTCGAGAAACATTCCGTGCTTAAAATAATGGGCCTCGAGGCGGGCCAGGGAGAGAGCGGCGCCGGGCCCGCCGTTCGCTGTCCCGGCCGGCGGTTTCGGCAACAGGGCCGAGGCGGCGTTTTCATAGGCGCTCCAGGCCGCCGCCGGAAGATGTACCCCGGGATCGGCATCGTTCAGGCGCCGGTGATAGCTGGCCAGCAAATTATTCCGTTCGCCGGCCGGCAAAAACTCCGAAAAGGCGCGCCAGGCTTCCGGAAAAACGGCCCCCATGCCGGTCATGAACCAGTCGATTTCCCGTTGCCGGCCAAGAAAAACGCCGCGCAGCACGAAGCCCAGACACCGCCCAGCTTGCTCCACCCCGTAGGCCAGCGCCAAGGTGGCACCCCATGAGCCGCCGAAAATCAGCCAACGATCGACGTCCAGGTGACGTCGTAAGCTCTCCATGTCGTCAAGCAGGTGCCGGGTGGTGTTGCCGGCAAGCTCCGCGTAAGGCTTGGAACGGCCGGCGCCGCGCTGGTCGAAGATGATGACGCGGTAGTGGCGGGGGTCGAAGAAACGCCGATGCACCGGGCGCGCCCCGACGCCGGGGCCACCGTGCAGGAAAAGGACGGGAAGGCCATGCTCGTCGCCAGACTGCTCCCAGTACATCCGGTGACCGCCGTCAAGCTCCAGATAGCCCTGTTCGAAAGGCTTGATCGGCGGGTAAAGGTCGATCTTTTCGTCGCCAGCGTCCATTGGCGCTCTTCCAGTCCGTTTGACGGGCCGTCAATAAGATTGGCCGTTTTTGTGTTTATAGGAGCGCTGCCCCGATTTTCTTTGCATTTTCAGATCGACGTCGGAATAGGTGACGGCCTCGGCGGGGACGCGGCTGCCGACCTCCAGATAGACCGCCGTCCCGGCGCCGTGATTGATCAAGTGGTGCCCATCCTCCACGCCGGCCGGAAAGCCGGCGGCCATTCCGGGTCCAAGAACCTGCTGGCCGGCGTCGGTGATCAGGGTCGCTTCGCCTTCTAGCACGTAAACGAATTCGTCTTCCTGGTCATGCCAGTGGCGCAGCGCCGAGGCGGCTCCGGGCGGCAGGCGCACCAGGTTTACCCCGAATTGGGCAAGGCCCAGGGCATCACCCAAGGCTTGCCTGATACGTTCATCGGCGGGGCCGCGGAAGGCCCTGGGGTAGAACGAACCCGTCCGTTCGGGCACCGATCGCGGGTCAAGCGCCGGCAAAACCGGTTGCTGATTGGTTGGCATTTTTTTCCTTACTCCTTGCTTCTGTCAGTGATTGGATTTTCACCACAAAGACAGCAAGACACAAATGCTTTCAGCAAATTCTTGGCGCTTTTCGAGTCTTGCCGGTAAACCCCTTCGCGGCCGGTCAAGGAACGAAATCCCAAGGTGGCAAGACCTCTTGTGAGCGCCGGGGTTTCTCTTTTCACCGCCTGGGTGTAACGTCTTTAAGATGCTCGTCCGGCGCCAATGGAGAGTAACGATCGCCGCCACTGGCGCCTTGCTGGTTGTCATGGCGGCGCTCCGGTCTCTCGCCGATGCCACCGGCCCTGTTTGCGTGATTGACGGAAACACTCTTTCCGTCAATGGTAAGCGCTAAGGCGGACGGTGTCACGGCGGCACCCCCGTCCGCCTGCTCGCTATTGACGCGCCGGAACTCAAACAAGCATGCAAGCACCCAAGCGGCCGGGGGTTCCTATGCAGCCGGTTCGCCGCCGGTTTTCTCCTTGACCTGGTGAGAGGCAAACGGGTCTTTTGCAAAGGCGACAACCGCGATCAACATCGCCGCTTGCTGGCCATCTGCCATGTCAACGGCGAAGACTTGAACGCCCGGATGGTCCGCGAAGGCTGGGCGCTCGGCGAGCGCCGCTTGTCGAAGAAATATACCGCCGAGGAGACCACCGCCAAACAGGCGAACAAGAGGCTGTGGGGCATGCAGTTCACGCCACCTTGGGAATGGCGGAAGAACCATTGAATAATTTAAGAATAATCTAGGTGAAGCATGGAAGAAGTCAGGGTATCGATTAAAGAGATTTATATTCCTCAAAAGCACCGCGACGGTGTCAATCCCGAGACGGTCGCGGAAATCGCCGAAAGCATCCTCGAACAGGGTCAGAAAACTCCGATCCAGGTGCGCCAGGGCAAGGGCCGGTTGGTCCTGGTGACCGGCAAACACCGGCTCCAGGCCTGCAAGGACCTGGGCGAAGAGGAAATCACCGCCATCTTCGTCGGCGCCAGGCGCTATTGAAGATACGCCCGCCGCCTGATCTGCCCCCCTTAACCGGATCCAAATGTTTAGTTAGAGAAACTGTGCATCTGGATCCATGGCATAAGGGGGGCGGCCACCCAACCAGGAGTTCGTCACCGTCGAACAGGTAGCAGACTTGTCCATCTTCCTTTGTTCCAAGTCTGGATCAAGCATGAACGGCACCGCAGTTTCCATGGATGGCGGCTGGACGGCCAAATAAAACAAATGCTGAGACGTCCGCCTCGGATCTAGGCTGTGTAAAAACGTTTACTACCTTCCCAGTGTGACGCGCCGGCTGGTTCTAACGATTTGTTTTCCTGTTTTGGAGGATTTTGCGACCGGTGCGGCGCCATGGACCGGATTTAACGGTTCTTTGCGTCGATCTGGCAGGATGCGGGCGCAAATACGGGGACTAGGGCACCAGGTTTGGCAACAATACAGATAGGGTAATGATAGAAATCAGAGTGCTTGTCAGGATTGCTGCGGAAGAGAGCTCCTCGTAGCGCCCATACTGTTGGGCAACGATGAACAGTCCGACACCGGACGGCAGCGCCGAGGTCACAACGCAAACACCTGCCCAAAGAGGCTCCAATTCGAAAACCTGGAAGGCCAGCCAATAGGTTGCCGCCGGCTGGATGCCAAGCTTGAAGAGGCTCATCAGGCCTACTTCTCCCCAGGCAGGGCGAGTTCGCTGGGTTGAAAGGAAGAGACCCAGAGCGAAGAGCGCACAGGGCCCGGCGGCCTTGCCCATCAGGTCGCAAAAGTTGCCTAACGGTTCTGGTAAAGGCTGGTTGAAAGCCGCCCAGACGGCTCCCGCAGCCGGCGCCACGAGCAAGGGGTTGCGGAACAAATTTCGTATCACGTGCCCCGCCAGGGCAGCAGAGCCACGCGCATCGGAAGCCTCGACCTCGATCATAGTCATGACGATGGCTACGACGACCGTGCTGGTCAGAACAGTAGCGATGATCGCTGGCAATACCGCTGAATCGCCGAAGGCAAACATGGAAAGTGGAATGCCTAGATGGCCGGTATTGCCATAGGAGCTGGCCATGGCGAATAGAGCTCCGTTCGCCATACCCTTTCGGAAAAAAAACAGACCTAGTGCCAAAGCAGGAATGAAAACCAGGGCTTGCCCCCCCAGAAAGGCCGCGATGAAGGCACCGTGGAAGAAGCTCCCTGGATCAACCCTGGCTAGGGCAGCAAATAGCAACGGCGGCAAGGCGAAGTAGAAAACGAAGCCGTTTAACGCCCGGCTACTGTCACTACCCAAGACATTGAGATACCTTCCCCCCAGGTAGCCCGCCAGAATGATAGCGAAAACAGGAACCAGAACCTCTATCAGGACATTCATGAAGTCTCAGGTTTCCGGCAAGCTGCAACGGTCCAGTAGATAGACGATGGATCGATAGGGAATACCCCCGTGTCGCGAAAGCCCGATCTCGCAGGTGCGGCTGGTCGAATAGCCCTCGCGGATCTTGCCCCCCAGTGTCGGCTTCAGTTGAGCTAAGGCGCTCTCGTTGAGTTCTGGTGTGGTAAAACCCTTATCTCCGGCGAATCCGCAGCAGGCCATACCGTCGGGGATCACCACCTCCGAAGTACAGGCCTCGGCGATTGTGCGGAGCTTGGCTTCAAGCCCCATCTTGCGGGTCGAACATGTGACGTGTAGCGCCACCGGCTCCCTGCACTGGGTCACCTTCAGACGACTCAGGACATGTTCGGCCAGGAAACTCGCCAAGTCGTGGACGGGAAGCCGGTCTTTAACGAAATTCCCCAGGCGGAAAGCACAGGGGCTGGTGTCCAGGAGAATGGGATAGGTCCCATCCAGACTAACGGTTCGGAGCGCCGCCTCCATTTCCGCCGCCTTGCGATCAGCAAGATCGGACAGCCCCTTGCTTTCAAAGGGCTGTCCGCAACAGAGCTCTTTCAGTTCCTGGGGGACGATTACCTGGTAGCCGGCCTTCTCCAGCACCGAGCAGACGACTTCTGGCAGAGGACGCCGGTCGGGATCGTTGACCGCCGGTCCCATGGTGCGTGCGGCGCAACTGGGCGCATAGACCACGATGGGTTGGTCGCCGCCGTCTGCCTCTGTAGGTAGGGGAGGTGGCTTGGCTGCGCAGGGCAGTGTTGTAGGCGCTATCGGAAAACGGCGGCCAGAGACGTTATGGAGATTCCTTGTCAGTCCTTCCAAACCACTGGCGCCGATTATGCTGCGCGCTAGACCGGCCGCCTTAAGCCCCATGCTCGTGATATCCATGGCCAGTCCGTAATGGTCCGCGGTCCAGTCGCCGAGTCGACGTCCGGTCTCCTTCATGCGGCGGCCACGGAGCACCTTGGTTAACGCTCCAGTCTCGATCCCCACAGGACATACGGTGGCGCAGAGGCCGCAGGCGGCGCAGGTGTCAATACCTTGGTAGTCGTAAAGGTTGCTCAGAGCCTGGGCTTGGCCATCGTCCGAAAGACGAGAAATTTCCCGCCAACCGACGATGCGCTGGCGAGGCGTCAGGGTCAGATCTCTGGACGGGCAGGTCTGTTCGCAGAAACCGCACTCGATGCACTTATCGATGATAACGTCGGCGGCGGGCAGGGTCTTCAAGTTCTTCAGGTGAACCTGATCGTCCTCGTTGAGGATGACCCCGGGATTGAGCACCCCCTCGGGATCGAAAAGCGCCTTGATGTCTTTCATCAGGCCATAGGCCTGGACGCCCCATTCCATCTGGACGAAGGGGGCCATGTTGCGTCCGGTTCCGTGCTCGGCCTTGAGCGATCCACTATAGCCATCGACCACCATCAGACAAACGTCTTCCATGAAGCGGGCATAACGCGCCACCTCGGCCGCATCCATGAAATCCTGGGTAAAGACAAAATGCAGGTTCCCCTCCAGTGCATGGCCGAAAATGATTGCTTCATCATAGCCGTGTCTTGTGAACAGCTCCTGGAGCTCCAGGGTGGCTTCAGCCAGCCGGGACAGAGGGAAGGCTACATCCTCGATGATCACCGTGGTTCCGACGGGCCGGACACTCCCTACAGAGGGGAACAAACCCTTGCGGATATTCCATAGCCGGGCACCTTCTTCGGCATTGGTGGTGAATTCGACGGGGCCGGCGATGTTAATCTTCTTCAACGCTTCTTGTACGGCTATGATATCCTCGTTCAGTCTCTGTTTGTCTGCCGAGCATATCTCCACCAAAAGCGCTGAGGAAACGTTGTCCAGATCCCGGATCGCCTTTGGCATGCCCGGCTTATTTTCAACCGAGCGCAGAGCCGCCCGATCCATTAGTTCGACCGCCGAAACAGGGCTTTGTTTCAGGGCCGTCGCCGCCTGGCAGGCTTCGGCTATGCCTGGGAAAAGCAGCAGGGAGGAGGCCTTGTCGGCGTACTCCGGAACCGTGTGGTAGGTGATTTCGGCAATGAAGCCCAGGGTCCCTTCGGATCCGATCATCAAGTGCTGGAGGATATCGAAAGGATCCTCGAAGTCGACCAGGGCATTGAGACTGTAGCCCGTGGTGTTTTTGATCTTGAACTTGTCCCGGACACGTTTAGCCAACACTGGGTTGTCCAGAATTTGACGGGCCATGGCGGAGAGGCCGTCAAGCAGTGCTCCGTGACTTTGCCGGAAAGCCATCCGGCTCTCTGTATCCCCAGTGTCCAGCAGGGTCCCGTCGGCCAGGATCACCTTCATGCTATCCAGGGTGCGGTAGCTGTTCTGGGCCGTGCCGCAGCACATTCCCGAGGCATTGTTGGCGGCGATGCCGCCTATCTTGGCCGCATTGATGGAGGCCGGGTCGGGGCCGATCTTGCGGCCAAAGGGGGCCAGGCGGCGGTTGGCCTGGCCACCGATTACCCCCGGACCCAGACGGACCTTATGGGCATTCTGGGCAATCTCGCAGTGGTCCCAACCACGGCCCAGAACCGCGAGAACCGAGTCCGTAACCGCCTGGCCCGACAGGCTGGTCCCGGCGGCCCGGAAGGTGACGGGTGTTCCACAGTCCTCTGAAAACCTAAGCAGACGCGAGACTTCGTCCACCGTCTCCACCATCACCACCAGCTTGGGCACCAGCCGGTAGAAGCTGGCGTCGGTTCCGTAAGCGAGAGTGCGTAACGGATCACGGATCAGGCGCGTTTCCGGTATGAAGGAGCGTAGCTTGGAGTACAGCCGGTCATAGGGTGCGGGCAGATGATCAGGGGAGTTAAACACGTATACCTTCCAACCATCATACTCGTAGCATTGACCTGGTTTGGACCGGGACAACGAATGGCGTCGAACTTGGCGTCCTTTCCGATCTATCAGCCGGTCGGATCTCTTCGGCGCACATCTCGATAGCTCCGCGGGGATACTCGGCAGCGCACAATCGTTGATCTCTCGATCCTCTGCGGCTTGCGTTATCCATCGATCACCAGGACGATGAGTTCCTTGGGGCCGTGGACGCCAAAGGTGAGTTCCTGTTCGATATCGGCGGTCTTTGAGGGACCCGAAATCAGCACCACGTTGGTCGGCATTCCGTCCTGCCAGTTCTCTTCCGTCAGCGTCCACCATAAGGTGTCGTAGATTCGGTCGGCGTCCAGTAGGGCGATGTGTAGTGGCGGGACCAGGGACAGCAGGCGGGGCTCGGCTTCATTGGGCCAGAGGATCAGGCTGCCGGTCTCGGCGATGGCGCCACGGGTGGTGGTCAGGGCGGCGAGCGCTTCGAAGACCTCGGCCTTTCTGTCCTCGTAACGGCCGTCGTAAATGGTCAGGTCTGGACTACCTTCTTCGTCCTGCAAGCGTTCTATCAACTGATTATCCGTACCGATCAACAAGGATGGGATTGCCCTTTTTTCCAGCAGTCGGGCGACCAGCGCCGGCCAGTCCGCCTCGGTTGTCCGGTGAAACTCGGTGTTAACCGCCACCATCAGGCTTTCCAACCGGGCAATCTTTTCCTCCCTGCTCCAGCTTTTCCCGTAAATGACGGAGAAATCGGAAACCGGCCCCTCGCCGGCGGCGTCGCCGGCTCTTAACTTGGCCAGGATAGCATCCCTCGCATTACTCATCTGCCAGTCCTTTCTCGCGCACCATCTGGTGCAGGGTCTTGCCGGCGAACCTAGGCTTGGTCCGCGCCGAGGTCCATTGCCTGAGCAGCGGCGCACCGGACGGCGCTAGGTTGCCGGCCTTGGCTAACAGCCCGGTCATCATCCGATAGGCCGCCGGGGACCGATGCATCCATTTCCATCCCGTCCAGACTAAGTCCTCCATGACCGACTTCCTCGCCCCGCTTTCCTTGACCGTGGGCCGCGGGCAGTGCCCCGCCGCTTCGTCGCGCAACCGGACCAAAACCTGAGCGATGGGGATTCTCACCGGGCAGACCTCGACGCAGGCGTTGCAGAGCGACGACGCCTCTGGCAGGTCGCCGAAGACCCGCATGCCCTCGATCTGCGGGGTGAGGATCTTGCCGATCGGCCCTGGATAGACCCCGCCGTAGGCATGGCCGCCGACCCGGGTGTAGACCGGGCAGTGGTTCATGCAGGCCCCGCAGCGGATGCATTGCAGGGTCCGCCGGGTCTCAGCGTCGGCATGGATTCGGCTACGGCCGTTGTCGAGCAGGATCAGGTGGACCTCCTCGGGGCCGTCCCTTTCGCCTTCCTTGCGGGGCGAGGTAATCATGTTAAAATAGGTGGTGATCGGCTGGCCGGTGGCCGAGCGGGTCAGCAGTGATAGCAGCGGCGGCACGTCTTCCAGCTTCTCGACCACCTTCTCAATCCCAGTCACCGCGATATGGACCGGCGGCACGGTGGTCACCATGCGCCCGTTGCCCTCGTTTTCGACCAGACAAAGGGTCCCGGTCTCAGCGACCGCGAAGTTGACCCCCGACAGACCGGCATCGGCGTCCTGGAACTCGCGGCGCAGCTGGGACCGCGCCACTGCCGTCATTTCGACCGGATCCTCGGTGTAGTCGTAATTCTCGATGTTGTCCTTGAACAACCGGGCGATCTGGCCCCGGTTCTTGTGGATCGCCGGCATGATGAGGTGCGACGGCGTTTCCCCGGCCATCTGGACGATGTATTCGCCAAGGTCGGCCTCAAGCGCGGTGATTCCATGCCGGCCCAGGTAGTCGTTGAGGTGCATCTCCTCGGAGACCATGGACTTTCCCTTGACCACCCGCTTGGCGCCCCGCCGCTGCAGAATTTCGAGAACGGTTTCGTTGGCCTGCTCAACGGTCTCGGCCCAGTGGACGGAGATGCCGTTGGCCGTGCAGTTGCGTTCCAATTGCTCCAACAGGTCGGGAAGCCTGGCGAGGGCCCGGCGGCGGATCGATTCGCCCAGGCCCCGTAGCCGCTCCCACTCGTTGACATCGGAGAACTGTTCCGCCCGCTTGTCCATCAGGCCATCCATGGCACGGCGGAAGTTGGCCCGCAGTTGCGTGTCTTTCAACGCCGTTCCGGCGCGCTCCCGGAAACAACCTTCAGCGCCCGTCATCGGTCCGCTCCAAAAGAAATTCGGCGATGTGCCGTCCCAAAACCGCGCTTCCTTTCTTGCCAAGGGCACCGGTAATGTTCATCAGACAGCCGCAATCGCCGGACACGATTTTTTCGGCCCCGCTCTGCTCGATATCGGCGGCCTTGTCGGTGACCATAGCAGCGGAGACGTCGGGCTGCTTGACGCTGAAGGTGCCGCCAAAACCACAACATTCCTTTTCCCGCTGAAGTTCCACGAGTTCGACTTTGGCCAATTGGCGGAGCAGTGTTTTTGGCTCATCGCGGATTCCCATCTCGCGTTGCGAATGGCAGGAGCCGTGCCAAGTCACCCGGATAGGATCGCCCCTGTCCTCCAGGGCAACGCCGGCCACGTGAACAAGGAACTCGGTTAATTCGAAAACGCGCTCGGCCAGGGCCTTCGCAGTTGCTTCCTCGGGGTAGCCTTCGAACAGGTAAGGATAATGCCTACGCATCATTCCGGCGCAAGACCCGGACGGCAGCACCACCGGGATATCCTTAGGGAATAGCTTGATCTGCGCCGCTGCCACGGCCCGGGCCTCGTCCCTGTGGCCGTTGTTGAAGGCCGGCTGGCCGCAGCAGCTCTGGCCCTGCGGAAAGATCATCTTGATCCCCTGGCGCTGCAACAGCTCCATCCCGGCCATGCCGGCCCGAGGATAGAACAGATCGACCAAGCAGGTGCCGAAAAAATAGACCGCTCCCGGTTTCTCCGGGTAGTCCCGATCAGTCATATCGATGTGCTCCCTTAATTGCGTCATATTCCTAAATAAGATCAGGAAGCTTTCCGCTCCCTACGTTTATTTGCCGCACTCAAGCGCTTACGATAGCGCTCAAGACGGCGATATGAGACTTCTGTACGGGCTTCTTCGTGGCCCATATCTTGGGTCACCTCTTTTACGTAACGCAAGTGGCTGGCCGCCGCGTCCCTGGCCTTATCCGAGTCTCCGTCCATGATGGGTCTGTAGATTGCACAGTGTTGCTTGAGCAACAAGTCCCGCGAACCGGGGTGGGTGTAGAGCTGCATTCGATTGAAGAAAACGCCCTTGCGCAGCAGGGTGAAGAGACTGCGTGAGACGTGAAGAAGCACCACGTTATGGCTTGCCTCAGCAATGGCCATATGGAAATCGGCATCGACGTCAGCTTCCCGAGTAGGGTCCTCGGTCCCATGGGCCTTCTCCATGGCCTCGATGCAGACGGTCAGCAACTCCCGATCCACATCTGTCGCCCTTAGCGCCGCGAAGTAAGCGGATGTGCCATCGAGGAAAGTGCGAAACTCAAGAAAATCCTGGGCGGTGCTTGGAGCGTTTTGAAAGAGAGCCGCCAGGGGATCGGTCAGCGACGGAGCAAGGAAATTGCAAACATATGTCCCCCCTCCATGTTTTGTCTCCAATAGCCCCTTTTTCTCGAGCTTTTGCAGAGCTTCGCGCAGGGACGGACGGGAAACATCCATCTGCTGGGCGAGATCGCGTTCGGACAGCAGCCGCTCACCAGGCACCAACACCCCCTGGATTACGAGCTTCTCCAGCTGGATGGCTACAACATCGGATATTTTTTCCTGTTTGATACGTTTGTAGGCTACCATATCCTGGCTCCGATGTGTTCAATAGCTTAATTGGCGCGAAAAATGCGCCGCAATCATCCCGATTATTCTTCACGAAAAAACTCAGTAGGTCAAATAATATTACCACTTTACAAATTGGTAAATAAATATTACCATCTATGCAATCGCAGGGACTTCTGTCTAGGTGACGGCCATATAATAACGAAAGAACAATCAGTTACGCACTTCCGAGTAGCATCATAATTGGTCAGTTATTTATCCGATTGTCCCATTGGCGTTAGCTCAAGGAGAAAATATCATGCGTAAGATCATTGCTTTAGCCGCCGTCACCATGATGGTCGGCGCCTTCAATACCCCGTCGTTCGCGGCGGACAAAAAAATCCTACTCAAAGTGCCTGTTTGGTTTCCCACTTCTTTACCTGCACTTGGCACATCACCAGCATGGGTCGCCAAGCACATTAACGCTGTAGGTGGAAGTCTTAAGATAAAGGTTTATGAGCCCAAAAAATTGGTTCCACCTAAAGAAATGTTAGAAGCTGTTTCAAAGGGACAGATAAATGGTGGATATACGACACCAGGTTACAACACAGGAAAATTAGGCGACAAAGGAGCAATCTTCTCTGCAGTTCCTTTCGGCCCCGATGCACCTGAGTTCTTAGCTTGGGTCTATTATGGTAACGGACGGAAGCTATGGCAGAAGACATATGACGATGCCGGTTTTAATGTTCAGTCTGTTCCTTGCGGCATTATTGCGCCTGAGACTTCTGGCTGGTTCAAAAAAGAAATTAAAACAGCTGCTGATCTAAAGGGATTGCGTATGCGGTTCTTCGGTCTTGGTGCACGTGTTATGGAAAAATTAGGGGTATCTACTTCTCAACTTCCTGGTGGTGAAATCGTGCCAGCTCTGCAAAAAGGTGCTATTGACGCAACTGAATTTTCTATGCCTGCAATTGATAAGAGATTGGGCATAAACAAAATCTTGAAATACAATTACTATCCTGGATGGCATCAGCCCGCCACTTTGTTCGACTTGATTATTAACAAGGACACTTGGAACAAAGAGATGAGCGAGGGGCAACGGACACTTATCGAATTGGCTTGCAAGGCAGTTATGACGGACGGACTGGCGATGGGTGAATCGATGCAGTTCGATACAATGAAAGATAATGTTAAAGCAGGCACTCAGAACAAATACTGGTCTCCTGAAATGTTAAGTACCTTCTCAACGAAATGGGACGAAGTGGTTGCAGATGCAATTAAGAAAGATCCTGGTTTCAAAGTGATTTGGGATGACCTTCAAACATTCCGGTCCAACTACAAAATCTGGAACACATGGGCCTACTTACCACGCCCCGGAACAAAACGTGTGAAGTGACAATCCTCTAACTTTTTTCTACCTAGCAGCACATGGCAGGGTGAAAGTTCTGCCATGTGCTTTTTCTCTATAAATACATGTGCTTTTTCTCTATAAAGAAACGTGGTAGAAAGTGGATGCTATGTCCGAATATATAAGCGCAAAAACCCATCACGTGCCAATCGTTACGTTCCTTAACGGTATTGTGCGACGTGTCGTTGAAGCCGCCGCATGGTTTAACGTAGGTCTGATTTTACTCATCATAACAACGGTCATATTGCGCTACGGTTTCCACCGCAACCAGCTATGGCTCGACTGGCCATTAGTGCCAATGGAAGAATTAATGTGGCACCTTTACTCTGTGCCGGTCATGTTTGGTTTA
>MDTC01037101.1_pt1 | contig 12193 bp, 7 predicted proteins | sample 811181 | NCBI WGS metagenome assembly MDTC01 (sample SAMN05326644, study PRJNA326480) | marine metagenome | isolation source: seawater | place: Pacific Ocean: North | collected 2011
AAGGACCATAAGTCTCAGTCAATCCATAGACGTGCGAGACATTAAACCCCATTCCTTCAATGCCAGCTATGACCGCAGCTGGCGGCGCAGCGCCGGCGGTCATCGCACTCACTTTGTGTTCCACCCCCTGCTTGAGCTCGTCCGCCGCATTGATCAGCGTGTTGAGTACAACAGGTGCACCGCAGAAATGTGTGACTTCATGGGATTTGATCGCCGCGAAAATAGCGTCATCTCTCACATGCCGCAAACAGACACTGGTACCTGTTACTGCTGCAAGCGTCCAGGGAAAACACCAGCCGTTGCAATGAAACATTGGCAGCGTCCATAGATAGACTGGATGCGCCGTCATGTCCCAGCACATCGCCATGGAAACTGCATTGAGATAGGCACCTCGATGGTGAAAAACGACACCCTTGGGATTGCCCGTGGTACCGGAAGTGTAATTCAGGGAAATAGCCTGCCATTCATCTCCGATCTGAAAACAGCGGAAATCTGGGTCGCCAGTTTTCAGCACTTCTTCATAGTTTTTCTCGCCAAGCAATTCCCCACCGGAAAAATTTGGGTCATCTATGTCGATCAACACAGGCTTATCAGCCACGAGTTCCAGCGCCGCCTTGATGGTGTCGCTATATTCACGGTCAGCAAACAACACCTTGGTTTCCGCATGATCCAGGATAAATGCTATGGCCTTGGCATCTAGCCGGACATTCAGTGCGTTAAGCACGGCGCCTGTCATTGGCACACCAAAATGAGCCTCAAAAGTCTCCGGCGTGTTCGCCCCCATAAAGGATACAGTGTCACCTTCACCGATACCCATCCTGGTCAGTGCCGAAGCCAGCAAGCAACAGCGCTGATAGGTTTCTGCCCAAGTGTAGCGGGTCTCTCCATGAATCACAGAGATGCGGTCGGGGTAAATGCTGGCGCTACGCTCAATAAAACTAAGAGGGGTTAAGGGAGCGAAATTCGCCTGGTTCATATCCAGGTTCTGCTCGTAAATATTATTCGCGCTCATGTTGTTTTTTATACCTGTATACTTTTATTCTGATGCTCTCAACCTGCTGCAGGTGCTGCTTCCCAGCTCTATGCTATTTGCGCTGTTTTCAGCCAGGCCCGGGACAACAGCCGCTTTTATCCAAATATCGCCCTTAACTCTCATAAAATCACATAAAGGCCTTATCGCCTGCAGTTAACCATCAGGCGCCATAAAGCGTCTCCGCATCAGGCCCCCTATTCCAACAGTTACAGGGTATCTCAATCCCAAGATTATTCGCAACGCAATCAGACAATTGCATTGCCTCTTGCCAGTCCCGCGTGATCCATATTTTTAGCACCCTCTTCAGTCACTGTTTGCAATAAAAAGCCGCAATTTCGCTCAACATACGCTTGATGTCCACAGCAGGGCTGATCAGGTCCATGAGCGATAGCTCACCGCCATGGACCTCAATGACGAAAAAGCGCGCTGGGGTGCCTCGCCTCATCGCGATAAAGACAAGGATGGTAGAGCCCTCTCTGTTAGGACGGATGGTGGAAATATCGGTACTTCGGGTAGCTTGAATCTCGAATACCAATAACGACCCGGCCATCGATATTTGAAGCAACACCAACTCACAGCGTTTGCAGGAATCGCTGCTGCGCCGCCGCAAGCGAACTATCAAAAGGACCTAGGCCGCAACAAATCGCGTTTGGGATTCGCCTTCAAGCTGCTGCAATGCGGATAACAAAGTCAATAAAACCGAGGCCACTCTGTTGGAGTGTGCTGACAAAATAAAGTTATTCAGGCCTTAAACCCGCCCATTTGGTAGCGTTGCAATATATTCCGCCGTTAAGATTTTCGCCCGCGACAGCTCAAGAATGGAGACAGTTCGGAAGCTTCACGTAAGTCAGCCACTTTGGGCTAGAATAGGTGCATGAGAAAAAGAACCAAATGGCTAAAAATGCTGGAATCACTCGTTCCTGAGGGCCTCGACCAATCCGCCCTCGCCCGGCTTGGCCTGCAGCGTCTCTTGCTGCTACGTGCGCTCATCACAATTTTCAGTGCTCTCGGTGTGGTAATTTTTCAGAGCCTTTCCAGTATTACAGTCCCAGACAACCTGATCATTGCACTGCTGCTTGTGATTGCGCTCTCACTGGGATTTGGATTCTGGCGCTTGAAAGTGGATACCGTCATTAGCCAACGCGAGCTGTTCGGCCATCTGCTTATCGATGTCGTGGTGCTGGTGGTATTGCTCAGTAATACCGGGGGCGCAAGTAATCCACTAATTTCCTACTTATTGGTCCTTTTGGCGGTTACCGCCACGATATTACCGAGGGGATTTGTTTATACATTTACCCTAGCCGGCATCCTGATTTATAGCTACTTTCTGCTGCGAGATATTAGCTCCGGCCAAGCTATGTCTATGGCCTCTATGGATCAGGACAGAATTTTTGAGCTTCACTTGGTCGGCATGTGGATTATCTTCTCTGTCAGTGCCGTTCTCATTTCGGTGTTTCTCACGCGCATGTCCGCTGCCATTAGGGACAGGGAATTGAACTTAGCGGTGGCCCGGGAGAACGAGTTGCGCAACGAGCAGTTGGTGGCGATTGGCACACTTGCCGCAGGCACAGCGCATGCACTGGGAACACCCTTGTCAACCATGTCAGTGCTGCTCACCGAGTTAGACAACCTCGATGAGGAACAGCTGAAGACCAGCCATATCAAAGAAGACATCTCTGTACTCAGGCAGCAGGTTGTTCGCTGCAGGGATTCTCTCAACCAACTCATACGTTATTACCACAAGGACAATCCCGCCGAAGAGGAAAGCCTGTCGCTGTCAGACTTTGCCTCAGACATCTCTGACTACATCACCAACATTCATCCCTCTGCCAAAGTTAATTTCATGATAGAGACCGAGGCAGACCCGGTCGTGATCTCCGATCAAAGCGTCAAACATGCCGTGATCAACATCATTGAGAACGGTATCAAGGCGGCGAGCCACGAAGTCAACGTAAGCTTTAGACTAAGCCGTAATTCCCAGATCGAAATCTCAATCGATGACGATGGCCCAGGAATCCCTGCGAAAGTCATGGAGAATATGGGAGAGCCTTTCATCTCGACCCGAAAGGACAGCATGGGCCTGGGTATATTTTTGGCCAACGCAGCAATTCAGCGCATTGGCGGCAGCATTGAAATGTTCAACCTCAAGTTGGGTGGCGCATTAACGCTTATAAGACTTCCCATGACCAAAGTACAAGAAGCTTGAAATGCCGAGAAGGGAGAGCTAATCAATGAGCGAAGCCGATCAAAGGGCCCAACTGCTGCTGGTTGAGGATGACGAAGTCTTTGCCAGGGTAGTTGCACGCGCACTGAGTCAGCGCAGCTATGACGTGGCACACGCGGTCGACAATCCTTCCGCGCACCAATTCATCAACTCCCGCACATTCAATATGGCAATTCTTGATCTGAATCTTGGCGGAGAAACTTCCCTAGAACTGATCAAACCCCTTAAAACCAGGAATCCGTCAATCCAAATTCTGATTCTGACTGGCTATGCCAGCATCGCCACCGCGGTGGAGGCCATCAAACTAGGCGCAGACAATTATCTGGCAAAACCCGCTGATACCGAGGAGATACTCACGGCCCTGCTGGGCAGCAGTGAACTCGGCGAATTAAGCAAGGCTAACGTGTCTAAAATGGAACCCATGTCGATAAGGCGACTGGAGTGGGAGCATATCCAGAAAGTCTTGAAAGAAAATAATGGCAATATTTCTGCCACTGCCAGGCAGCTCAAGATGCATCGACGAACCCTGCAACGCAAACTGCAAAAAAAACCTGTCGCAAGATGAACGTTGGCTTTTAAGCCGACGTTTCATCTGATAATGAGCGCCAGGGCGGCCGCTGCGGCACTGGCGAATTCGGCGTACAGTAATTGCAGCGTGAAACTGTCAGAAATGCTCTCGGCGAGAATTCCCCAGGCCCTGACGCTTGCGAGCGCAGCATAGCTGAAAAGGAACAAGAGCGGAGCCGGATCCAGAAACCTCTCCTGCAATGCACCTAGCAGAGAGTGCAGTACCAGTGTCGCCATCAGTCCGATATGTGTTGCCTTTAGCTCGGTGTAACCGAGCTCATCAACAAGTTCTATGCCGAGATTGGCAAACCAGACTATCGGGGCAAACAGGAGCAGTGCCATGAGAACCGCATACAGCAGTCCGTTAGCCAGCAGGTAAGATCCGGGGTAAAGGCGCGTAAAAGTATTTAAGAAACTCCCTCGTAGTGTCTGTTGTTGCTGAGCAAAGCGCCGCGTTAGTACTACTGGTTTTCGCGCAATCTGGATTTGCGTTAATCGCTCTAGCGTCGGGTTAAAGGCGCCATGCTAAGATGCCGCCCCCCATCCACGATCAGGGTTTCGCCGGTGACAACCTGCGGACCCGTGACGAAATGCACAATAGCATCGGCGACGGTCTCGGGGGTGGCCGTAACCCCCAGCGGCGCATTGTCACGATTAAATGCCATGATTTTGGCGTAACGTTCTTCACCGAAACCTTCTCGCAACCATTCACCCTCAATAAAACCAGGGCATACGGCATTGATACGTAACTTCGGACCCAGTGCCCTTGCCAGGGAAAGGGTCATGGTTACCATCGCGCCTTTTGAGGCCGCGTAAGCGACACAACTGCCTATCCCCGTTACGCCTGCGGTGGATGCCACATTAACCACAACGCCTCCATCTTCCTGAGACTGCATCGCCGCCGCAACCGCACGCACCATCTGATAGGCCCCAATCACGTTAACACCATAGATGCGCCGGAAGTCCGCGGCGTCTAGCCCATCCAGGTCGGCATGGTCCACAAACTTGGTGGTGCCGGCATTGTTGACCAACACGTCGATGCGGCCCCATTTTTCTATCGCTGCCTGCGCCATTGCACGGCAGTCCGCATCCTCTGCAACGTTCGCCTGCATAACAAGGGTTTCAACTCCCGCTTGCTCGCAGTCACTGGCCACCGCATTGGCGCCATCTGGGTTGCTGTTGTAATTGATCACTACATGGCAGCCCAATGAGGCCAAAAGGCGAGCGGTAGCTGCACCTACGCCGCTACTTGATCCGGTAACGATAGCCACGCGTTTAATTAAGTCTTTCACTATGCCGTCCTGATTATTTTGTTTACAAGTATGTACGTTAAAGCTAGCACATAACCGGTTTAATTCCCGCACTCGACAGAGTTGGCTGTAAGCCAATATTTCTCGGGATGAGATGAGTGAAATGCGAGATAGTAAGTTGTTGCAACTAGCAATTATCTCGTTACAATAGGTAACACTTTTTTGGGGCGTGCCAACCTGCATATGTCCTGTTTTTAAAGAAAGTCTGTAGGACATAAAAAATCCAAGTACAGGGAACATTTTCTAGCAAACTAAGATAAACCGGAATGCGTCAGTTACCTTGACTCATGCATATCCTGCAAGACCGCAAACCGTATCTGGTGGCGCGCGACAACTGCTCGTCCGTCTTGAAGGCTGGAGGCCTCAGTGAAAAAGCAACATTTAGTAGCCCTTGGCATTCTTGCGTTTATCACCGTGTGGATGTGGATTCCGCGCTCTGGCACCAGTACCGCAGAAGTCCGGGCAGAGCCTGAGCGCGAAATCCAGGCAGTAGCTGAAGGCCAACCGGTTAGCGAAGACCCCAACGTCATCTCGGTGCGGGCCGAACGCATTGGCCCGGAACCTTATACCGAACAGCTATTGGTAAGAGGAAGAACCCAGGCCTTTCGTCACGTCCAGGTCCGGGCTGAGCAGGCTGGCCGCATTGTCAGTAACCCCGTGGCGCGAGGTGCGCGTGTGCAGGCAGGTGATGTGTTGTGTGAGATCGCTACCGACGACCGTGCAGCTAATCTCAACGAAGCCGTAGCCCAGCGCGAGCGCGCCCAGTTCGAGTACGATGCCGCGGTGGATTTGCAGGCACGCAATCTTCAGTCTGACGTAGCGGTCGCTCAACTCAAGGCTGCATTGGAATCATCCCAAGCAGCAGTTGCAAGGGCACAACTCGCGGTCGATCGAACCCAAATCGTTGCTCCCTTCGACGGCGTCATTGAAACGCGCACTGTCGAAGTTGGAGATTTACTGAACGCGGGAACCGCCTGTGCTTCTGTGCTCGATGACAGCCCGATGCTTCTGGTCGGGCTGGTCCCGGAACAAGAAGTGACCCGTATTCAGGTCGGCGCAGCTGTGGATGGTGTCCTTCTCAACGGACAGCGTGTTACTGGCACCGTGACTTTTCTGTCTGCGGCGGCAGATCCCGTATCCCGCAGTTATCGCATCGAAGTGGAAGTTGATCCGAGCGATCAGACCATACGCGAAGGCATTACTACCGAAATTCTGGTGGATGCAGATGAGGTCATGGCTCATCGTATCCCCTCTTCCGCACTAACCCTGGACGATAATGGGGACATTGGTGTCAAGCTGATTGAGGCGGGCGACAAGGTTGCTTTCCGCAAGGTCAATATAGTCGGCGACGACACCAACCAACTTAATCCAGGCATCTGGGTGACCGGCCTTCAAGGCCCAGTCACCCTGGTTACCGTCGGCCAGGAAATTGTTTTCAGCGGACAGACCGTAGCCGCCAACTTTGAATGGGATCAGTAGCAGCAAGCTAATAGCGAACAAGCCTTATGATTAATTACATAGACACCGCTGTAGCTCGTTCTCGAACCACCTTGAGCGTGTTCGTCGCAATTATGGTAACTGGATTTGCTTCCTACCTCACCATCCCCGTCGAATTGAACCCTGACGTTGACGTGCCAATCATCGTGACCACTATCATTCACGAGGGCATTTCCCCAGAAGACGCGGAGCGTTTGCTCGCCAAACCTGCAGAGCTGGAACTCAAAATCCTGGACGGCATCACCCAGATCAGCTCCTTCTCCAGTGAAAACGCTGCAACCATAATTACTGAGTTCGATATCGACTTCGAGTCTTCTACCGCCCTGGCAGATGTGCGCGAGGCCATCAATCGTTCCAAGGCGCGCTTCCCGCAAAATACGGAAGAGCCTCTCATCACTGAAGTCTCCGCCGCTGAGCTCCCGATTGTCCAGATCGCCATTGGCGGAGAGGGTGTTCCGGAGCGAGTTCTGCTTCGAATTGCCGAAGAGCTGCAACGCGAAATTGAAATTCTGCCACCTGTGTTGGAAGCGGCGATGGTAGGCAATCGCGAGGAATTGCTGGAAGCAGTCATAGACCCGGCCAAGCTTGAGACTTACGGTATCCCTAATTCTGCAATTGTCCAGGCCGTCACCAGCAATAACCGCTTGATCCCTGCTGGCCAGGTTGACACCGGACAGGGAAGCTTTTCCGTCAAAGTACCCGGTCTGATCGAAAACGCCAGCGACCTCTTTGATCTGCCCCTGGCTTCGTCTGCAGACGGTGTGCTCACAGTCTCTGACATTGCCGATGTGCGCCGCACTTTTAAGGATGCAACGCGCTACGCTTTCGCCAATGGCTCATCGTCGATCTCTCTCAACGTCATGAAACGTAATGGTGCGAACCTAGTTGAGGCTATGACCCAGGTCGACACGGTCGTGAATGAGATTCGCCCCACCCTGCCGCCAGCCGTATCCGTGTCATACATCAACAACACTGCTCCGCTAGTCATAGAACAGAATATGGGACTGCAGGGGAATATGGCCACAGCCATGGTTCTAGTTTTGATCGTGGTCATAGCATCGGTGGGGGTACGTTCCGGCTTGCTAGTCACACTTGCTGTACCATTCTCCTTCTTCTTTGCCTTCATCATCATCAGCCTGCTGGGGTTCACCTACAACTTCATGGTAATTTTTGGCTTGCTGCTTGGTCTCGGCATGCTTATTGACGGCGCCATCGTTATGGTGGAATACGCTGACCGTAAAATGGCCGAGGGTATGGATAGTGTCGAGGCCTATCGCATGGCAGTAGGTCGTATGTTTTGGCCGATCCTGGCGTCTACCGCCACTACCCTGGCAGCTTTTCTGCCCATCATGTTCTGGCCTGGTGTAGCGGGGCAGTTTATGAGTTACCTCCCGATCACCGTATTCGCCGTCTTAATTGGTTCCCTGTTTTACGCGCTGCTGTTTGCACCAACGATTGGCGCGCTAATAGGCCGCTCAACTGGCGGCGACAGTGGCTATCTGCAGGCGCTTGAGAAGGGTGATCCGGAACAAACGCGGGGTGTTACTGGCTACTATGCCAAGGTACTTGATCTTGCAGTGCGCATGCCGATTGCGGTGTTTGTTCTCAGCATCGTGATGCTGGTTACTATCGTGACTGCCTATGGCCGCTACGGTGCGGGTATTGAATTCTTCACCGGCGTCGAGCCCAGCCAGACCCGGATTCAGGTTTTTGCCCGCGGCAACTTCTCACCCGCAGAGGTGCGCAATGTCATGCTGGATGTGGAGTCCCGCATCCGTGCAGCTGGACACATCAAGGGGATTATTACCCAATCAGGTGCAGGTCAGCAGATGGGTGGTGACCAGCAAACCGCGCCAGATCTAATTGGCAGCATTTTTGTCGAAATGACTGATCGTAGAGACCGCGACATCGACGGCTTTGAGGTGGAAAACCTGTATCGAGAAGCTGTCACCAACATGCCTGGCGTGCGCGCCGAGGTGGTTACCGTTGAGAATGGCCCACCAGTGGGTAAAGAAATTCAAATTGAACTTTCCGGAGACGACCTAGACCAACTGTTTGCCGAGGCCACTCGCATTCGTACCTATATGGAAAAAGAGTTGGGCTCAGAACTCATCGACATTGACGATACCGCACCCATTCCTGGCATCGAATTGGAATTCATCGTGGATCGCGCCCGCGCCGCCATGCTCGGCGCCAATATGACCGAAATTGGTACTGCGATCCAATTAATGACTAACGGCATCTTTATGGGTGATTATCGCCCCGATGACAGTGAGGAGGAAGTCGACATTCGAGTTCGCTATCCTGCTGAATATCGCGGCATTGATCAGATGGAAGACATTCGAATCAGCACTGTAAACGGACCAGTGCCAATTAGCAGTTTTGTCTCTCGCGTCGCGCAACCGAAAGTTAGTTCCATCCAAAGGGTAGATGGTGCCCGCGTGGTTTATGTGCGTGCAAACCCTGCTCCCGGCGTGGTGGCTGACAATAAGCTACGGGAAATCTCCGCCTGGCTAGAAGAGAATCCACCTGAAAATGGTGTAATCTATCAGTTCCGGGGTGCCAACGAAGAGCAGGAGCAGTCCGCAGCCTTCCTTGGCCAGGCTTTCTCACTGGCCATGGCCCTGATGGCGATTCTTCTTGTAACTCAGTTCAACAGCTACTATCAAGCACTCTTGATCCTTTCATCGGTTCTGCTCTCTACCGCTGGCGTGCTCTTAGGTCTGCTCACGACGGGCCAAACTTTCTCGGTAATCCTTACCGGTATTGGCATCGTTGCACTGTCGGGAATTATTGTGAATAACAATATCGTACTCATTGACACCTTCAATGTATTGCGTCACGAACACCCCGACTGGGAATTGAGGAAAATAATTGTGCACACCGGTGTCCAGCGCCTGCGGCCAGTATTCTTGACAACGTTCACGACCGGTTTTGGACTATTGCCCCTGGCAATGGGTGTTTCAGTAGACCTTATAGGTGCAGAAATCGAAGTGGGCGGCCCTATTACTTCGCAATGGGTCAGCCTCGCCTCTGCCATCGTGTTCGGACTCTCCTTCGCCACCATACTGACGCTGATCGTTACACCTGCGATGCTGGCTCTACCGCAACGGCTGCGGAATCTGTTTCGTCGCAAGCCAACAACCAGCGCACAGGCGCGAGCTAGCCTGGCTTCCTGAGTTTAGCGAGCCTGGCCAACCCGAGGGTCAGGGCAAAATTCTTATCAACCCAAACCCCGTATAACCACAATCTAGCACCCTACCCCCAATTCATGACACAATCCTCGTCTAATTCGAAGCCCATCTAAAGACAATGGCACTGTTAGCCGCCTTCTTCTTAATAAGTATACTGTTCTCGTTTCTCTGCTCCATTCTTGAAGCCGTGTTGCTAAGTATTACCCCTGCCTATGTGGGCATTCAGCAACAGCGGCAGTCGCGAATCGCGGATGACTTGGTGCGTTTCAAGGATGATATCGACCGACCGCTGGCCGCCATCCTGACCTTGAACACAATTGCCCACACCGTTGGAGCGATCGGCGTCGGGTCCCAGGCAGCTGAAATTTTTGGGGAATCCATGCTCACCATCGCAGGTATTCCCCTGATAAGCCTGGAGGCTCTTATTGCTGGTCTGATGACGCTGGCGATCCTGATCTTTTCAGAAGTCATCCCCAAGACCATGGGAGCTAACAATTGGGAAGCGCTGACCCCTTTTAGCATCGCGGCTCTGAAAGTCATGCTGCTGCTACTCGCGCCGTTGGTATGGATTAGCCAGTACATCACTCGTCACCTGAAAAAAGACAAAGACAAACCCGTCCTTAGCCGCAGCGATTTTCTGGCTATGGCCGAAATTGGCAAAGAGCACGGCGTTCTTGAGGAAAATGAGCAGACGATAATCCACAACCTACTACGCTTTTCGAAGGTGCTGGTCAAGGATGTGATGACTCCGCGCATAGTGGTGATTGCAGCCAGTGAAACCTCCACGGTTAGAGAGTTTCATGAGCAGCATGCGGATCTGCCCTTTTCCAGAATCCCTATCTATCACGATAAAAATGACAACGTGACAGGTTACGTCTTGAAGGATGATGTTTTACTGAACCTAGTAGACGAAAAGGATGAAAAGAATCTGCGGGACTTGCGACGAGATATCATCGTGGTGCATAAAACCCTGCCCATCCCCGACCTTCTCGACACATTCATCATCAAGAAGGAACATCTGGCACTGGTGGTAGATGAATTCGGTGGTATGGAAGGTATTGTGACTATGGAAGACATCATCGAGACTCTGCTCGGTCTTGAAATTGTTGATGAGTCTGATAACGAAGAGAACATGCAGGCATTGGCCCGCAAAAACTGGGAGCGACGGGCTAAACGGCTGGGATTTATGACCAAGCCCGAGGACTTCGAGAAACCAGTTACGGACTAGAGCCTGATCGTAATAGTTTAAAAACCTAAGCCGAATACATTGTATATCCCCTGCTACTTCCCCCTTCACCCTGACGCGCATATAGGGCGGACAACCAAAAACATTCGGATCCAGGACAAATAAGCCAGACAAGACAATCGAAATATTAAGCAGGACTATCGGTAGGTACGATTGGCAATCACAACTTCCATCAGCAGCAGCAACATCACCAGACCAAGAATCCACCACCACAACCGTTGCGGACGCTCCAACTCTTCGATGAGTTGTGCGGTTTGCACCGCGCGTGACTGCATCGGACTGGTGTCCGGGTTAACTACAGCATCATAAAGGGTCGAAAGAGGTAATCGAGTCAGATTGCTCTCTTCAGGCAGTATATTTACTGCATAGCGCGCCGCACTATCGCCAGCCGAGGCGGTCAGTATTCCAGGTTCGCTGGCGATCAAAACGTTGTTCTCTGCCAGACTGAAGGTTTGATTGTCGACGTTGCTAACGATGACAGGGTTTTGCTCTGATCCGGGCAGGGAAAAGTTAATGCTGTCGCCGATGTTGAATGACCTTGGCCCGATCTCTGATTGTACGAGGTGTCTCAGAGTTTCATGGATAAAAGGCAGAAATAGCCCCTGCAGCGGCAAATTATTCCACTCCAGATCCAGACTCGAAGCAAACAGCAGCACTCTGCCCTCACCAACATCTTTTTCAACCAACGCCGCCTCAGTGTTGTCGAACTGCATGAGCACATTGGCTTCCTCAGTTGGCATAAGCAGCCAATGCCCCTTAAAGCGCGCCATCCAATCGCTCTCCAGTGGTCGCAGAATCGGGTGCCGCCGATCATAGTCTGCAATCACCAGGTAATCACCGCGGCCTAGCATATCTGTGCTCTGGAGCTGGCCCGGCGTGATTTCTCCAAACTGGCGATTGAACAACTCAGCATCGACCCGGTCTCCAGGTGCAATCAGCAGACTACCCCCCTGGTTGACGTAATCGGTCAATTCGTTTGCCTGGTCGGTGCTGAGATCGCCCACATTGAGCAATGCCACGACATCACTCTGGCGCAACGCGGAAGCAGACAATTCCGCTGATTCGATAGTCTGCAGGGCGAATGGCGACCCCTCTGTACTGCTCACCGCCAGCCCAAACCAG
>MDTC01097409.1_pt1 | contig 12193 bp, 11 predicted proteins | sample 811181 | NCBI WGS metagenome assembly MDTC01 (sample SAMN05326644, study PRJNA326480) | marine metagenome | isolation source: seawater | place: Pacific Ocean: North | collected 2011
ATCTTGCCTTTGTTATTTACAAGTAATTTTTTATGAACCAAATAAATCTTTTTATTGAACTAATCAGATTAAAAAGGCCTATTGGATATATGCTACTTTTTTGGCCTTGTAGTTGGGGTTTAACTCTGGCTTTTGATTTTGCGAATAACCTAAACATATATTTTTTCTACTTGATTCTTTTTTTTCTTGGCTCATTATTAATGAGATCTGCAGGTTGTATTGTTAATGATATAATTGATAGAAAATTTGATAAAAGAGTTTTAAGAACAAAGGAAAGACCAATAGCCTCAGGAAAAATTTCTGTAAGACTTGCAATAATCTATGCAGCATTTCTTTGTTTTTTAGCTTTCTTAGTTTTAGTTAATTTTAACTATTTAACTATTTTTTTGGCTTTAGCTTCTATGCCTTTAGCATTTACATATCCACTAATGAAGAGATATACTTACTGGCCTCAACTCTTCTTAGGAATTACATTTAATTATGGTTTAATTCTTGGATGGACATCGATTACTGGTCAATTAGATATAATTCCAATAATTTTTTATTTTGGAGCCATATTTTGGACACTCGGTTACGACACTATATACGGATTTCAAGATATCAAAGACGATGAAATTATAGGTTTAAAATCAACTTCAATAAAATTTAAGAAAAACTCTAAAATGTTTTTATTTTTATGCTATTTTGTTTTAATTTCATGTTTAATATTTGGAGGTTATGTATCCAAATTTAGTGAAATTTATTTTTTATTTTTATTATTACCTATGGTTCACCTTTTTTTTTATCAAATCCGCTTATTCAAATCAGATCAGCCACAAACATGTTTAAGACTATTCAAAAGTAATAATTTTTTTGGTCTAATCATTTTTACTAATATCTTAATAGCAAAAATCTTATAATGCAAAAATCTCAAATTTATATTAGGCTTTATAAAGACTATTCTAAAAAATATTTAGATAAAATTATCTTATCCGCTTTTCTTTCAATATTAGTTGCCGGAAGCACTTCTGCAATAGCATGGTTGCTAGATCCAGCTATTAAAAAATTATTTATAGAAAAAGATCAGTCACTAATTTTTATAATACCTCTTATGATCGTTATTGCATTTGCAACAAAAGGTCTTTCTTTGTACTTTGCAAAATCTACTATGATCGGTGTTGGTGAAGAAGTTAAAAAGAAACTTCAATATGACATGACAAAATCGCTTATAAAAGCAGATACTCAAATAATAGACAAAAAACATTCAGGAAAATTTATATCTAATTTAGTTTATGATGTTACTCACATAACTAACTTGCCAAGTTATGCCTTATTAACTTTATTCAAAGATTCTCTGACATTAATTGGATTATTGATAGTTATGTTTACACAAAATTGGAAATTAGCACTTATTTCAATTATAATGATACCTTTAGCAGGTGTATCAGCAAAAATTTTAGGAAAACGAATAGGAAAAGTTGCAACCCAGGCTCAAGAAAAATCTGGATTCTTAACAACTTACTTAGTTGAATTATTTAAAAATCATAAGTTAATTAAAATTTTTCAGAAAGAAAATTATGAAAGTTCAAGGGCAAATCTTCACTTAGAGCAATTAAAAGAAAAAAATAAAAAAATTCAAGTTGTTTTTGTTAGAATGTCTCCAATTATGGAAACCTTGACTGGAATTATGATTGCAGCATTAATTTTTTATTCAGGAAAACTTATGGCGGAAAATCAACTTGACATAAATAACTTCTTTTCTTTTTTAGCAGCAATGATGCTTGCATATCAACCTGTAAGATCATTATCGACACTAAATATGGTTTTAAATCAAGGTTTATCTGCTGCTTCTAGAATATTTCCAATAATTGATAATCAAAATCAAATAAACGAAATAGAGAATGCAAGTGACTTAAATATTCAAAATGCAAAGATAAATTTTAATGATGTAAATTTTTTCTATGAAAAAGAAGAAGGTAAAATTTTAAAATCAATTAATTTAGAATTTGTAGGAGGAAAAATGACATCCCTTGTTGGTTATAGTGGATCCGGAAAATCAACTATTTTAAATTTAATTCCAAGATTTTATGACCCACAGTCTGGTGACATTTTAATTGATAATCAATCAATTTATAAAACAAAAATAAAATCCTTAAGGGACTGTATTTCTTTAGTCAGTCAAGAAACAACTTTGTTTGATGATACTATTAGAAATAATATTAGATACTCAAAAGACGATGCTACTGATGAGGAAATTATGGAAGCAGCAAGATTATCTTATTGTGATGAATTCATAAATAAATTACCAAATAAATATGATACGCTTATTGGAGAGAATGGAATTAGATTATCAGGTGGTGAAAAGCAAAGAATTTCTATAGCGCGTGCAATGATGAAAAAAAGCCCCATTATATTACTTGATGAAGCAACTTCGTCTCTAGACAGTGAAACAGAGTCTAAAATACAAGATGCCCTATCTATTTTAACCAAAAATAAAACAACAATAGTTATTGCACATAGACTTTCTACAATATTAAATTCTCACAATATATTTGTAATCGACTCTGGAAAAATGGTAGCCGAAGGTAAGCATGATGATTTGATTAAAAAATCAATACTTTATAAAACTTTTTATGAGAAGCAAATTCATAAATAATTATGTTTATCATTTATCAATTACTTTTGTCGGTAATATTTATATTTTCTCCAATAATAATATTTTTCAGAATTTTAAAAAATAAAGAAGATAAAATCAGATTTAAAGAAAAATTTTGTTTTTTTTCGAAAAAAAGAGGAGATGGAAAATTAATATGGTTTCATGGATCTAGTGTAGGGGAAATAATGAGCATTCTTCCTATAATAAATGAATATGAGAAAAAAAAATCTATAAATAAAATTTTAATTACATCAAGTACATTAAGTTCCTCAAAGATACTAGAAAGGTTTAAATTTAAAAAAGTAATTCACCAGTTTTATCCAATAGATCACGTTTTTTTTTCTAATAAGTTTTTAAATTATTGGAAACCAAGTGTGGCAATATTTTTAGAATCTGAAATTTGGCCTGGTATGTTTATAGTTTTAAAAAAGAAAAAGATTCCTTTAGTTTTATTAAATGCTAGAATTACCAAAAAAACATATGAACGCTGGCAAATAATTAGAAAATTCTCTTATTCTATTTTCAACCTGATTAGTCATGCGTATCCCCAAAACAATGAAACAAAAAATTATTTAAAAAGATTAAATGTTAAAAATGTTAATTTTATAGGAAATTTAAAATTTTCTGAAAATAATAAGCTTACAAATAAAACTATAAATGAGGGATTTATTTTAAAATTCAAAAAATATAAAACATTTATTGCAGCAAGCACTCATAATTCAGAAGAACTTTTTGCGGCAAAAACACACTTGATATTAAAAAAGAAATACAAAAACTTAATCACTATAATTATTCCAAGACACGTCCATAGAGTAAATCAAATTATTGATCAATTTAAGGAACTAAATTTGAATATTCTTACTCACAGCTCAAATAATAAAAGTTTGAAAAATATTGATATTTATCTTGTTGATACTTTTGGAGACTCTAAAAACTTTTATCGAATTGCAACCACAGTCTTTTTAGGTGGATCAATAATCAATCGAGGGGGGCAAAATCCTTTAGAACCTGCAAGATTTGGAGCAAGAATATTACACGGCCCTAATATATCAAATTTTAAAGAAGTCTATAAATATTTAAACATTTTAAAAATATCTCAAAAAATAAAAAAGCCTTCGGAGATTGCTGAAAAGATTATATTTAAAAAAAATATGAAAAAAGTATTAAATATAAATTATCTTGGAAAAATAATATTAAAAAAAACTATAAAAAAATTAGACAAATTTATTAATAATGATTTTTAAAAAACCTAAATTTTGGGACTATAAAAAGCCTAATTTTTTTGCTTTTTTGTTACTACCATTTTCCTACTTAGTAATGATCTTTAGTCTATTAAGGAGTAAAAAAAATAAAATTGTTAATATAAAAACAATTTGTATTGGAAATATTTATATAGGTGGAACAGGAAAAACGCCTCTATCGATAGAAACAATTAAAATTTTAAATGATTTAAACTATAAAACGTGTTTTATAAAAAAAAAATATTTAGATCAAATAGATGAACAAAAATTATTGCAGTCTAAAGGTAAACTATTTTGTGAAAAAGATAGAATTGATGCCTCAAATAAAGCTATAGATGAAAATTTTGATGTCGCAATTTTTGATGATGGACTTCAAGATAAAAAAATCAAATATGATTTAAGCATAGTTTGCTTTAATGAAAAAATAGGGATTGGAAACGGACTGGTGTTACCATCTGGTCCTCTAAGAGAAAGTTTCAAAAATTTGAAAAAATACGATGTAGCTTTTTTAAATGGAAATACTTTAAGTGAATCGAATTTAGAAAAAAAAATTAAAGAGGAAATTCCTAATTTAAAGATTTTTAAATCAATTTATTCTATAACAAATTTTGAAGAACTTAATAAAAATGAAAAATACTTAGTTTTTGCAGGAATAGGTAATTTTAGTAATTTTGTTGACTTATTAAAAAAAAATAATTTTAAAATTGTAAATACAATTCATTATCCAGATCATTATGATTATAGTGATAACGATATTAAAAAAATTAAGGATATAGCAAAATTGAATAATGCAAAAATTATTACCACAGAAAAAGATTATTTACGAATAGGAGATAAAAATAAAAATGAAATTGATGTAATTAAGATAAAACTAGATATAAAAAATAATCATGAGTTTATCAATTTTTTGCAAAAAAAATTATGAAAATAATAAAATATTTTTTTGAGTTCATATTTATTGGGGTCTTATTATTAATTTTTAAATTAATTGGGTACCGTTCAGCATCAAATTTGGGTGGGTTAATTGTAGGTATGATTGGACCTTTATTTAGATCTAAAAAAAATATTTCATCTAATATTAAAAAAGCTTTTCCAGAAATTGAAGAAAAAAAAATTAATTTAATTATTAAAGATATGTGGAGGAATTATGGAAGAATTTTGGCAGACTACGTATCAATTAAAAATTTTAGGGAATCCAAATTAAATCGATACCTTGAAGTTGAGGGAAATGAAATATTTGAAGAAATAAAAAAAAAGAATGAACAAGTAGTTTTTATATCAGGCCACTTTAATAACTTTGAATTAATGGCAATGGAAATAGAAAAATCAAATATTAATGTTGCAGCAATTTATAGGCCATTGAATAACCTTTTTTTAAATAAAATTATGGAAAAAATAAGAAAGAAATATATTTGCAAGCATCAAATTAAAAAAGGTATTTCTGGAACAAGAGAAATCATTAGGTTATACAAAAAAGGTTTTTCAATTGCGCTAATGATTGATCAAAGAGTAAGTGAAGGAATAAAATTAAGTTTTTTTGGACAGCCAGCTTTTACAACAACGATTCCTGCTCAATTAGTAAAAAAGTTCAACTGCAGAATTGTACCTATATACATTGAGAGAATTGATAAATTTTATTATAAAATGAAAATAAATAGACCTATAAAATTTGAGAAAGATCAATCTATTGAAAATATATCAACTATTTTAAACCAAGAACTTGAAAATATGATTTTAAAAAAACCAAGCCAGTGGATTTGGTCACATAATCGTTGGAAGTAAAACTTATTTCTTATTTAGTTCTTCTCTTTTTTTATAGGCTTCCAAATAAGAATAATATGGTTCTTGTAATTCCACATTCCAATAGTTAAGATTATCTAGACTTATTTTTTTTCCAGAAACAGCACATACAACATGATCTCCTTTTTCAATTATTTGAAAGTTATTTGGTAAATATCTTAATTTTGCTAATTTTTTATTCATTTATAGTTTATATATTTATACATGATAGTTGGGATTATAGGAAGTGGTGGCAGAGAACATGCAATTTGTGAGGCATTAAATAAATCAGAGAGAGTTAACAAATTATATTGTTTTCCTGGAAATGCTGGTACAGCAGAAATTGCAACCAATATAGTTTTGGATTTAAATAATTTTGAAGAAATTAAAAACTTTATTTTAGAAAAAAAAATAGATTTGGTAGTTGTTGGACCTGAAAAACCATTAGTTGATGGTATAGTAGATTACTTAGAAAAATTTAACATAAAAGTGTTTGGACCTAATAAAGTTGCATCCCAACTTGAAGGTTCAAAAATATTTACAAAAAAGATTTGTCAAAAATATCAAATTCCTACAGCTAATTTTGGTATTTTTGAAAATGAAAATGAAGCGAAAAATTTTCTAGATAATTCTAAATTTCCAATTGTAATAAAAGCAGATAATCTAGCCTCTGGAAAAGGAGTTTATATATGTGAAAATAATGAACAATCAGTTAATGCAGTAAGAGAAATTTTTGGTGGAAAATTTGGAAAGGCAAAAAATATATTAATTGAAGAATTTTTAAAAGGTGAAGAAATGAGTTTTTTTATTATTAGTGATGGAGTTAGTTTCCAAAACTTTGGTTCCGCCCAAGATCATAAAAGAGTTTTAGAGGGTGATAAAGGTAAAAATACAGGAGGGATGGGTGCTTATTCACCATCAAGATTAATTAACAAAGAGTTAGAAAAAAAAATTTTAGATAAAATTATTAATCCTACATTAGAAGCTCTTAATAATCTTGGGTGTTCATATAAAGGCTTCTTATATGCTGGGTTAATGATAGTAAAAAATGAACCTTTCTTAATTGAATATAACGTAAGAATGGGTGATCCAGAATGTCAAACGATACTACCGATGTTGTCTAATGATTTATTTGAGATATTTAATTTTTGTTGTGAAAAAAAACTTAATAAAATTAAGATCAAACTGAACAATAAAAAAAGTATATGCATAGTATTATGTTCAAATGGTTATCCGGATACTTATAAAAAAAATATTGAAATTAAGAATATAAATTTGATTAAATTAAATAATAATGATTACTTATTTCACGCTGGAACTTCTAAAGTAAATGATAAAATTGTTGCAACAGGTGGCAGAGTTTTGAACTTCGTATCAGTTTCAGATAATTTTGCAGATGGGAAAAAAAATATCCACAATCATTTAGATAAATTAAATTGGTCAGAGGGTTTTTATAGAAAAGATATTGGTTTTAAAGTTATAAATAAATGAGAATTATAGCAGGAATTTTTAAAGGCAAAAAAATATTAGAACCAAAAGACATTAAAACTAGACCTTTAAAAGACCTGACGAAAGAGTCTATATTTAACATCTTAAATCATTCCAATAAGTTTAAGGTTAATATTGTAAATTCAGTTGTTTTAGATTTATTTTCAGGTGTAGGGTCTTTTGGTCTAGAATGTATATCTAGAGGGGCAAAACATGTTACATTTATAGAAAATTATAAAGGTGTTTTACCAATATTAAGAAAAAATTTATCTAGTATTAATAGCATTGAAAAATACAAAATTATTGAAAAAAATATATTTAATGTAATTGATTTTAAAAGTGAAATAAGAAAATTTGATATTATTTTTTTAGATCCTCCTTATAAAGATAAAAATTTACAAAAAATTTTATTGAATATTTCTAGAGAAAAATTAATTGATAAAAATACAATAATTATTATCCATAGACATAAAAAAGAAATAGATCTTTATCCTGAAAATTTTAATGTCTTGGATAAGAAAAGCTACGGAATATCCAAAGTTATTTTTGGAATTCTAAATTAATATTTTTTTCGTTTCCTCTTTAATAACTTCTACAGCAGGCTGATTATATGGATTAACTTTTAAGGCTTCTCCAAGAAGAATTGTCTCTAGAATAAAAAAACAAAATAGTTCTCCTAATGTTTTTTCATCTCTTTTAAATATCTCAAAGCTTCTAAAAGGAATTTTTTTTTTAATAAATACTTTCTCAGTAGCCACTTTTTGAGCATAAATTATATCATTTAAATTTTTATTTTTTAAAAAATCTTTTGAAGAAAGAATATTTTGATTAATAATTCTTGGAGAGTTTTTTTCATGTACATAAAAAAAAGTGAAAAAATTATTTTTAAAGCCATCTAAGTAAAATTGCATAACGCTATGATTGTCTTTTGGCATATTTGATAATATTGGTAATAACCCTTTATTATTTTTACCCAAACTTTCTGCTAGTAATTGTTGGTACCATAAAAATAAATTTTCTGAATTTTTATCATAATTAATAATTATTGAATTAGATTTTTTTTGTTGAATAAAAAATAAAGTTGAATTTACATTTGAAATTAAAGAATTTAAGAATCTTTTATTCTTAATTAAATTATTAATTTGTCTAAATTTATTAGAACTTAAACCCATTAACTCAGCTGGCAACATTCCAACTTCAGATAAAACAGAATATCTTCCTCCTATAAAATTGTTGTGATGAATAATTTTTGATTTTAATTTTTGTGCTAATCCATACAAATAATTTTTCTTATTTTCAGTTATGAAAATATTTTGGTCTTTTTTTTTAATTAAAATATTTAAATTTATAATTGTTTCAATTGTATTTCCTGATTTTGATATAATCAAATTTAAATATTTTTTTTTATCTTTAATTTTTAAATCTGCTGAAAGATTATCAATAAATACAAAGTTTTTTTTTATTTTTTTTTTTAAAAAATTATATATTGCTTTAGAACCTAAAGATGAGCCCCCCATCCCAATAATTCTAAAATTTGATAATTTTTTAAATTTAAGTATATTTTTTTTTTTAAAATTATCTTTATATTCTGTACGTAAAGACTGAATTATAGAATTATTTTCTTTCAGAATAAAATTTAATTTTTTTTTTAAATTTTTTGATTTTTTCTTTATTTTAAAATCTTTAAAAAAAATTCCTGAAGTTATCATTAATTATTCTTAATTTTTTCTAATATAGAATCATAGTTCAATTTTTTTTCTTTTGTGTTTGTATTATCTTTGTTTAATTCATCATTATTTGTAAATAATTTTTTTATATCATTTTGATCATCTTCTAATCCTGTTGCTTCGTTATCCTCTATTTCTGGTACTGGTAGTGAGCCATATTCTGGTGGCATTACTAAAGGTGATTTTTTTTCAACTAAAAATTCATCAGTACTATTTTTTTTTTGAGAACTAAAACCCTCTTTTATTGTTGAACAATTTTGAGTCAATAGACCTAAAATTATAACTAAAAATATTTTATTAATTCTTTTCATAAACTTTTCTTATTATAAAATAGTTCAACAAAAATAAGGCAAAAAACCCCTGTTGTGATAAATATATCAGCTACATTAAAAATAAACCAATGAAAATTATTTATATGTAGATCAATAAAATCTGGCACTGCTTTATAAAATATTCTATCAAAAAGATTACCTAATGCGCCTCCTAAAATTAAAATTAAACTAAATTTCTCAAAATTTTTAGATCTATTCATTAGATAAATTAATATTATAACTATTATGACTATTAATAGTGTGATCAATTGATAAAGTGCACCTTGATTTACTGAAAATAATCCAAAAGCAATTCCTTTGTTCCAAATTAAATCAAAATTAATAAATTTAGATGAAAAAATTTTACTATTTTCTATTTCTATTGATTTTTTTACAACAATAATTTTAGAAATTCGATCAATTAAAAAAATGAGTCCTACAAAAATAAAAGAGATGAAAAAATTATTTTTTACAAACTTTAGATTGGGCATGTATGTCTTTCGCAAGCTTTGTCTTTAATTTTCCAACAAACAGAACACTTATTTCCTTTCGCTTTTTTTGTTTCAACTTTTATTTTTTCATTATCATTTTGATTAACTATATAGTTTGAAGTAATACAAAGTTCTGAAAAGTCTATTTTTCTTGTAAGTTCATAAAGTTCTTTATTTAATCTAATTTCTATATCCGCTTCAAGACTTGAGCCGATCTCTTTAATGGCTCTTTTTTCTTCTATACTTAAATTACAAATGTCTCTAATTTTAAGAATTTCTATCCATTTATTATTTAATTCTACATTTTCAAATTTTTTTGGAAAATCAATAAATTTTTCTAAATGAATACTTTTATTTTTTTTTGAAATAAGCTGATAAATCTCTTCAGTAGTAAATGACAAAATAGGTGCAAACCATTTTAATAATGAATTAAGAATAATATTTAATAAAATTAAGGTTGATTTTCTCTTTTCAGACTCTTTGGGATCACAATACAAAATATCTTTTCTTATATCAAAATAAAATGCTGATAAATCAACAGTACAAAAGTTTAATAATTCTTTATAAAGATTATGAAAGTCATAATCTTCAAAATATTTTTTAAATCTTAGATTTAAAGAATAAATTTTATGAAGCATAAATTGCTCTAATTCTGGCAATTTTTCAGATTTAAAATTTTCTAAATTTATTTCTTCAAAAGTATCGTTCAAATTTCCAAGTAAATATCTAAAAGTATTTCTTATTTTTCTGTAAGACTCAGAATGCTGATCTAAAATTGAATAATCTATTCTTAAATCCTCTGCATAATTTGATGATGCAACCCAAATTCTAAGTATATCTGCTCCATATTTTTTTAAAATATCATCTGGAGCTATTACATTACCTAATGATTTTGACATTTTTAAACCTTTACCATCAACAACAAAGCCATGTGAAAGAATGGACTCAAAGGGTGCTCTACCTCTTGTTCCACATGATTCTAATAAAGATGAATGAAACCATCCTCTATGTTGATCAGAACCCTCAAGGTACATTGATGCAGGCCATTTTAAATCTTTTCTTTTTTCCAAAACAAAAGAGTGTGTTGAACCACTATCAAACCAGACCTCTACTATGTCGCTAAGTTTTTCAAAATCTTCTGATTTAAATTTATTTCCAAGAAACTTTTGAGGATCATCAGAAAACCAACAATCTGAGCCTTCTTTTTCAAAAATTTTTGCAATATTTTCAAATACTTTATCATCTACTAAAATCTTATTAGTTTTTTTATTTACAAAAATTGGTAATGGCACTCCCCAAACTCTCTGTCTTGATACACACCAATCTGGTCGTGTTTCTATCATTGATTTTAATCTTTCTTTTCCTTTACTTGGATAAAAGCTAGTTTCATCAATAGCTTTAAGAGCCTTTTCTCTAAGCTTATGGCTTTCCATGGAAATAAACCATTGTGGTGTTGCTCTATGAACTAGTGGTGCTTTTGATCGCCAAGAGTGTGGGTAAGAATGGATTAATTCACCATTTGACAAAAGTTTATTTTGAGTTTTTAATTTTTCAATTACAATTGGATTTGCTTTAAAAATATGTATTCCCTCGAATAACGATACATTTTTTGTATATTTGCCATCTCCATCAACAGTTTCTATTGCTTTAATTCCATTATTTAAACAAAGATTAAAGTCATCTGGTCCATGGCTTGGAGCACAGTGAACAATTCCTGTTCCTTGTTCTGTTGTTACGAAATTAGCCTCGAGCATTGGTATATCATGATTATATCCCAAATCTATGAACGGATGATTACAAACTGTGTTGTTAAAGTCTTTTCCTTTAAATTTTTTTAAATTTTTAAAACTTTGTATTCCACAATCTTTAATAGCGGACTCTAACAAAGCTTCTGCTAAAACAATTTTTTTGTTCTTAAAATCACCTTCATCATTTATTTCAATTAACAAGTAATCTAAACTTTCATTGTAAGCTAAAGCTTTATTTGCAGGTATTGTCCAAGGAGTAGTGGTCCAAATAATAACACTACTATTCTCTATTTCCTTTATGTTTGATGATTTGACCGGAAAAGCTACATATATAGTATCTGATTTATGGTCATGATATTCCACCTCAGCATCAGCTAAAGCTGTTTTTTCAACAGTGGACCATAATACAGGTTTAAACCCTCTATAAAGACTTCCCTCTTTTAAAAATTTTCCAAGTTCTCTAACAATTTGTGCCTCAGCATCATAACTCATTGTAGAGTAATAATTTTCCCAATCTCCAACTACTCCCAACCTTTTGAATTGTTCTTTATGAACTTCTATCCATTTTTGAGCAAAAGCTCTGCATTCTTTTCTGAATTCAACAATAGGAACCTCATTCTTATTCTTTTTATTTTTTTTATATTGTTCTTCAATTTTCCACTCTATTGGTAATCCATGGCAATCCCAACCTGGAACATAAACAGAGTCCTTCCCATCCATTTGATGAAATTTTACAATTATATCTTTTAGAATTTTGTTAAGTGCAGTTCCCA
>MDTC01147474.1_pt1 | contig 12191 bp, 7 predicted proteins | sample 811181 | NCBI WGS metagenome assembly MDTC01 (sample SAMN05326644, study PRJNA326480) | marine metagenome | isolation source: seawater | place: Pacific Ocean: North | collected 2011
CCTGGAGAATTAACGATGATCGTGATGGGAGCTTTAGGGTCGTCAGCCTCTAGGGCGAGCAGCGCGGAGATCACACCGCGCGCGAGCTTTTCGTCGACCTGGCCGCTGAGTTGAATTTGTCGACTCTGGAAGAGTCGCTCAACGATATGGAGGTTGGGCGCTTTTTCTTCATCCGATTTGGACGCAAGCTGGACGTTAGGGGTAGTCATCCGGAGCAACTCCTTGAGGTTGGGAACAACGCAGATAGGGGTCTATCACGCCAACGCTGCGCTCACCACCTCTACCACTCGATCTCGCTCTGTGACGGTGAGACCGGGGTACACCGGCAAGGCGACGACCTCGTCACAGCAGCGCTCAGCGTTGGGCAAAGACGCAGCTGGCTGGGCAGCGGCAAGTGCGCCTTGTTGGTGAAGAGCGCGAGTATAATAGACCGCATGGCCGACCCCGGCAGCGCTCAACGCGTCACGCAGTGCAGCGCGTTGATGCGTGCGGATACAAAACTGATTCCAGCCGTGACCGACGACGTCCTTGGGCAGCAACACGCGCCCCTTGGTCACCAATTCTTCGAAGGAATGGCGATAAAATTCAGCATTATTCCGCCGTGCAGCCACCCACCCATCGAGCTCAGGTAATAAGACCGCCAGGAATGCAGCCTGCAAGGCATCGAGACGAAAGTTGCCGCCCAAATGACTGTAGACGTCCCTGGACTCCCGGCCGTGCTGACGGATTTGTGTAACGCGTTGTAGCAGCTCTTCATCGTCGCTGAAGACCGCTCCGCCGTCGCCAATAGCACCAAGATTTTTGGCTGGAAAAAAGCTCAGGGTGCCAGCTTTTCCGGCGCATCCGACCGACCGCCCATCTTTCGCCCGCGCCCCAATGGCCTGGGCGCAATCCTCGACCAGCACGCCGCCTTTGCGGTCGCATAACTCGACCAATGGTCCCATCTCAAAAGGTTCGCCGAAAAGATGAACCGCCAAAATGCCGGCGGTATTGGCTCCCCATGCTGCCTCGAAGGCGCCCACATCGGGATGAAAACCAGCCTCGGGCAGATCCACGAAAACCGGTCGAAGGCCAGCACGAAGCACCGAGGACGCAGAGGCAACGAAAGACAAGGGCGTCATCAAAATTTCAGAGCCCGCGGGTAATTTTAGCGCCAGGAATGTCGCGAGGAGGGCATCGGTCCCACACGAAACACCGACTGCCCCTTGGGCAGTGAGGTACTGGGCCAACTGCAGCTCAAAAGCGGCGACTTCAGGCCCCAAGATGTACACGCCGTGGTCGAGCACTCGATCAAAGGCTGCCTGTAGCTCAGCACGCAGTGGAGCCTGGAGACGCCGTAGGTCGACAAAGGGGACGCTCTGGCTCATCGCTTGTCCTGCTCTGCAGGCTCGAGACCCTGGTGGTCCCAACGCCACTTGCTATCGCAGCGCTCACACCTCGCGCGGTCACCGACCTTGGGCGCTGCGTCTAGCGGCAAGCGCTCGCCACAACCGCACACCCAACCAATCACGCGAGCGGGCACGCCGACGGCCAAGGCATGCGCCGGGATGTCGGTACTGACCACGGCACCAGCGCCAACGAAACTATGAGCGCCCACTTCATGGCCACACACGATGGTCGCATTTGCGCCGATTGTCGCTCCCTGACCGACCCGTGTGGCTCCAAACTCATCGCGGCGGCTCACATGAGCACGGGGCCGCTCAACGTTGGTGAACACGCACGAAGGACCGCAGAACACGTCATCTCCTAAGATCACGCCATCGTAGATGCTCACATTATTTTGAATGCGCACGCGATCGCCAACCACCGCACCGCTCTGTACGAATACGTTCTGCCCCAACACGCAATCTTTGCCAATCACAGCGCCCTGCATCACATGACAAAAGTGCCAAATACGGGTGCCAGAGCCCAGTTGAGCCTTGGGATGAACCACTGCGCTGTCATGAATCAACTGGGTGTCATCGAGCGACATCGGCTGACCATTGTCCATCAAAGAGCGCTCCGCCGCGTCCAAGACCCGCAGGACACGTAGCCCCTCTTTGCCATCGGACCAGATCGGAGCGGATGGGTCGCGACACCCAGCCAAAAACACCTGCATCTCGGCACGCAAAGGCTCAGCCTCAGCGATATCTACAGGTTCGGCTTGAGCTTTGATCGGCTCTGGCCGGCCGTCGATCCACTCGACTCCATGTCGATAGAGCACCAACTTGTGCTCGGGAGCGCGATCATCAAAGACAGCCATGCCATCCTCGCCGACGACGACGAGGCGTTGCTCTTTAAAGGGGTGGAGCCAAGACACATAAATGTGAGCACAGATTCCATCAGGCCATCGAAGCGTGGTGACGGTAGTATCAGCAACTTTAGGATGGAGAAAATAGCCCCCAGATGCGGACACGTGCGAGGGCAAACTACCAACGATTCGAAGTAAAACAGCAACATCGTGCGGCGCGAATGACCACAGGCTGTTTTCCTCACGACGGAAACGACCCAGGTTGAGCCGGTTCGAATAGACGTAACGAATCCGACCCAATGTCCCTTGGCGGACCAGTTCATGGAGTTTGTCGACCGCCGGATGATAGTGCAGCAAGTGCCCAACCATCAGCAGCAAGCCGCGCGCTGCCGCCAACTCCACGAGTTGGCGACCCTCAGCCACGTCTAGAGCTAACGGTTTTTCAACAAAGACATGTTGGTTGTGCTCGAGGAAATGTCGTGCGAGCGCCGCGTGTTGAACGGCTGGAGCCGCGATCACCACAGCATGGCCACTCGGCACATGTTCAATGTCATCATAAATCGGCACGTCCGGCCAACGCTCAGCCAGTTCAACTGCCCTTGCGCTGTCTGTCTCAACGATACCCGCGAGAGCGCCGAGCTCATAGAGATTACGAGCGATATTTTGCCCCCATCGGCCACACCCAATCAGGGTCACTTGAGCAGGAGATGGATTCAACTTGAGCTCCTGGTATAGTTCATGGCAGAGGTCAGCAGATGGTAGCGATGATGCGTCAGTCTTGGGGTCACAGGCAACTGCTGGGGACACTTTGTCTCCTGGCTGCGCTAGTTGAGCCACAAATAGCGAGCAGCAAGCCGCTTTGTCGTGATGCAATGTTTCACTGCAGAGTCGGCGACGCGTTCACGGGTACCAATCTTCGACGGCTGATCGCCAATAAAAAATCACTACGCTGGGTCAAAAAATATTGTTCATTGACGCCAACCTCTTTGGAGCCTGCAAGATGTGATTGGCGACGTTCGCTGCGCTCACGGCAATTGGCCCGCCAGCCAACTCAAGCCGCGAATAAGGCCTCACGGGCGGAGCGACGTCCACGTATCGCTGCGCCACCTGGGTATGACCCAGGCCGTGTCCGCCAACCACCATCCGCGCCGCCGTCGACACCAGCGAAACAGCCAAATCGAGATGTGCGTGGCAGATATTCGACGACACCGGCTCCAGCGAGGTTACCCAAAGTTAGCGCCAAGGACACGACACCTTTCGCAACAGACGTCAACAAGGCCGCGAATCGCTATCATCTGCCCGCGGATCTCATTCGCGCAGTGATGAAGGTCGAATCGAACTACAACCCAACGGTGACCTCACATGCCGGAGCTGTCGGGCTGATGCAGCTAATGCCAAGCACTGCCAAGGCGATGGGTGTGACAGATCGTCGCGACCCACTGCAAAATATTATGGGAGGAGCACGTTTCTTACGGGTTCTTGCCAACCGATTTCAGGGAGACCTGGTCAAAGTGCTCAGTGCCTACCACGCCGGATCAAGTCGCGTGCGCAAGCGAGGCGGCACGCCCTATGCGGCGACAGACAGCTATGTTCGTAAGGTCCTGGGAGTGTACTACGCGCTCCGCGACCGGTGACTGCAGTCTCCACTTGCCTCTCAGCGCTAGGTCTGGCGACCGCCATCAGCTATTGTCAGATAGTTCGTGTTCAGGGAGCTTGGCGTGCGTCGAGACCGACCAATTGTAAGCGAGCACAGCGGCAGCCATGTGCGAAACACAGCGGCGGCAGCGCTCGTCATATGCAGCGGATTGCTGATGCTCGCAATGGGCTGCAGCAGTCCTGACAAGCTCGCACTCAACCGAGCCTGCTCCTCCAATCAAAATTGCCAGAGCGCACTATGTGCCCGATCTGTCGATGGAACAAAACGTTGCATGCGTCCCCAAGACGACAGCGATGGTGATGGGCTCGACGCGGTCAGTGAGCAAGCGGCGGGTACCAATCCCTTCGCAAAGGACTCTGATCAAGACGGAATCGACGACCAGATTGAGGTCGGACCCAATCCTAGCCAACCCAAAGACTCTGACCAAGACGGAAAGCCCGACGCTCTAGAAGCCAACGACGCAGATCTGGATTCTGATTGCATTTTGGATCCATGGGACGCCAAGGACACCCAACCCGCCACGATTGCCGAACTGACCGTTGTCTTCTGTCAGACCGGCGTGTGCGCGGGTAAGGCGACAGGAGCCGTATGCAATTCGAACGATGGTTTGGTGACCTGCCAAGTGCCGGATGACGTCGACTACCAAGCCCACGATGAGTTCGCGTGTGACGGCAGGGACAACGACTGCGATGGAACCACAGATGAACTCTTGAATGGCCAAGGCGGAGACATCTGCGGGTCCGTCGGGGTTTGTGCTGGTTTTGCGACCTCTACATGTATCGGGGCGCAGTGGGTGTGCGCGTATCAAGGGGTCGATGATCACGAGATCTTGGAAAGTCTCTGTGACGGAAAAGATAATGACTGTGATGGGTTGACTGATGAACTCCCGGTTTGTGAAGACGATATCGCTTGCACCGCTGACTCTTGCGAAGCGGACACGGGCTGTGTCCACACGCCATCAGCGAAAGCCTGCAATGATGCAAACCCATGCACAATCGACCTCTGCGAGGGATTTAAAGGATGCCAGCACCTGGCTCGAATTGGCTTGTGCGATGACGACAATCCCTGCACCAACGGTGAAAGTTGTATCGGCGGCCAGTGTCAAGGCAACTCGCCGACCATCTGTGACGATGGTAATCCATGCACACAAGACGACTGCGATACACTCCATGGATGCGTCGTTACAGCTGTAGCCGAAGCCAGCCCATGCGCGCCTGAGAACGCGTGTAATCAAGCAGGCGCCTGTGCCCAATCGAAGTGCATTGGCAGTGACCCAGTCAATTGTGATGATGCCAATCCATGTACCGTCGACGCTTGCATCAAGGCGACCGGACAATGTCAGCATGCAGCGAACATCGGTGCGTGTGACGACGGTAACCCATGCACCCAAAGCGACGCGTGCGTGGGCAAGATCTGCGTTGGGGATCCCAAACCCCAATGTTGTACGGACGCATTTGGATGCGTCGATGGCAATCCATGTACGACGGACCTGTGTGACCAAGGTGCCTGCGCGTATGTGCTCAAAAATGACAGCGTGTGCGACGACAGCAATCCATGCACAGTCAAAGAGAAGTGCGTCAAAGGCAGTTGTGAGGGGGGCGTGTATCTAGCCTGTGACGACCAACTCGCATGTACCTTGGATATCTGCACCGTCCAAAGCGGCCAAAAGGTGTGCATAAACCTGCCTCTGCCCGATGGAGCCAACTGCGACGATGGTGATGTCTGCAATGGCTTTAACTTTTGTGCTGCCAACACATGTGTCGCCGGCCAAGCCCTCGCTTGTGACGACGGCAACCCTTGTACAAAAGACCTGTGCGAAAGTACCAAAGGCTGCTTTCACACCCCCCATCAAAGTGGGTGTGATGACGGCAACGCATGCACCACAGATGACACCTGTACATCGGGAGCCTGTATTGGTGTGCTCTTGAAATGTGACGACCTCAATCCATGTACAAGCAACAACTGCACCATCGCTAAAGGATGTGTCTACGTCGCGAGCGGCGGAGCCTGTGACGACAGCAATCCATGTACAACTTCCGATACCTGTATCGACGCCAACTGCTCCGGATCGCTCAAATCGTGCGATGACAACGTCGCGTGTACGGTCGACAGTTGCGCGACGGACGGATCGTGCAGTCATGACGCCGTGAGTCTGAACAATTCAGGCTGCGATGACGGCGATATCTGTACGCTCGGAGATGTCTGTAAATCGGGTACGTGCACCGCCGGAGTTAAAATTACCTGTGACGACGGCAACGTCTGCACTCAAACCAAATGCGACCCCCTCACGGGTACATGCACGAGCACACCGAAATCCGGTCCTTGTGTAACGCCCACGGGTTGTACTGCTGACGCCTCCTGCCAAGGGGGGCTGTGTGTAGGTAAAGCCATCGCCAGTTGTTGCAAGCTCAATGACGACTGCGACGACACCAATCCATGCACAATTGATACTTGTACCAAGACGACCGGCACCTGTAGCCACACCGCCGTCTCTGGTCTGGCTTGCAACGACGGGTCTGCATGCACCCTGAGTGACGCTTGTGTCACGGGACTGTGCCAGGGCACGAGTCAACTGACCTGTGATGATGGCCTTGTATGTACCCTGGACTTCTGCCTGCCAGCCAAAGGATGTCTGACGGTCGCGGCGAACCAAGGCACATGTAGCGACGGTGACGCATGCAACGGAATGGAGACCTGTCAGCTCGGATCGTGCACAAGCACCGGGCCCATCACCTGCAACGACAACAATTCCTGCACGGTCGACCTTTGCAAAGCGGACAAAGGGTGCGTCTTTGCTTGGAGACCCCCGGGGACCCCATGTGACGACGAGTCGGTGTGCACGACCGATGACACCTGCGACGGCAAAGGGACTTGCGTCGGTAAGCAATCCAACGCCCCAGGATGCTGTGGCCAAGATAAAGATTGCGACGACAACTATCCCTGTACGGACGATGCCTGTGACCTCAAGACTGCGACATGTAGCCACTCAGCGCTGCAATGTAAGGTCCTTGGTGCTTGCAACGTCGGATGGTGTAAACTCGGGACGTGCAAACAGACCACTCGCTGCCTCGCTCCCGTGGTGTATGAAGAGAGTTTCGACGACGGCGACGCTCAGGGATGGTCATTTTTAACCGATGCCGTCCCTGGCAAGGGAGGAGGAGGCTGGCAGGTGTGGAGTACAGCCACAAACAAGAGCGCTACCCTACGCTGTCCTTTGGGCAACGGAACCTTTGAGGCCAATTTGCCTGTTTTGTCGCTTAGAGCGGGCAGTTGGCAGATCAAAATGTCAGCGACCCTGGCGGTAGACTCGACCGATTGCTCCAAGGGGTCGTTCGAGGTCCTTGCCAATGGTCAATCCCTGACCAGCGGTACACTGTGCTCCACCAAAGCGACCGGCGACGCACTAAGCCTGCCTTTCGAAGTCACGCAGAGCCAAGCGGAGCTCTCCCTGTCGCTACGCTTTGTCAGCAGTGTAACGAACGTCGATCTCTTCAAGGGAGTGACCATCGATGACGTTTGGGTCGTCGCTTCGCCAACGAGTCCCGGATGTACATGCGGACCCTAATGCGAAGCCTGGCAGCGATGATCGTCGGGCTACTGACGATGTCTTGTAACGAACAGCCTCGCGCCTGTGGGCTGGGAAAAACTTGCCCGCCTCAAACACATTGTATCGATGGACTCTGCCAAAACCTGCCTTGGTGGAGCGATGTTGCAGAGGATGACGCACTCGGAGTCGACTGCAGCATGCCTGATAACACCACCTCTCCAGCGGGACGATCTGCTTTGGGTGGCGGCTGGGTCAATGAAGGCTTCGAAATCTTCGGAGGCAATCCCGAACTCGGTGGAGTTTGTGACAAACCTGGCTCATCTAGTTGGACTGCCCATCGATGGCGTCCCTGCAAAGGTTGGCAAGCCCATGCCGGCCCAGTCCCCCTCCCAAGGGAATCCGCGGCGAGCACTGGAGGCTTCGACAGCGTGTGGATGTTTGGGGGCCGACGTCGAGACAAAGCGGGCGGCCCCTGGTCGCTCTATGGCGACCTGTGGCGCTTGAGCGGATCGCCAGCTCGTTGGACATTGACGTCAACCGCCGACGCACCACTGCGTCACGGTGCGGCAATCGCAGCGCAAGTGGAGCCTCCGAGCGTCTGGGTCTTCGGCGGCGACGCAGCGATCAACGACCAACCCTCCATCTATCTGCAAGACATTCGTCGATATCGACTCGACCAAAACCAGTGGGAGCTGCCGCCGACCACTGGTTCGTTTCCATCGGCGCGCTCCGGCCATGGGCTGGTCGCATTACAATCGGGTAAGACCCTGATTATGTTTGGCGGGAAAGCGGCCAATGGCCTTACAGCCGACACGTGGCAATTCGACACCAAAAAGATGAGTTGGAAACGCCTAGACCTATCTGGTCCCTCTGCAAGACACGGTTTTTCGATGGCTCAAAGTCAAGGCACAGTCTGGCTCTTTGGCGGTCGAGACGACTCGGAGCAAAAGCTTCGCAATGACCTGTGGCGCTTCACAAGTACTGCCGGTTGGGAGCGTATTCGTGTCGGCGATCTTGGCGCCCAAGCAACCGTCGGTGGCGTGTTAGAGCCCCAAAGCAATCCCTGCATCCCAACCGATAAATGGGTGCAGATCGACGCAGACAGCCCGGCTCGGCGCAGCCATGCGCTGATCTCTGCTCACGCTGAAGGATTGTGGCTCTTCGGCGGCCGAGGCAGTTGTGGCCCGCTAGCCGACTTGTGGAGACTCGATCTCAGCAGCTTCATCTGGGAGCTCCGCGGACCGGCAGACCAGAGCTATCCCTGCCCTCGACGGGCCAGCCTCTGCCAAGCATGGTGCACTCCACCGTAATGATTGCTCATGTTGAGTTGGCAAGAACTGTCTCGCCATGCAGAATCACGACTCAGACCGTCTTAGACCAGGACTTATCATGCATACAATGAACTCCATTATCGTTATCGCTGCTTTGATGCTCTTTGCGAGCTGCGGGTCCAGCGTAGATGAGGGCAGGAGCGGTCCTTGGTGGCAATGCCCCCCCGTGAAGGCGGCGAACGGGCTTGAGCACGGACAAAAATGCACGCAAGACAGCGACTGTATGTACGGTCACTGCTTCGACGGTGGATTTCTGACTGCGTACACGTCAGGCATCAAGTTTTGCACCAAAAATAACAACTGTGGATCGGGTGATTCGGTACCATGTAGCGTCGATGGTGGATTCGCCTCAGCCTTCGAAAAATCGATCTCTGGCGGTAACACGGCACGCACGTCAGCCGAACCCTTTAAGGTCTGCGCCAAAATCTGCAAATCAAACTCTGACTGTGAACAATGGAACCCAGAGCTGCCTGACTGCATTAAGAACTCCACCGACTACGTCAGTGTGGGTACGCAAGGTGTCTGCGGAGTCAATCCATTTAACTGAGGGTAAAGCGCCGATCACAGGGTCCCTCCATCCATACGAAGCAACTCTTTGACGCGACCATTGCCGACGCCGGAAATCACCGGTATTATTCTATGACACGACAACTAACGTACGTGCTCGGAGGTCTTGGAGTTGGACAAACCACCTGCTGTCGCAGCGGATGACCCTTTCAGTACAATCGCGCTCATCATCGTCTGTTTAATCCTGTCCTTCCTCTTCGCTGGCTCTGAAACGGCCATAACAAGCATGGGCGAACCTCGCGTTCGTAGGCTGCTCGATGAAGACCGTGGTCCGAAGAACTTCCTCGAGACCTGGCTTGACGATCACACTCAAATCCTGACCTCGTTGCTCGCAGGCAACACCCTGGTCAACATTTTCGCGTCAGCCCTGACCACAAAGTTGATGTTGTCTATGGTCAGCGCGGGCACAATCGCCGCGAGTTGGGCAGACACTTTCACGACAGCGGGCGTGTTTTGTCTGTCGATGTTGGTACTCGTCATCGGTGAGATCGCACCGAAAACTCTCGCCAAGAGTAATCCCACCTGGTTCTTGCGACCCTTTTGGATCATTTGGGGCTTTCATCTCGCGACCACTCGCATCACGCGAGGATTGAGTTGGATCTCCAAAAGGATGCTGAGGCTCATCGGCGTGGACACCGAGGCCGGTGGCTTCGTCGTAACCGAAGAGCAGATCGAGGACATGGTTCGAATCGGCAGTGAGGAGGGCAGCATTGACGTCAGCCGTGGCGACCTATTGCAAAACGTCTTCGACCTCTGGGACACGTCGGTCTACCACATCATGACTCCACGAACGCAAGTGGTGGGGCTGCTCGCGAGCCTGAGCCACGATGAAGTGGTTGAAGTCGTCCGCGAGACCTCCCTGTCACGCTATCCAGTCTTCGGCGAGACCACCGATGAAGTCCTCGGTCTCTTTTACGCGAAGAGCCTGCTGGGCAATGACATTGTCCCGACAACATTCAAGCTCACTGAGCACTTAAGCGAGGCCATGTTCGTCGCCAAAACCCAAAAGGCGGGTGCGCTACTGCGAGAGTTTCAGACCCGTGCGGTTCACATCGCTGTGGTCGTCGATGAGCACGGCGGAACCGCGGGCGTCGTGAGTCTCGAAGATGTGCTTGAAGAGCTCGTGGGTGAAATCTATGACGAACACGATGAGGTCGAGCGCTTGGTAGAGGCTGCAGGACCAGATCAGTGGTTCGTCGACGGCAGCGCGGATCTTAGAACCGTAGAGGAACGACTGGAGATCGAATTTCCAGATGAGACGCCTTACAGCACTATCAGCGGCTTCGTCACAGACCAACTCGGCAAGCTGCCTGAGGGTGACGAAGCTTTTGAGTGGGAAAATTTGAGCTTCACCGTGCTCGAAGCGGACGACAAACGCGTACTTCGAGTAGCCGTTAAGCGCTCTGCCGGTCTTGCCCCGAGCGACGAGACCTAATCGGGTCTAAGTCTGCATACTCGCTCAAGGTAAAACACAAGGCGGCGCATTGTTGCTGCATGACTTGTTCGCTTGCTTGATCGACCCGCTACAGCAACTTGTGACACCACCAGGCCGGGCCGAACAGCCAGTTCCTCCGCAAACTCCGCATGAATTGGCGCAACATACCGTGCCTGCCACGAGCCCTTTACAACCAGATGGTGTATTGCTGATCGTCTTGGATAGAGGCTCCTTACCCGCCCAGGCGTTGAGTCGATTCCAAATCCAACCAGATTGCTCAGCGATGGTAACAGCGCTCACAGCAGCTTGACCGAGTCGGTCGGCCAACTGGGCGAGATATAGACTGCGAATTTCGACGGGCTTTGCGTGACTCTCAAAGAGACCGAAGGGCTCTTCAGGCGCCCAAATACCCTGGGATTTTGTACCAATCGATCCGACGGACCAATTCATTGCAGTCTTTGGTGCATCGCAACGCAGCTCAGAGGTCGCCAAGACGTTCCAGAACAGGGTTTGCGCGCCAGCCCACCCATGGCCGGTGCCAGATGTTTTGCGATTCTGTACGTGGAAGAACTTCGACATACAAGCGTCAAACAAGGCCCCGGTCGCCCATCGATGGTGAGGCCCTTCATCGCTGTTGTTCTGCACGCTAAGCGAATCGAGCCACACATTCGGGCCGGTAACGCGACTGCCAGTGACGAAGTTGTGGCGTCCTTGCCGCGCGAAACAACGTTGAAATAGATTGCCGACGCCGTCGGAGATGTTGAAAGAATACCGTCGACCACCGGTCACTTGCGACTTTGGATCGAGCTGAGCAACCTCTTCGATGGTGTTGAAAGCAGACTCTTTTTCGATGGTCACAGCTGAGTAGCCGAAGTGCTGAGCGGTGACCCTGCGTACCCAACAATTTTCAACCCGTGAAAGCTTGATTGCGTTCCACCCATGGGCTTCGTCCGTAGGGCTGGCATATTCGGACACCAGCCTGACATCTTCGAGACCAGAGCGTTGGATTCTACCGCTGAAATCGACCCCAAAGACCTCTCCTCCTCCGTATTGTGACTCGATGGCATCCACCAGCGGAATGTCGACCGTCACTACTTTGCCTTCAATAGCGACGATCGTTCGTTCATGGTTGACAGCGTACTGTTGAGGCGTCCAGCCATACTTACCCATACCCAGCAGGTCGATCCACGCTTGATTGGGTGTTCGGCGCACTGCAATCGTCATCCCAACCTTCAACGACGACGCATCGGACAGAGTCAATGTACGACCTCCAACTGGGACCATCGCCGAGGTAATCTTGGTTTGAGTGCCTTTGATTTGACTCCATCCCGAGCCCTTCCCTTTGAAGTGGATGAGGTCATGCTGGGCTTTTTTCGTAGCTACGACAATCGTGCCGCTCGTGCCCTGCCCGACCCCACGGAGCA
>MDTC01017105.1_pt1 | contig 12190 bp, 6 predicted proteins | sample 811181 | NCBI WGS metagenome assembly MDTC01 (sample SAMN05326644, study PRJNA326480) | marine metagenome | isolation source: seawater | place: Pacific Ocean: North | collected 2011
GAGCTTGTCTATATTATCCACATGGCCTCGAGGATGGTTGTCCGCAATGACTTCCATTTCGTCTCTCCAGCGATATGAGAGCAACCCAGTCAGCCCACCGTCCCCAACCGGGACCGTATAACTGGTCGTTACGCCAAAGGTATTTTCCGGTGTATTTCTTGGTCGGAGACCAGAGTTGTCTGTTACCACCCCATCACCGTTAATATCCGCTAGATAGGCGTTGTATTCCGAATCAATATAGCCGTAGGTCGCACGCAGGTACCAAGCTTCCGTAATCTGGTACTGCAGTTCCAGCTCTACGCCGAACATATCGACTGAAGAAGCATTTCGAACCACAGTGGCGACATTGGTCAGATCGACTGGGATCAGAATAGACTCCTGCTTGTCTTTATACTTGGCAGAAAAGACGGATGCGTTGAAGATTATTCGACTATCAAGCCAGGTGCTCTTCATGCCGATCTCTGTGTTCTCGACGAACTCAGGCTCATAAGACGGGTCGATGTTGAAATCCGCCTGACGACCAAAGAATCCACCACTCTTGAAACCTTCACTATAGGAACCAAAGATCATGATGTCGTCATTATGCTGGTATCTAAAGCCCACCATTGGTGTTGTTTCGTTCCACTTGCCCTGGTAAGGCTGTGGATCGAACAAGGGTGGAATCGGTTCTCCGGCCGCTGGATCGTAGAAGACACCACCGTTACCACCGAGGAAGTCTTTCTCTTCCTCAGTCCAACGAAAACCTGCGCTTAAAGTCCACTTATCATTGAGATGCCAGTCACCGGAGAAGAAGACTGCAGTGGATTCTGCGGTTTGTGATTGACCATTGCTACTGGATATTGTCGAGGGCGTTGGTACTGGACCGGTATAATTTGCGTCAGCAACAATGCCAAGACGGGAAAGCTGATAGAACAAATCAGTAACATCCCAGCGTTGTTCATAGTCAACATCCCATCGGTATACGCCTGCAACAAATTCTACTTTGTCCGAAAATTGCGACGTGATGCGAAGCTCGTGACTCTTCTGATGCCAGTCGTTAAAGTATCGCATCCTCAACATGTCAACAGGTGCGCCATCGAAATGTTGCATGTTGTCTTCGTCCATGTCTCGGCTGGTGCCGATATAGGTCAGAAGAAACTTATCCAGATCCCAGTTTGCGGTTACGATAACAGCATCGTATTCGTTGTCACTGAAGTTGGTTCCGTTCGCAGAATTATAGTCCGCATCATCGGTGGAACTGCTTTTACATCCAATGCCGCTGAAACCAATCTTCTGAAGTGTACACGCAAGGTCTGAATCCAAATTTTCATTGGTATAAGCGCCCTGATCACTTTCGTCAAAAAACTTCTCGTAGTGGAGCTTCAAATCGAAGTTGTCAGTGGGTCGCCAGAGGGTGGCAAAACCAAAGTTTCGGATATCATCACCGCCAACATCTTTGTTCAGCGTCGTGTTTCTCATGAAGCCGTCACTTTGAATACTGGCGCCAAAAAGCTTCATGCCAAGCTTGTCATCGATAAGTGGAAAGTTGACGACGGCTTTAACGTCCTGACGACCATGGTTGCCAGCAATAACGTTGATGTCTGCACCAACTTCCATCGTAACGTCACCGCGAATGACGTTAATCAAACCGCCAGTCGTGTTCTTGCCAAAGAGAATGCCCTGCGGGCCGCGAAGCACTTCAATCCGTTTGATGTCAAAATTCTGCAAAAGCACACCGCTGGGAGTGCCCAGAAACATGCCGTCCATCATAACGCCAATGGCCGGATCCAGAGTCTTGTCGCTTTCATCTGATGATACGCCGCGAATACTGATTGCCGCACCGCTGGCGATGCCGGGTGTTCGACGTATTTGGACATTCGGTGCGTAGTTCTGAATGTCTTCCAGCCGGCGTACATTCGACTGTTTGAGTTCTTTGTCAAGTGCCGAAACGGCGATTGGAACATCCTGGATAGATTCAGTACGCTTTCGCGCAGTAACGACAATTTCTTCCAGCGTCGTCTCAGCGAATGAGATTGGACTGAATAAAGTGGCGCTCAATGTAATAACGAGGCACTGAAACAGACAGATTCTCGATTGATTCTTTAGACAAAAGGCCATGAGGCTCCTCCCAACTTGATAGTTCTATATGCCGAAATGGCAAAATCGTGTGCTGCGTATAATAATGAAATATAAAAAAAAGCATTATTTATGGAGATATATTCCAATGTGCCAAAATCAGGTGTTTACTAACAGATAAATACGGTGGTATATGACGATTATGGGGTTATATTGCCGTACTGAAATCCGAATTTCTGAACCCATTTCTCGGTCAGACAGGTGTAACCACCTCTGCCGTAACCTTCTCCCCAACTGTTTGCAGTGATAAGGCAGTAGTCACCCTCACTTGCCATTCGTTGCGGTAAACGTATATATCCAACCAGCAATAATGCGTGTTCACCAGCATGGCTATTGGTCTTGCCTGGTTCCACTACGCCTTCGAGGGTAACGACACCTCGGTTCTCATAAAAATTGGGTGACAATTTGAACCCACCAACAACCGGTTGATTCCTCTGCAGTTGTGCCAGTATTTCTCTTGCTGAATCTACGCCGTGGAAGCGTTTCACACGGACGGCACCGCTGGCATTCTGACAGGCCGAAGACAATGGTGAATGGGTTACGTTGTTAGAATCTCGATTCTGCGGTAAATAATCACATTCCTGTTCAAGTGGTATATTAAAGTCTCGACTCGAGGAACTATACTGATACCCACCTAGCAATGAAGAACCATCTCTATCACAAGGGTGACAGTCGGGTTTGCTTAACCAGAAAAAGTAATGTTCTGAGTAATTACCTATGTACTCATTCTGCGCCAGCAGGGTCTCGATACCTCTGACGGCCGCGAAAGCGGCACAGGTACCTCGAAACAACTGGTTCCTAATCGGGATATCCAACGCTCGCGGGATTAAATAATATTCACCGGCTCTCATGTTTCTAACCGAATCAGGTCGAGGGGCGCTAATTTCAACCTGTTGAGGGCTTGATGACAGTTGGGATACGGGGACGAGATTTTCCTTGTGCTTCTCGAGGCGTCCGAGAAATACTTTTCTCTCCTTCTCCCAGCGTTCTACTGTTTCCTTGTATTCCCTGTCCCAGCCCTCCGTTGTCGTAACAAATTCCTCCTCCATCTCTTTTTGCAATTCTTCAAAACTCTTGTCATCATCAAAAAAGTCATCATCGAAAAATCCGTCGTCTTCTTCCTTAGGCGGTGCAGGTTCTGGATCTGGTTCAGGAGGTGTTGGGCCTGGTTCGGGAGGGGTATCGTCATCCTTTTTCTTCTTGTCAGGGAGTTCCATTCCCATCGCTTCCAGCAGTCCCTGGAGAATAAAGGTAGTCAGTCTCGATTCATCCTCTATGTGACCTAAACGATTTTCATAGGTTTGCCCATCGACAGTGGAAACCCACAACAGAAGTAGAGTAAATGCTATCGGTGACAAGGGGAAACATACCAAAACGGGTCCTACACCAATGTGCGATATTCGCTATTGAAATCAGTTTCAGATATGGCAATGGGCTTACAGCTTGTAAGTTACAAAAAGGTGTGTGTTCCTGTTTTTCATTGTCTTCCTCCGATGGCCATGTATAGTGATACTGCACCCAACTTTAAGGGGATTCGGCATCGGGGAAACAGTCAGCGTGCAACGTATAATCCATCTTGTTGTTTGTGTAATCACATTTCTTGTCGGCCTCACGCCTGCCGTGATTCGGGCTCAAGTGGCTGAAGTGGAGGTGGAATCGCTGGTTATCAGTGGCGGCTGGTTGTTTGACGGCATCAGCGACACCCGTCGACGCAACAGCGGCATCGTTATTCGAGGAGGCAAAATCGCCAGCCTTGATGCCGTCGCAGAGCAACATAACCTCGCACACACAAAGGTCATAGAGTTAGCCGAGTCAGACACATTACTTCCCGGCCTGTTCGACTTGCATGCCCACTACAACTTGGATCTCGTGGACAAAGGACGGGTAGAGGAAGTTGTTTATAACGGTATCATCTTTCTGGCGAATGGTGTGACCTCGACCTGGTCAGCGGGTGAGTTCTACCCTGAGCGTGTCATTGCCCAGCGGAAACTGATTGATGCAGGCGATGCCATTGGACCCCGCCTATTTGTGTCCGGTCCTTATTTCGGTGCTTTTCGCTGTGAGTACCAGGTCAAAGTGGCCGATGATGAGTGTGTGGCCTGGCCAAATGATATTTCGGAACAAGAGATCCGAAACGAGGTAGATAGATGGGCGCAACAAGGCGTTGTCAGTATCAAAATAAAACAGGCGACACCGGGTGAGGCGGAGATCCTCATTGAACAGGCGCATAAAAATGGCATGACAACTGCCGGACATCTTGCCAATTACAATGTTGAATATGATGTCTCTACGCGTGATGCCATTCTGATGGGGATGGACCGTATTGAGCACCAACTCACACTTGCCCTTGGAAACGATGATCCTAGAAGTAGAGAAACGCACGAAATGGTCGATCTGATGATCAAGCATCAGGTGTACTATGACGCAAATTTGCAAATGTATGGTGGCATTAATTTGCGTCGGCGTCATCCCTCTGAAATGATCTGGGCCGAGGAAGCAAAGTATTTCACACCCTACGCCCAGACTCTTCTTGAGCTTCGCGGACCACCACCCCCGGAATCAGATGAAGCGGAGTTTACTCAGCGGGTGATTGAGCTGATGGCTCTCTTTGAGGCGGGAGGTGAAAATCTTCTGATTGTTGGTACCGATGAGCCGGTCTACACCAACCTGTTACCAGGCTTTGCATATCATCGAGAATTGCTCGCCATGACCTATGCAGGCTTACCCCCGGTTACTGTGTTAAAAGCAGCAACCATAAACGGTGCTACTGCACTTGGGGTCGCCGACAAGCTTGGTTCCGTCGAAATTGGAAAGCTTGCCGATTTGGTTGTGGTCAGGGGGAACCCACTTGATGACATTAAGGCCACACGAAACGTCCGCTTTGTGGTGAAGGAAGGTGTAGTTCACGATCCGAAAACCTTGCTTTCATCTTCGGAAGGAAGGATCGGACCTGCTGGACCAGCAGGTCACGCTGACTGGGAACTCAAGGTCAAACCGCTGCGCCCACTGGCAAGTGGGTCTGTCGAATAATCATCGCATGAAGGCGCTTCTGAGATGTTGTCAGCTCACGGCCCTGCTTTGACTTCTACTAGTGGGCGGAGCGTGTTGGTGGACAGAGCGATTGCCGGACAGAGCGTTCTATCCACGTAGAGTTGTGCCTGATCTCTACCCACGGTGATGAGTTGCTTAAGCTTAACGTTAGATAGGCCACCAATATTTAGATAGGCAGACAGTCGCCTGTAAGATTCATCCATTCTCTTGCCAGCTTCCATTGATGCTGAGAAGGCATAGTAGGGTTGCACCTTGGTTTTGGTGTAGTAATCCTGTAGTCGGTCAATCACCTGCTGACAGGTGTAAGATCCACCGACATTTTCGAAAAATGACCAGCCGGAGAGAGGGTCCGCTGAATGCTGTAAACTGAGATCGGATAAAGGTTGAATCGAGTTGCATAGGATTGGTTTTGGTGTGAAGGCGAATTTTCTAAAGTATCAATTTATCAATCGACGGGCAACGGTGTTGCACCGATAGAAAGACATGTTGCTGAACCAGGAAACCCCGACTTTGAAAGTGCCGAGAAATTCACCACTTTCTAGTTCTTTAGTATCTACAGGCTGTCACACGCTCGGATAATCGGCAGCACCTTTCAAAAAACGTGCAGACCAGTATGTACCATTCACTTGAGCATTAGTTTGAAGGGTCACGGTATCACTTTGGGCATCACAAACCAGAGATAACGCTGCTCTATCAGATTGTTAATGTAGCTTGTTGGCGCATGACCGTCTTCTGCCTAATCGTTCTTCTTTTTATGATTAGTACTTTAAGCGATAGGTGTTAAGATGCGCCGCGAATTGAATCGTCACAACGATCGATCATGACGGTGAACCAGAATTGATATCCTGTTTGGTAGCAGGGCGGAGAAAATGAAAATATCAAAAAACCTACCGGCTGCAACCTTTGCCTTAGCTGTCTTGCTGGTAGCTTTAGGTGTTGGAGATTTGGATTATACAATCTCTAAAGCAGTTGCTGGCAAGTCTTCAGTTTTTGGTGAGTTCTTTAACCGAGTTGGTGAAGTACCGGCCTATATGGGAATGGTTGTAGGAATCGCCATTTTGTATGGCGGAAGGCGCCGAGACATTTTGTGGAGCAATATCCTGGGGAATGTCCTTGGGTTGCCGCTTCTGGCATTGTTTTCGTACATGTTAGTAGCAGTCCCATTCTATTATGCGTATGAACACACGCAAGGAGGGGTGCCAAAATCTGTGGCGATCGGTATTTTTGTCTCCGCGGCGGTCATCTTCCTTGGAGCCCTGTTGGTTATTAACAATCTTGGTGAAGATAAGATTAGGCAATACCGAAAGCATGGACTGATTCTGATATTGCTGATCGTTGCTGAGATACTCATCGTCAATGTTCTTAAAGTTCTATGGGCCAGACCAAGAATGCGGTCGGTGGAATCGATTGAGCAGTTCCAGCACTGGTTTCAAATAAACGGGCCAACTTGGGATAATGAATTAAAATCGTTTCCTTCAGGTCATACATCAAATGCGTTTGCGGTAATCGCCTATTCAATGTTCATTCCAGAAACAAGGCGGTTGTATGTTAAATTGTTCTTGATCGGTGCATTGACTTGGGGAAGCCTGGTTGCGCTGAGTCGCGTTATTAGAGGCGATCACTTCTTAAGTGATGTTGTGGTTGGGGGGTACATCACAGTTTTTCTTTTCTATCTCTTGAGTCAGCTTTTTCAAATGAAGAGAGATGCAAAGTAGTTAATGCCGCACTAGTAAGTATCAACGCACTAGTGCATGTGAGGCATGAATGGCCGATGTAAAAATTCTGTCGCTGTCCCAGGATTTATTTGAGGAAATGGCCGTGAAAATCAAAAATTTAGCGAGAGTCCATAATTAATGAAATTACTATTCGGAATAGGTGCTACTTTGGCAGTGCTCCTGATCACCTTTTTTGCATACTACGGCTGGGGATCTTTCGCCAATATGAGTCATCTGGGAGAGCAGGCAACGCTGCGCGAGCAGGAAGGGTACAGCTATCGTGACCTGAATAAGAATGGTGTGCTAGATCCCTATGAAGACAGCCGCATGACTCCTGAAGACCGGGCTGAGGATTTGTTATCGCGAATGACACTGGATGAAAAAGCCGGTTCCATGTTCATCACCATGATTGCCGTCGGCGTTGATGGTGATCTGGTAGAAAGGCCCAATCCAAGCGATCAGTTCAGCATGATGCTACCGACTAATTCCAAGATGGTCGCAGTGAAGAAAATGAATCACTTCAATGTTGTCTTTCTACATGGCGCTGAGAATATGGCCAGATGGCAAAACAAACTGCAGCAGATGGCAGAAAGAACTCGCCTCGGAATACCGGTCACTATTGCCTCCGACCCACGACACGCGTTCGGACTGAATATAGCCGCCAGCCTGCCGGCGGGAGACTTTTCTCTGTGGCCGGAACCACTTGGAATGGCTGCTACGCGAGATCCCTCGCTGTTGCGACAATTCGGTGATATGGCGCGTCAGGAATATCTTGCGGCAGGCATCAGGCTTGCGTTACATCCAATGGCGGACCTGGCTACTGAACCTAGATGGGCGCGCGCAGCTGGTACTTTTGGTGAAGATGCGGAATTGTCAGCGCACTTGGTTCATGCCTATATCAAGGGTTTTCAGGGTGAGGAACTGGGTCCAGATAGTGTCGCGACCATGGTGAAGCATTTCTCAGGTGGAGGGCCGCAGAAAGATGGAGAAGATGCGCACTTTCCATATGGCAAGGAGCAAACCTATCCGGGAAGCAACTTCGACTATCATCTGATTCCATTTGAAAAAGGTGCCTTCCCTGCGGGTGTCGCACAAATAATGCCCTATTACGGCATTCCTGTTGGTCAAACCAGCGAAGACGTTGGCTTTGCCTACAACAAGGATATTATTACCGGCATGCTGCGTGACAAGTATCACTTTGATGGGGTTATCTGTTCAGACTGGGGGCTGGTAACTGACCTGAAAGTGGCGGGGCAGGTCTTCAAGGAGGCTTCCGCCTGGGGTGTGGAGCATCTTACCCCGGAAGAGCGCATGCTTAAATTGCTCGACGCAGGAATTGATCAATTTGGTGGCGAGAGCAACCCGGAGATGCTCATCAAGCTGGTTACAGAAGGCATGGTATCAGAGACGCAGTTGGACAACTCTGTGCGCCGGCTCATGCTGGATAAATTCCGACTGGGCCTGTTCGATAAACCCTATGTAGACGAGAAAAACGTAAAGAAGGTAGTCGGCAGTACAGCATTTGTTGCAGCCGGGATGGAAGCACAAAGACGATCATTGGTCTTGCTGAAAAATGGCGCGATGGAAAACTCGCCCGAGGCGGTCCTGCCCATTACCGGGCGCAGGAGAATCTACGTTGAAAATATATCAATAGAACTTGCGGCCCAGTATGGTGAGGTCGTTGGCTCACCTGAAGAGGCTGAGCTTGCCATTATCCGAATTGCTGCACCTTACTACCCACATGAGGGCTTTCTCGACAGCCGATTTCATTCTGGCGACCTCGATTACAAAGGCGAGGAAAAGAAACGTCTCCTGGCGATTATGGAGACAGTGCCTACGATTGTAGACATCTATCTTGATCGTGCAGCCGTTATACCGGACATTGCTGAAAGCAGCGCTGCACTCATCGCTAATTTTGGTGTGACCGATGAATTGTTACTTGCGCTTCTTTGGGGTAAGTACAGTCCAACCGGGAAACTGCCATTTGAACTACCAAGTTCAATGCAGGCCGTAGCGGCACAGTTGGAAGACGTACCCTACGATTCTGAAAACCCCCTTTTCCCATTTGGTTTTGGGCTTACTTTCTCTACCAATTAGTTGTAATCAAATGACCACGATCAAAAAAGTCCTGCTAGTTGTTTTTATCGTTGTGATGATTGTCGCAACTCCCATCGCGTACATCGGCTACAAGTTTTCACGATCAGGTGATGACTATGGTGAAGCGCGCCAGGTGGCTGATACGCAAACGCTACGTGAAACGACGAATGGAGATGTCATGGGCTTTCTGGATATCACCGACTCACATACCTGGATGGGGATACCCTACGCAGTGGCACCGGTTGGTAACCTGCGCTGGAAAGCGCCGAGGAAATCGGTTCCCTGGGATGGTACTCTCGAAGCATTGCAGGCTTCTGAACGTTGCAAACAGATAGGTTCTGTTGGTGAAAGCAGGCCGCCAGAAGAATTGGGTAAGCCGATTGGCTCGGAAGACTGCCTCTATCTGAATATCTTTGCGCCGAGTATCCTAAAGGATGAACTGCCCACAGGTGAGGCAAGGCTTCCTGTCATGGTATACATCCATGGCGGTGGAAACACAGCGGGTTACGCAAACCAATTTAAGTATTCGGGCAGGAATCTTGCCAGGAATCATGGTGTCATCGTCGTCAACTTCAACTATCGATTGAACCTCTTTGGTTGGTTCACTCACCCGGCCCTGAATAGAGATAGTTCGGCGGAGGATAGATCAGGCAACTATGGCATCCTGGATAGTCTGGCCGCGTTGCAATGGGTGCAGGACAACATCGAGGCATTTGGTGGCAACCCGGACAACGTAACACTGTTTGGTGAATCCGCTGGAGGCATGAATATTTTTGCCATTCTTGCCTCACCCAAAGGCAAGGATCTTTTTCACAAAGCGATCATCCAAAGCGGGCTTCCAATCTCAATGTCTCTGGGAAAGGCTCAAAATTACCTGGAGGATTCAGGCCATGTGAACAGTGGACGGGAAATCGTCAACAAGCTTTTCATTGCCAATGGGCTTGCCACCTCACGAGAAGGTGCCATAGCACATCAAAATCAGATGACTGACACAGAGTTGGAGGATTTCCTTCTCAACAGGTCTGCCAATGAAATCCTGATGCTCCTCAATCCTGAGGGAATACCGAATATTCCTTACATATTTCGTGACGGCGCTGTGGTCCCTGCGGTAGACCTTATGCAGGTGTTTGCCGACACTGCTAACTACAATGCTGTCCCCATAATGATTGGCACCAACCGCGATGAATTTAAACCATTCTTTGCTGGCGACAGAAACATGGTGGCTCTGACTATGGGCTTTCAGCCTAAAATCATTGACCCACCATATTTTCATGCCGTCACCGGATATTTCAATGACTCGTGGAAAGCCAGGGGCGTTGATGAAGTCTCTATGCGCCTGGTGGCATCACAGTCCGATCCTGTGTTTGCATATCGATTTGACTGGGACGAATTGCCGACCATACTTGGCGTTGATTTATCACAACTGATGGGTGCAATGCATGCTTCAGAAATCCCCTTTGTCTTTGAAAGTTTTGATGATCGGCTTATGAATACCATCCTCTTCTCGGGTGACAATATCCCCAGCCGAACTGAACTGTCGAAGAAAATGTCATCCTACTGGGCGGAGTTCGCCTTCAACAGCTCGCCGGGGAAGGGGCGTGATGGCACACAGCCCGAATGGCAGCCCTGGAGTGAGGAAGGTGGCGAGGGGAAATTCGTCATGCTGGACGGTGAACTTGGTGGAGGAATACGCATGAACAATGACGCGATTACCTTTGCCGTGTTGAAAGAAAGGCTGCTGGAGGATGCTGCATTTCCAGATGCTGCAGCGAAAAGTAGAACCTATGACTGTGTTTTTAAAGAGAGCCGATACTGGGATGAAGAAGAGTTTCTGTCACTCGGTGGTGAGGTCTGCGATATTCCTATTTTCCAGTTTCTGAAGCTTTGACACCTTAAACAGTCAGCGATTACACGAGAGTACACATTATGTTATCTACCTTGGATATTTCGGTCGTTGTCTTATATGCAAGCGGCCTGTTTGCCCTGGCGCAGTGGGTTTCTCGTGAAGAAACCGGCCACCACAAAGGCACCCGGGACTATTTCCTCGCGGGGAAATCACTGCCCTGGTGGGCCATTGGTGCTTCGTTGATCGCAGCCAACATCTCAGCCGAGCAGATCATCGGCATGTCCGGTTCCGGCTACGCCATAGGTTTGGCTATTGCTTCCTATGAGTGGATGGCTGCCATCACCTTGATACTGGTTGGCAAGTTCCTGTTACCAATTTTCCTCAAGCGTGGTATTTATACTATGCCGCAGTTTCTTGAACAACGTTATGACCACAAAGTGCGGATGGTGATGGCATTTTTCTGGCTGGGCGTTTATGTCTTTGTGAACCTCACATCAGTACTGTGGTTGGGCGCTCTGGCCCTGAATACAGTGGCCGGGCTCGATATTGTGCTTGGAATGGTGATGCTTGGAGTGTTCGCTGTCAGTTATTCACTATACGGCGGGCTAAAGGCGGTGGCTTTCACCGACATAGTCCAGGTGGTGCTGCTGGTGCTGGGTGGCCTGATGATAGCCTGGATTATGCTGGACAAGGTGTCTGAGGGGTCGGGCGTTATTGCCGGGTTCCAACTGCTGACTGAACGGGCTCCAGAGAAATTCGATATGATACTCAGTCCGGATAACCCACACTATGTCAGCCTGCCTGGTTTGTCAGTGCTGATTGGCGGAATGTGGATTATGAATATTTCCTATTGGGGTTTTAATCAGTACATTATTCAACGGGCACTGGCGGCCAGGAGTGTTCAGGAAGCACAAAAAGGTATTGCTTTTGCTGCATTTCTGAAGTTGCTAATGCCGGTAATCGTCGTATTGCCGGGCATCGCTATCTATGTGTTATCACCAACCCTTTCTGTGCCGGATCAGGCTTATCCTGAAGCAATGACGCTGCTGCCTTCTGGAATAAAGGGGCTGGTATTTGCCGCATTGCTGGCTGCTATCGTGTCCTCACTGGCATCAATGACTAACAGCATCTCGACCATCTTTACCATGGATATCTATGCCAGTTTCAGCAAGCGGACCGATGAAGACAGGAACAGTGTATTGGTAGGCCGTATAGTGGCAGCTACTGCCATGCTTTTGGCAATGATTTGCGCCAAACCTCTCTTGGGTAATTTTGATCAGGCCTTTCAGTATATTCAGGAATTTACCGGTTTCTTTACTCCTGGCATTGTCGTTATTTTTCTTCTGGGTATGTTCTGGAAGAAGGC
>MDTC01019267.1_pt1 | contig 12190 bp, 18 predicted proteins | sample 811181 | NCBI WGS metagenome assembly MDTC01 (sample SAMN05326644, study PRJNA326480) | marine metagenome | isolation source: seawater | place: Pacific Ocean: North | collected 2011
AAGTATAACACATAGGATAATAATTATTACAATACCAGGGTTTAAAGGACTTGGCTTTTTTGGCTTAAAGTAATATTTTGATTAGGTTTAATATTTTGATTAGGTTTAATATTTTGATTATTTGAAGGCAAATTAGATTTACTTTCCATATAAACTATTTTATAAAATTAATCTGAAGAAAACAAAAAAGAGTTTATTTGTTCTTTTTCTTTTTCTTTTTTGGGATGATTAAGTAATGTGAAACCAGTTTTTGTATAAAATTTTTTGCGTTTATAAAATTGATTAACCAAAGGGCCGTATGCGTCAACGAAATCAATAACAAGCGGAACGTGGGTTTTTTCACCAGTTTCTCGAAGAATTCTTCCAACTGATTGAACGATATCAGTTTTTGGACTTGCTAAAATCAAAGTATTTAAAGAGGGAATATCTAAGCCTTCATTTGCTAAACTGAATGTAGCGAAAATAAGATCGCAATTTTCATTCTGTTTGAGTTCACTTTGTTTCATACCTCCAATATATAAACCAAAAGAAAAAGGTTCTCCTGATTCAAGAGATTTATTATATAAAGAAAAACAATGATTTCTTCTATCGGTTAAAAGAATGATTTTCCTTTTGTCGTGAAGACATTTAAAAGCTTCTTCAAGGATTTTATCATTTCTATCTTCCAAAGAAGTTACTTGATTAATAACTTCTGGAAGATTAATTTTGCCCATAACATTTTTAGGAAGATCTTGTGAATAATTATCGTGTGTATAATGTTTGATAAGAACTTGAACGTCCTTTTCGTCTTTGCGGTATGCGGAAAAGATTATATCACCAATAAACCAATAAAGAACTTTTGAAAGACCGTCTTTTCTTTCTGGGGTTGCCGAGAGACCAAGAACGTATTTTGTAGTTACATTAAACAAGGCGCGTGAAAATGTTTTAGAACAAATATGATGAGTTTCATCGATAATTGTAAATCCAAATCCCTGAAATACAGAATCGTCATAAGTTTTTAAAGCAATCGATTGCAACATTGCAATTACAATATCTTTACCGACAACATCTACTTTATTTTGTTGAATTTTGCCAATAGAAGCATCAGGAAGGAATTGTTGAATTCGTTCAATCCATTGGCTCATAAGAAACTCTTTATGAACGATAATTAAGGTTCTTAGTTTCAATTTGCTTAAAATATAAAGAGCACACGTAGTTTTTCCAAATCCTGTTCCTAACGAAAGAATTCCACCGCCTTTATCATATAAGGTAGTTAAAACCTTGGAACATGCTTCATTTTGAAATGTAGAATCATTTAAAGTTCCATTAAAATCTAAATTAATCGAGATACCATTTGAGAGTGAGTCTTGAGATAATCCGAATTTTTGGATACCGTAAAAGCGTGGAATTCTATAACGAGTTTCAGATTCTCTATAAACAGGATACTTTGGTTCTGCAAAATAATCTCCCTGTGTTAAAGGTTGAACACATAAATCGTCAATAAGTTGATTAGTCTGTAATACAGATAATTGTTTTTTTTGAATAATATAACCTTTTTTGGTTAACATAATATTAATATTAAAAATAAAGATATTCTTTAATTCTTTAATTTCTTAATAATATAATGATAAATGAAGAATGTGAAAGTGTAAATTTTGAAGAAAGGAAAAGTAATTCTTTAAAATTAAGAAAAAAATACCCTGAAAAATTGCCGATAATATTATTACCATATGATATTGAAGTTACCAAAAAAAAGTACTTGGTACCATATGATATGAATTTTGCGACATTTGTTAAAACTATAAGTTCAAATATTAAAATAAAAAAATCAGAAGCATTATTTTGTCTAATTGGTGATATATTACCAACAAATACACAAAATATGATTGAATTATATAATCAAAATGTGAACAAAGATGGGTTTTTATACATAAAACTTAGAAAAGAAAACACGTTTGGTTAATACGGTTTGCAATTTTTGTTACAAATTTTTGTTTCATCTGAGAAACAAACTTTTTCTAATTGTTCTATAAATTCTGTAGCATGTTGTTGTAAAAACATGCGATATTCATTATTTGTTTCGATATTGTTTCTTGCTTGGATGTTATTATTGAGTTGGCAATTAGGTAAATATGAAGTAAAGCAACGAGAATCCTGCATTCCGGGTCTGACCATTACAATATAAAAGAAAAAAAATGAAATTGTTATGAAACCGCATTATATTGATTTATAGGATAGCCATAAGAATGTAAAGATAATTTCTTTTGCTTAACAATTGTTTTAGTATCAAGTTTTAAATAATCGTAGTTATTTAAAATAATAGAAGTAATATCTTCAAATGTTTTGAAAAGAGCATTAAGATTTTTAATTCCAGTTAATACTACATTGCCTGTTTTAAAAATAAAAATGCTTGAATTATTAGTTGGATGTTTAATTTTAAGACCAGGATAAACGTCTGGTTTATAATCAACTTTAAATGAATGAGAAGTAAGTAATGGTTTAAGTTTTAAAATATTGATGTTATTATGAAATGCAAAATTGCTATTAATTAATGCAATTGATAATGAATTTACACATTTATTTGAAAGTGTAATACCTAATGAATCAAAAAGTATTTTTTCTATAATACTTAAACATGAAATTGTTTCATTAAAAGAAGTTAATCCTGTTATTTGAATTTTACCATTTGAAAAAATTTTAATAGATTTATTTGTAGTATCTGTATAATTTATAGTTACTTGATTATAAAAGGACAAACGTTTTTTGCCTCTAATTGATTCTTCATATTCATGATGATTTTTTGTTTTTTTTAAGGTACAAATAGGATAACTGGTGCTTTTAAATTTTGTTGTTAATGTTACTGTGTCAATTGTTTGGAAAAGGTCACCAATGCAGGTCATAGTAGAAATTTTAAGATGATAAATAGGATTAATTAAACTTAGATTTACACTTTTTTCCATAAGCAAAAAATACAATTCTTTAAATTCATCAGAATTCATATGTTATATAAAGTTATTTGTTCTTTAAGTCAAAATTTACATTATTTTTTTCCACATTTTTTTCCAAAATGAAGAAGGTTTATAAAATTTTTTGTCTTTTAATAATTGTTTATGATGTTTAGCATACATGTGTGCTGGACTTTTACCAAGAATCCAATAATTAGGATTGGAAGTACTGATATTATATTTCTTTAACATTTTTTTATACCATTTTTTAGGATGTTGTTCATGTGGATCCATAGGGTCTACTTTAACTGCATGACCGAAATCAATAATTTTTATTTGAACCTGAGGAGTTTTTTCATTAATGACCATAATATTACTAAGGTGTAAATCGTTATGAATATAACCGATTTTCCATAAAGTAAGTAAAGTTCTTTTGAGTTGGTCTTGGATCATTTCTATTTGATATTGATTCAACTCATTTTTTTTTAATAAAGAATAAAGACTTGTGCCTTTAATGTATTCCATTTGGAAGAAATAAAAATTAGGGAATAAAGAAGATTCAAACGGGATATTCAAAGTCTGAACGAAATACTTTTGATACCTTGAAGGGATTTTTCTAAGTATATCTTTATGTTTCAAATCTTCAATAATCATTTGTTTATTACCTGCTTTTAAAATAAAAGCTTGTCTTGATGTACTATTTTTTCGTAAAATAAATACAGCATTATTACCTTGTGATTTTGGTTTTATATGTATTGTTTCAACGTGATAATATTTTTTTAATCCTTTTTCTAATTTTTTATAATCTTCATATGTGTACATTAAAATAAAATATATTAAAATGCGGTAAAATACTTAAAAAAATAACTTTAAGATAAATTAAAGATGACAGAAACATACGAAGAATTCAAATCTCAAATTGAAAGTGAAATCTCAAAACTCAAAGCTGAAAACAAAAAAATTCTCAAACTGCTAAAGAAAATTTCAAAAGAACAGGAACCTGAAGATAAGCCAAAGAAAGCAAATGGATTTGCGAAACCTATGAGGATGTCACAAAGTCTATGTGAATTTCTGAATGTGGATGTTGGAACTGAAATGGCGCGAACTGAGGTGACTAAAAAAATTACAGAATATGTGAAATCTAAAGGTCTTCAAAATCCTGAAAACAAACGTGAACTAATTATGGATGATAAGTTAAGAACTATTATTCATAATGATGACAATACCAAAGTAACTTTTTTCAATCTTCAAAAATATATGTCTAAGCATTACATTAAAGAAGGATTTGTAGAGCCTGCTGTAAGTGTAGAGGTTCCTGTAACGAATGAAGTTGATAATGTTCCTGAGACTCCCAAAGCTCCTGGTCCATCTAAAGTGAAAAAAGTAGTAACACGAAAAAAATAAAGGGCTTAAAAAAATAAAGTTATAAATATGTAATGGAAACGATAGTAAGAAAAATAACCAAAAGTAAAATAAAAATAAAAAACAGTGAAATATACGAAACTGCATTTACACATAAAAGTGTGCAAAACAAACAATCCAATGAAAGACTTGAATTTATAGGGGATTCTGTTATTGGAATGATTGTAGCTGAATATTTGTTTTTGAAATATCCGAATGAAAATGAGGGATTTTTAACTAGAATAAGGACAAAAATTGTGAGTAGTAAAGGATTAAGTAATTTTGCGAATATATTAAATTTTAAGGACCTTATTCAAATGAATGAAAAAGCGATGAATAACAAATGGAATGAGAATCCTAGAATATTGGAAGATGCATTTGAAGCATTTGTGGGTGCATTATATATAGACAAAGGATTAGAAACTACGAAAAAGTTTATATTAAACTTAATTGAAACGAAATGTGATTTTGAAGATGTATTAAAAGATACAAATTACAAAGATCAATTAATGAAAGCTATTCAATCGAAACAGATGGGAAGTCCTATATATAAAACGAATTTTCAATCTGGACCAGATCATAATAAAACGTTTACTGTACAAGTTGTAGTTAATGGTGCAACTATAGCGGAAGGTACTGATAAAAGTAAAAAGAATGCAGAACAAAACGCAGCGATGCGGGCACTTAAGGCTATGGAACTTATTGATTAATATTAGAAATGAATGAAAATAAGAACAAAAAGAATTTTAAATATGCAGCAGGAATGTTATTATTTGGACTAAACAATAATAATCTAATGGTTTTACTAGGTGAAGATTCATATGGTATGTTATCAGACTTTGGAGGACGGTGTGAAATGTTTGATGCATCTGAGGTGGATACAGCAAGTAGGGAATGTTATGAAGAAACGTGTGGTATAATTGAAGATCAATTTACTATGAAAGAAATTTGTAAAAATTCTGAATATATAAAAAGTAGAACGTTTTATAAAAAGCCATACTATATGTTTTTATCAACAATTAATTTTGATACTAATTATCCAAATTTGTTTTATAAAGCAACAAATTTTTTAAAAACCTCAAAAAATATAGATAATATACAGTCATTTTTGGAAAAACAAAATTTAAAATGGGTTTTTTGGAATGATGTAAAAACAATAAAGGTTCCTTTAAGAAATATGTTTAAGAATACAATTATAAACAATTTGGAAAATATAGAATTGTTTATTAAAAAAAGTTTATTTAAAGATTTGCGTTATTTAATCTAAATAGAAAGATACATAAAGAATATGGATGAAATTAATTTTAATATGGATAAAGAAAATGATGTAAAAATTGATTTAGAAGCTGACGATGATGATAATTTTAAATTTAAATCAAAAAAGCCATTAAGGATAAAGAAAGCAACACCTGTAAAAAAGTTTCCGAAAAAAAGTGTAAACTTTGATGATAAAACATTTGAAGTTTTTTCAAATCCTCAAAAACGATTACCTGAAGAAGAAGAATCTGAAGACGAAGAAAGAGAAGAATCTGAGGTTGATGGTAGTGAAATTGGAGAAGGTAGTGAATATGAAGGGGAACAACAAGGAGAATATCAAGAGGAAGATATTAAACCTTCTGACGGGTTTGCTTCAATTGAAGATGAGAAACAAGATCTTCTGTACAAGTTTCATAGACTGGAAAGTAAAGGAGTAAAACTTTCCAAAAAGTACAATACATATTCTGATATTCGTGAAATGAGAGCAGAGTATATGAAAATAAAGAAAGACGCTGAAGCTAAATCCAGTATCAAATTTTCAAAGAAAATGCTTATGGCATGTGTCAGTGGTATTGAATTTTTAAATAAAAGGTATGACCCAATTGGTGCTCATTTAGATGGATGGTCAGAAAGTGTAATGGAAAATGTAAATGATGGCGATTATGATAATACTTTTGAAAGATTACATGAAAAATATGGCGGTTCGGTTCAAGCACCTCCTGAAATGGAACTATTATTAAGTTTAGCAGGAAGTGCTATTATGTTCCATATAACGTCAACGATGTTTAAGAATCTACCAGATATAGGAAATATGGCTAAAAACAATCCAGAAATGATGAGTAATTTAATGAAAACTGTAAATGATACATTAAATCAACAAAGTCAATCTAAAGCAACAACAGAAGCCATTTATAGTGATCCTAGTAAAAGACGTGATATGAATGGTCCAACAGTAAATCTATCACAGTTTGGATCATTTATACCTCCACCAGTGTCATCTAGTATAGAAAAACAAAATATTCCTTTTAAAGCACCTCCAGTACCCGAGTCTGTTATAAGTGATTCTGATTCTGAAGCAAGCAATATTTCAGTTAAAAAGGTTTCTGTTTCTGTATCAGAAGGAGGAACCAGAAGAGGAAGAAAACCAAAAATAATTCCCAATTCTAAAAATACAATAAATTTATAAAGTATTATAAATAAATGTCTTTGATATTAATGGGAACCCCTTTAAATGAAGCGTATCAGATAGCAAAACCAAAAAACGCTAAAACTTCGTCAAATAAATATTGTGTGAGAGAAACACAAGAAAAATTACTTTCTGAATTTGAAAAAGCACAATATAGTTTTGTTCCCCAAAATTATATTACAAAAGCAGAATCAATCATGTCTGTCGAGTTGGGAAATCCAGTTGTTTTAAATAAATTAAAATCATTCGATCAAACAAATGTATCCAAATATGTTGAAACTTTGATTTTAAAAGATATTCAAACTCCAAGCCCACAACAAGTCCATAAACCAAGTCCAAGCCCACAACAAGTCCATAAACCAAGTCCAAGTCCACAACAAGTCCATAAACCAAGTCCAAGCCCACAAAATGTGGAAGCATTTCAAAATGAAAAAATGGATGAATCGTTCAAAATTATATCATTAATATTTTTATGCTTTATAATTTTAAAACTATTCGATTGTTTGTAAATTCATGATTTTATCTAAAGTGTTTTGATTTCTGTCTGGAATTTTTCGTTCTAAAGTTACTTGATTTGTAGAACTCATTTCTGTGTTATTTAACCATGTAAAGTTATTTACTGGGTTATTTAATTCACTTTGAAACTCTAAAACTTTTAAAGGAGGTAAATTTTTGTTTGAAAATTTTGAATTATTTTTTCTGAATTCTTGAATAGTAAGATTACCTCCATAAATTTTCAAACATTCTTTTGGGGGGGCTAACTCTATATTTTTGTCATAAAGGTCATAAAATTGAGAAATTAGAGAAAATCTATTATTTCTATAACTATCATTTAAATGAGCGTTATAAGCTTTCATACATTCTAATGAACAAAAATAACCTGTTACTTCATATTCATTTTTATCAATATCATAACTGACAGGCATTTGAAAAATATCTTTAATTTGAAATGTACAATGATAACAATGCAAAGTTTCCATATTAATTATTAAAAAATGATATAAACTTTAAATAATTGCGAAAAAAAAGTATTATAAAATTTATTTATAAATAATATGGAATTGGCTACACCAATAGAAAATCTTATGGAAGATAAACCAGTAAATAAAAGTTATGCTGAAATTTTAGAAAATGTAGAGAAAGAAACTTCAAATGAATATGTTCCAGAAATTAATGTAAAGCAAGAACCCCCTCCTGTCCCTAAACCTGCATTTCAAGGACCTCCGATGCAACACCAGTTTCAATTTCAACAACCTATTCAAGTTCCTTCATCTTTTTCTGTTCTTAAAAATATACCATCAGAACCATCACAACCTAAAAAAAAGGAAAATTCTTTTGATATAATCCAAGGTGAAGTCATGTATATTGCTATAGTTTGCACACTTGTTTATTCTCCCGGATTTCAAAACTTCTTAAGTTTCAACTTTAAAACAATTTATTCTGATAAAACTTCTTTAATTACAACAATTTTTAATACTTTTATTATAGTTATTTTATATATTTTGATTAAAAAAGTTAAAATTAAATTAAATTAACATATCAAATATAGCATTAGGGAATACTAAAAATGTAATCAGAAGTATTCCAAAATACAATAAAATTATTCCAAAAAACTTTAAAACTTCAAAATTTAAAAAATTTGAAATACTTATTTCTTTGGTTTTTAAAAAATATAATTCATAAATTCTTAAAAATTCTCTATTAAGTATTTTTGGGTTTATACTCTTTTTTTCATTATAAAGATTCTCATTTTTTATATTCATTTTTTTGGTTCTATCATTCATATTGGTATTATCAAAATCCATTCCACTACTTAAAGAATAGTTCAATTGATTCATAATATTATGAATAATATTTTGAAAAAGCAAGATGTACTTTTAGAGTGTTTAAAAAAATTTTATAGTAATTCAACAAATTTAAATAAATTCTTAAAGATAATTGATAAAGAAAGTAATATATCTTTAAGAGCTATTGATTTTCTTTGCACAAATTATGCAAAAAATAAAACTGTGATATATTATCTAGAAAAGAACAATAATAAAATACCTTTTAATCTATATATTGAATATAGATCGCAATTAAAAGCTTATAGTAAAATGCAATTTGATCCGTTTAGAAGACATGAAAGAATCAACTTGGAAACTACAAATGGAGAAATAGAAACAACTGTTGCACAACTAAATTTTTTCAAATGGGCAATAGAAAAAAAGGTTTTGGATTGGTTAAAAAGTAATATACAATTAATAGAAAAGGAAATGAATTTACAAATTTCTAAAAAGATAACAAAGGAAACTAAAAATGAATTACAAAAACAAGCTAAAATGCACAAAGTAAATATTACCGTTAAATTTAGTTAATTTTTTTTATTGTTAAAAATAATGAACCTGAAAGATATTTCAAAAAAAGATTTTATGATTTTCATTACTGTTTTATTTTCTTGTTATATTGCTTATAACGTCTTTAGAAAGCAAAAACAACTTGAACCAAACTATATGCAGTCTATACAAATAGCAGTTGTTGTTTCAATAATAGTTATGTTTATTTTGAAATATAAAGAAACTTCAACTATTGAAACCAGATTAGAAGAACCGTTTAAGACAAACGTTTTAAAAGTTTAACAACCTGTTTTTCTTTTTTTTCTCTATTTTCTAAAATGTGTTGAGTTATTGTATCTGGATTAGTTTTTTCTTTAATATTTTTCTGTTTTTCAAAGAAATCTTGTAAACTTTCGTTTAAATAAGTTTTGTTGATAGATTCAAAAGAACAAGAGTTTTTTAAACAAATAAAGCCTTCATTTTCTGGTAATTTAATAACACAACTATCTTTTTGACTCATAAGTTCTATTAATTTTGAAGAAATTTCAATTTTTTCTTCTCTTAATTTCTTCAACTGTTCATTAAAATGTTTAATTTCTTTATCAACTCTTAAATATTCTAAAGCAATTGATTCCATATTATAAAAATTTAAACTTTTTTATTTCAAAAACGCAGAAAAGAATTTTGAAATTTTTAAAACTGTTTTTTCATTTTTTAAACTTAAAAGATTCTCTGTTCTATTATTTTCTTTTGTACAAATAGAATTTTTCATATCGTAATCATAGGATGAGAAATTTAGATCAATTTTTTTATTTTCAGAATCTATAATTGGAAAACAAACTTCATAAATAATATCGAGGATCAAAGACAATAAATCAGTTAATCCAATTAAACACATTGAATTTGATATTGGTTCTCTGTATTTGAAGGTTTTCTTTTGGGTATGAATAAGAAAGCGTGAATTATCAAGCATAGCAGTTTCTACTAAAAATTGAAACAATTCCATATTTGGTGGATTTATTTCAAACATATTAATAATTTTTTGATCACTAATTTTTTTTAAATTTTCAATAACTAATGGTTTAAGAGGAGAAATTACATTTTCAGAGTTTAAACTTAGTTGTGTTGTTGAGCATACTTTATGTAGCAACATATTTATATAAGTATGAAGACGTTCGTTTTCTAATTGTAATAATTGGCATTTTTCACACGTCATAAATTAAATTATAAATAAAATCTTTAAATAATGACAAATAAAACAAAAATTTTAATTTCAATTCCATGTTATCAAGGAACTGTATATATGAAATGTATGGAACAATGTTTAAATTTAGTTTTATTGTTAAAAAATAATAATATTGAATTTGAATTCTTTTCAATTACAGTTGAAAGTCTTATACCTAGAGCAAGAAATGTAACTGCTATGAAATTTTTAAATTCAAATTGTAGCCATTTACTTTTTATTGACGCTGATATAATTTTTGATCCAACTGATGTTTTGAAAATGATAGCAAATGATAAAAAGGTGATATCAGGTACATACCCTAAAAAACAATTAGATTTCCAAATATTGAAAAATAATATTAAAAATTCAAATAAGATAGAAGACTTAATTTCTAAAAGTGTCAATTACGCTCTTAATTTTTTGAATGCTCCAAAAAACAATTTAGTTGAAGTGTTAGATGCACCAACAGGGTTTATGTTAATAAAGAAAGAAGTTTTTCATATAATGTTGAATACATTTTCAAACATAAAATATAAAAATGATATAAATTCATATAAAAGTTATGAATATAATGGATTTTTTTATGATTTTTTTCAAATAGGAATTTTTGAAGAAAGATATTTAAGTGAAGATTTTGGATTTTGTAGAAAACTGCAAGAATTAAATATACCTATTTTTGTTGATTTATCAATCAATTTAACACATATTGGAACCTTTAATTATTATGGGTGTCCTTTAGAGAAGTTCGGAGTATATCAATAATAATTTAAATACAAATTATATGGAAAGTATAAATAAGAAAACAATTGGATTAAAAGATTCAACAATATATTATGATGGAAAATTTTCATATACAGAAGTTTCAAATGATTTAAAATGTGATGAAGGTAAAATCACAGTTCAAGAACGGGAATTAGAAAATGTAATTATAAAATATACATTTGATGATACCCATGAAGAAAATATTACATTAAGTGAAAATCCAATTTATATTGAATGCAATAATAATACAGAATCAGAAAGAACAGTAACTTTAAACATAAAAGCTCATGAAAAAGTTTACCGATATAATTCATTTTTGATTTTTAAAAATAAAAGTGAGTCATGTGATTTTAAATTTTTATTGAAATTTGAATCAAAAGAAGAAGAATATACTGTATATGACATAAATTCATCAGATCCAAACCAATTTTGTTTAATTTTTTATATTTGTCCTGATTCTCATATTATTTCTAATATCAATAATAAAGAATTTAGAACATCTACTCATACAGAACAAGAAGTGGGATTTTCTGTCATAGAATTTGCTGATGTTTCATACCTTAGTAGTTCCAAGTATTACGATATTCTTTTTTTAAATAATCCAGATGTGAGTGTATCAATGAATTTAAATTTTAAAAACCAAATTTTAAATATTGAAAATGGGGTTACAACTTTAACATTACAAGTTTCATCTGGAATACAGAGCACAGAATCTAGAACAGGTCAGTTGATTTTTAATAATATCAATAACAACCAAACGTTAAAATTAAAAACAAATACATTTGAAAAAGACTTACTTTCAAATAACGATTATTTTGGTATTTTTAATTATTTCAACAATACTTTTAAAATAGAAATAATTGATGAACCTCTTGGTTTAACATATTATCCAACTCCAACTATGTCACCCAGTCCAGTTCCTACTGAAACTATGACACCCAGTCCAGTACCTACTGAAACTATTTCAACAACATCCACACAAAGTCCTGTACCTACTGAAACTATTTCAACAACATCCACACAAAGTCCGGTTCCTACTGAAACTATTTCAACAACATCAACACAAAGTCCAGTTCCTACTGAAACTATTTCAACAACTAATACACAAAGTCCAGTTCCT
>MDTC01050435.1_pt1 | contig 12190 bp, 12 predicted proteins | sample 811181 | NCBI WGS metagenome assembly MDTC01 (sample SAMN05326644, study PRJNA326480) | marine metagenome | isolation source: seawater | place: Pacific Ocean: North | collected 2011
CTTTGTCATCCCAGAACTCTGGAGCGGTCATTTCTGCCTCCAGCTCCTTGAGTTGTGATTCTAGCGATGGCAGGTCAAAGATACCTCCGGAGTTCCCCCAGACGGCCTTTGAGAGCGTCTGTAGTGAAGCCTTCCATATCGGTGTAATTGCTTTTCTTGTCCTCGCTCATGGTGCTGTAAAGGTGTAGATCGTCGTTAGGCAGATTCAACTGCCAAATAGCCGACCGATCATGGTAAAGACCACCGGGAGCCTTCTTCAGTTGAGCGAGTATCAGGAAACGAGCGTGATCGTCCAGTGGTGCACGCCCGACCATGGCCTGATCCGTACTATTGCCAAGGGCGCGCGCCGACCGAGGAGCGCCTTCGCTGGTAAGTTGGATCTGTTCTTCAAATCCGAACTGGAATTCATACCAAGCCGTCGATCGACATTGCACACCTTGCGCGAAGTGGCGATTCTGGAGCCGCGGTTTGGGCTACGCCATTCTTACCTGCAAACGCTCGCTGCCTCATACTTTGCACGGCTTATCGATCTTGTTGCTGAGGATGGCACGCCGATTATTGAGCTAGCTGATTTGACCGAGCGTGGTCTTGATTACTTGACCACACGACGCCCGAATTTACGTGCAGTGACCCATTTCGAGAGTGAAACTGCCAAGATTCTTGGCTTGGGGGATCGTGGCTTGCAAGGCATAGGGGAGCTTTACGGGCGTATTCCAGCCATCAGAAAAGAGCTTTTGCAGTTGCTCTCAGAATAGCTATTATGTTGTACGACCAAGTCGTACAACGCCGCCATCTTCATGGGCTACGATCAGCAAGCCAACCTCTACCGAGTAATCATCGAGCGGCTACACGCGCACACGGAATCTGGTGATTTGGAACGCGCCAAGAGTATTGCACGCACTGCGGTCGAATCCACGCGACGGTCCGCGGGTGGTCGTGTCGAAGACGTGCCATCGGTGATCGATGCGCTACGCGAATTCGCCGGTCTGCACCTGCATGAGCGCGACTTCGACTCAGCGCTGAAGATTTATAAATAAGCGTTAGAATTGTCCAAGGGAAATCAGTATGTTTCGGGACAGCAGATCGCCGTCTTGAAAGCTTATTACGACACAGTGTTAGATTTGAGTGGTTCTATAGGCAGAGCAGAGTCTGTCTTTTTGGAAGCAATCGAGGATTTAGAATCCGGTGGTGGAAATAATTATTTGTTAGTCGTTTGTTTGCATGACAATGTTCGCATGATTTATCGTAACCGAGACGAACTTGAAGTAGCAGAAGAGTACTGCCTCAAAGCTCTCAAAATATTTGAAGAGAATCAGGGTGCTCAGTCAGAGCCTGTGGCCACCATGCTCAACAACATCGATGTACTTTACCAGGCGGCATCGCTTCTGGATCGGGCGGTGGAGATGCACATGCGCGTCCGTGATATCCGGCTTACGCGTACCGGTCCGCACAGTATGGATACCGGGCATATTGCTACTACTTACCATAGCTTGGAGAAATCCGAAGAAGCCGCGATCTACTACTTGCGCGCTATTCGTGCTCTCGCCGATCACCAGGGAACAGAACTCTATCAGATTAATGAGGAGAACTTTGAGATCTTGAAAGAGCAGTATCCCGGCGTGCGTTTGATTCCGTTGACGGAAGAGTTCGGCGACAGGCCTGCTAGTTCGCTGATGGAAATGCCGCTTTAAGGTGCTCAATTACTCACGTGCCCACAGTGATTCTGGCAATGTGATAGAATGCACGATGGCGTTCAACTTCGTTAATTCGTCCTCACTGAACGCTGTCTGTTGTGCTGATCTGACGTTCTCTTTGATTTGGTCCGGATGACTGGCGCCAATCAGTGCGCTTGTTACTCTCGGATGACGCAGAACCCAAGACAAAGCCATTTGCGCCAGCGTCTGTCCGCGCTCCTGTGCATGCTCATTTAGGGCGCGAATGCCAGCAATCACATTTTCGGAGACTTCTTCCGGACGCAATGGCGATCCCGGCAAAGACGCACGCGATCCTGCTGGCACGCCGTTAAGATATTTGTCAGTGAGTAAGCCCTGATATAAAGGGCAGAAGGCAATGATGCCCATGCCCGCTTCTTCACAGGTATCCATCAGGTTTGTTTCAATCCACGGATTGAGCATGGAATAGTTAGGCTGGTGGATCACCAGCGGTGCCCACTGATTTTTCTCGCAGATAGCGACAGCTTCTTTGGTCTGCTCGCTGGTGTAACTGCTGATTCCAGCGTATAACGCCTTGCCCTGCTGCACCGCAGAATTCAACGCACTCAAGGTCTCTTCGAGAGGTGTGTCAGGGTCGAATCGATGGCTGTAGAAAATGTCGACGTAATCAAGATCTAGGCGTTTCAAAGACTGGTCTAAACTCGCCGTTAGATACTTTCTCGAACCCCACTCGCCATAGGGCCCGGGCCACATGTCGTAGCCGGCCTTGCTTGGAATGACCATTTCATCGCGTGGAAAGTCCTTGAGAATCTTACCAACATTGCTCTCGGCACTGCCGTAAGGCGGCCCATAGTTGTTGGCAAGATCGAATTGCGTAATGCCACAATCAAATGCTGTGTAGAGCATTTCACGCTGCAGATCGGTAGGCATTGCGCCACCGAAGTTGTGCCAACAGCCTAACGTGATGGCAGGGAGTTGCAGCCCCCAACGCCCGCAACGGCGGTAAGGCATGCGTCCATCATATCGGTCGGAATCGGGCACGTGATCAGTCATGCTCGCGGTTAAAGATGAGCCCACCCAACTTGTAAAGGATGAAGCGTATAGTGAATTACTTAGAATTTCACTCAGGTGTAACATACGCCGCCGTGATGCCGCCATCGACGGTGAACTCGGTGCCAGTCACAAAACTGGATTCGTCACTCGCCAAGTAAAGGGCTGCTTGCGCCATCTCGCGTGCTTCACCGAATCGGCCCATGGGAACGTGCACCAGCCGACGTTGCTTCTTTGCTTCTGTGTCTAGAAATTTCATCAACAACTCCGTGCGCAGTGGCCCGGGGCACAAAGCATTCACCCGAATATTCTCGCGCGCGTGTATCACGGCGAGTTCACGGCTCATGGCTAGGACGCCACCCTTCGAAGCGGTGTAAGCCAATTGCGGTGTCGCAGCACCTAATAAAGCAACAAATGAAGCAGTATTGATGATCGAGCCGCCACCAGCACGTTGAAGGGCAGGGATGCCGTGTTTGCAGCCGAGAAAGACACCCTTCAGGTTGATGTTCATGGTGAGATCCCAGATTGATTCGTCTGTAGATGCCGCATCGCCATCCTCACTGTGCATGATGCCTGCATTGTTGAACAAAATGTCTAGCTTGCCAAAACGACTCTCAGCATGAGCGACCATTGCCTGGCAATCACCATCTTTTGAAACGTCGGCATGAATGAAGGAAGCTGCACCGCCTAGCGCCTTTGAAACCGCTTCACCGTCGGCATCATTGACATCGGTGATGACCACCTTGGCTCCCGCCTGCACGAACCTTTCGGCTGTTTCTTTGCCAATGCCGCTGGCTGCTCCGGTGATGAGGGCAACTTTATTCTCAAGTCTCATGATAATGTTTGTGTTAGCTTATTGGGAATGACCATACGTTCGATCCAGTTGCGCACCTCAGTACAGCGGACGCTGGCATTCATGACATCATCATCAATGCCAAGTTTCCAGGCCAGATCCTTGCGGGCAGGATCCTTGTGCAATTGCTCGAGATCGCCCACGTAGTCCAACGCCTGTTCGCGCGATTGGAAAAAGCCCTTCCTAGAAAGCTTTTCAATGCGGCAGAATGTGAGTCTGGCCAACTCGTGCAGATCATATTCAGGATGGTACTGCACACCCCAGAAAGTGCCCTTGCCATGCGTCACACAGACTGACTGCACGGCAGTAAACTCATTGCCTGACAAGACTACAGCGCCAGGCGGAAGTTGAGTGATCTCATCATCGTGTGAGGTGAACGCATCGAAGATCGCACGGCGACCGCTGTGCATCGAATGGCCAAGGCCTTCCGGGGTAAGACCGATCTTGCGGGAGAGCCCCATTTCGCGGCCTCTGGGATTCGGGCTAACCTGTCCACCTGCCGCCACAACAGCAATCTGTGCTGCCCAACAACTGCCAAAGCTTGGGATGCCCACTTTGAAGACATCCCGTTGCAGTTCGATTTGATCTTCAACTTCTGCACTCCCATCGTTGCACCCAAGACTGCACCCCGTCCACGTTACGCCGTCATAAACGGCGAGCTTTTCCCGGCTAGGCATGATTCTTTCAGGATCAGAGGGATAAAGCTTATCACAAGACACAGCGAGTGGGCTCCATCTTTCAAGCATGGCTGCATATAGATCTGCAGCGACCGATGCGCCTCCAGTGGCCAGTTGGTCACGAGCTGCCTTGGTGTAGCCGTCAATGATGAGGAATCTCAGGTTCATGAGGAAGAGAGACGTTGGATGGTTTCTAACAAATCCGCGTAAGAAGGGCAAATAGCGTCTGCTGATGTTGCCGCAGCGTCTACATCACGGGTCGCTGTGAACAAAATAGCTCGCATTCCCATGGTTTGAGCGCCTTTGATATCATTGTGATCACGATCACCAATGTGAACCACTTCATCTGGTTCCAATTGCATGTTGTCGAGCACGGTCGTGAACATCTCAGGATGCGGTTTTGAATGCCCGACCTCGTCCGAGAAGGCAAAAGCTGTGAAGTAGTCGACTATCTGATGGTGCTCTAGCAAACGCCGCAGTTCGGTGCCCGGCGTTACGATCGCATCGGACACAATGGCGAGCTGGAATTCTTTGGAAAGCATTTGCAGAGCCTCGGCGCACCCCTCGATGATGTCTGGCGGCATATCAACTTCCATGATCGATGTGTCGTGAACGAGGGCGTCCCACGCCTGAGGACGACTTCGTCCCAAGCCTTTGATGATCACCTCAAGACGTTCCGAAATAGGCCATGTGATGTGATGCTCTTTCCATACCTTATTGAACGCTGCATCGACCGCATCATAGACGAGAACAACAGCGTCGAGATTGATGGGTGTGTCTGCATTTAAGGCTTCCCATACAAGGTGGCGTCGTTCGTCCCGTTTTGAACGCAGGCCTTTAGCTGCACGACGGCGCTCATCTGAGTCATCATGAACAAGAGTGTCCCAGAGATCAAATGTAATACCACGAATGTTCATATTAGTTTAATTGGAGTACAAGGATAATGATGTTTCGGTCGTTACAAACTAGCATGAACTCACATTCATGCTAATTTAAAATGTTTCGCCTTCCTCCGGGTGACCCCAAGCAGGCCATACCGGGATAAAGACGAGCCGATCCCACTGTGCCCCACGCCTGTCCATGGCAAAGCCGGATCCAAGTAATCGCAGCGATTCATGAATACTGTGCCAGTGTTCGCTTTTTGACAGAAATGCTCAGCCCGGTCTTTGTTTCTTGTGTAGATGATGGACGTCAATCCATAGGCAGAGGCATTGATCAAAGAAAGAGCCTCCTCATCATCAGCAACTCGCATCACTGGCAGTATAGGCCCAAAGTTTTCAATCGACATCACATCCATCCCATGCGTGACATGTGTTAGAAGAGTCGGTTCGAAGAAAGTCCCCTCACGAATAAGAAGCATCTTTCCCCCGCGCACTAGTTGAGCGCCCTTGGCCATGGCATCATCAACTTGCGCCACCATGATTTCTGCGTTTGAAGCTTGTGCCAAAGGTCCCAAAGTCGTGGTGTTTGCAGCTGGATCACCCAGCACATAGGCATCGATGAGTTCAGCACACTGAGTTACAAAAGCGTCATGCAACGCTTCATGAACATAAACCCGTTCTATGCCGCAGCAAGATTGCCCTGAATTGTACATCGCACCATCGACCAAAGCTTCAGCCGCTTGCGCAACATTGGCATCGGTAGCCACGTAAGCACCATCTTTGCCGCCAAGTTCGAGCTGGCAGTCTAACAATCCCTTAGCAGCATGCTGGTAAACCGTTCGACCAGCCTCCACTGATCCTGTGAAAATTACGTGATCTACGGCCCTGATCTCCATTAACTCGGCGGCTGCAGCATGATCAATTACCGCATGCTCCACCAAATCCCCAAACGCCTTAGCAAAGTGTGCGCCGATTGACAAAGTTTGAGTGGCGTGCTTCAACAGCACCACGTTGCCAGCGAGCAGCGATGCCATGACGCCATTGATGGTGATGAGCAAAGGGTAATTCCATGCCGAAATTATGAAGACCACCCCCAAGGGCTCGTGCACAATGGCTCTATCAAAACCCTCTTTATTCTCCACGTCATCAGGGCTCAGTGTCTCGACGGCGATGGAGGCTAGGTAGCGTCCGCGTTCCAATAAACCATCAATCTCTCCGCGAGCTTGAGCCAGGGGCCTTCCCATCTCTTGGGAAATGTCCGAAGCAATGGCGTCGCAATGATGCTCGAAATACTCCAGCGCATTTAGCAAATACTGGCAACGTTCTTCGATTGGAACACACCGCCAGCTAGCTTGCCTCTCTTTCAAACACGCCACCTGAGAACGTGTATCCGTAGGCTCAAAGTGGGCGAGTTCGGCGCCAGTATAAGGGTTGATTCTCATAAGTTCTTGAAGCAGGATTCTAAGATAGCAAGAGCATCGTCCATCTCATTGAGAGAAACGGTAAGCGGTGGTGTGAGTGTCAGAATAGATCCCATAGTGATCTTGAAACTCAATCCTTTACCCAGGGATTCATAGAGGATTTTTTCAGCGGCAGCATTGGCACGCGAGCCATCAGGTTGCCGCAGTACCAGGCCAAACACCAGGCCGATCCCGCGGACCTCATGTATAATTGGGAAGCGTTCTTTGAAGCCCTCGAGGCGACCCTTCACAGATTCGCCCAGGGTCACTGCCTTGGTCAAAAGGTCTTCCTCTTGCAGAACGTCCAACGTGGCGAGCCCTGCTGCACAGGCGACTGGATTCTTCTCATGCGTGTAGTGTCCGAGGGCTTGGTCAGCAGCGACATCAAAAGCCTCCTTTGTTAGCATCGCAGCTAGGGGAAAGACACCTCCACCCAAGCCTTTGCCGATTACCAGGATGTCGGGAACAATGTCGTAATGCTCGCACACAAACATCTTACCCGTGCGTCCAAGTCCACTTGGAATCTCATCGAGAATCAAAAGTGCATCATGCTTATCGCAAGAAGCACGAACCTTCTGCCAATACGATTTGGGCGGAACAAAGGGTGTCCAACGAATCGTCTCAGCGATCACAGCACCGACATCGCCGCCCTCGCGTTGCAGCACGTAATCGATATAACGCGCGCTCTTGTTTGCCCACTCTTCGGCATTCATCTCTGGCCATGGACTTTCCAGTGGATCGGGTGGTGGCACATGTTCCGTCCCTGGCAATAACGGGCCGGCGCCTTTGCGAAAAAGCGCTTCGCCGCCGATGCTGATCGCGTCTAGTGAAGCGCCATGGAAGGATTCCCACAGTGAGATGGTCTTGAACTTGCCTGTTACTGCTCGGGCTAGTTTCAACGCCATGCCGATGGCCCCGGTGCCCCCCGGTGCAAACAATAGTTTATTCAAAGTGCCAGGAGCAAGCTCAGTCAAGCGCTTGGCCAGGGCTACTGAGGGTTCATTGGTGAATCGTCGAGGACAGAATGGCATCACGTCCAATTGATCTTTGATCGCCGAGATCACCTTGGGGTGGCCATAGCCTACTTGATGTACGGCGTTGCCATGGAAATCGAGATACCGTTTTCCCTGCAAATCTGTTAGATAAGTGCCACGGCTTCCTTGCAAGGCGGTCAGGCAAGGCGTGGATAAGGACTGATGTAAAAAGTGCTTGGCATCGTCCTCAAGCAACGCGCCGGTCTCGTCATCTACATACGTCGCATGCCATGCGGCGCGCTGAGGGCTGAGGTTGGATTCTCCTTCGGACTGAAACATGTTTAGGCGGCGAATAGGCGGTCTGCCAATGACAGTGCGTCCTCGATCGCCAGTAAGAGAAATTCGATTTCCTCTTCATTGACGATCAACGGCGGTACAATCCACAAACCAAATTTGTCAGAAGGCATATAGACATTGCGTTCTGTAAACAAAAAGTCTGACACTTGCTTCACAATCGTGTTTTCATACCTCTCATTCGCCTTGCGCAGTGGTTGCTTGGTTGAACGATCCGCCACCAATTCCATGGTCCAGAACATTCCCATGCCACGAACATCTCCCACACTTGGATGCTCAGCAGCCAAGGCTGCAAGCCGTTCGCCTAATGACGATCCCAGATGAGCAGAACGTTTGAGCAATCCATCGTTGTGCAGCACGTCAAGAGATGCCAACGCACCTGCGCAAGCGAGTGCATGCCCAGAGTAGCTCTGACCATGACCAAACAGATTCTCGTCAAAGGATGAAGCCACTTTCTCCGACAGAATGGTGGCTGCAAGTGGGCAATACGCCCCCAAAGCCTTGCCCATGATGATGATGTCAGGCTCAACAGTCTTCCAATGTTCAATGGCAAGCCACTTTCCAGTACGGCCCATACCGGTCATGGTTTCATCCACGATCAGCAACAGATCCCAATGATCGCACAACGCTCGCACCCCCTCCAGATAGCGGTCTGGTGGAACGATGATGCCATTGCTCCCTACAATTGGCTCTAGCAAAAATGCAGCTACTTTATTGCGACCACCTTCTTGCTCGATGATGAAATTGAGGTAATCCAGATGCTGATCTAGAGAATCAAAATGCGGTCGGTACGGATTGGCGTCTGGCGCAAACACTACCCCAGGCACTGTCAACGGTTCCTGAAACCAGCGCCTGGGATCACCGCTTGCCGAAGCCGCTCCGGATGCCGACCCGTGCCAAGAGCTGTAGCGTGAAATGGTCTTGTAGGGATAAGGATACTGTGAGGGAACATCCACTGTGCCGCTGTCATGGAAGGCTCGGTTGTATTGATAGAGTCGCGCTGCTTTGATCGCCGCTTCCACGGCCGCCGCGCCACTCTGAGAGAAATACGTTTTCTTGTTCGGTGACCCGGGTGTCAATTCGGCAAGGCGCTGAGCAAGTTTGGCCGTCGGAGCGGTGGCAAAATCATCTGTGACATACACTGCGTGGTCCATTTGAGCCTTCAATGCTGCCAAGATCTTGGGATGATTGAAACCCAAGTTGATGCACTCGTGCGCGCTGCGCAGGTCAAAGATCTTGCGGCCATCTACTGTGTGAATCCAACAACCCTCGGCCTTTGCCACGGCTATCGGGGCATAGTCAGCCTGAGCTGACCAACACTGCATGGTGTGGCGAGATTGAGTGGCGGCGATATCCATCAGCTAACATGGATTGTCGCTACCCCTTGCGTCTTTGATAGCTGCCAATAATCGTCGAATGGCGGCTGCATCCACATTGCCAATAGTGCCAATACGAAACGTATCTCGGTCCGTCACTTTGCCTGGATAAATGACAAATCCACGTGCTTTGAGCGCTTCATAAAATGGCTTAAATTCAAAGCTAGCCTCAGGAAATGGAAATGCCGTGATGATTGGTGATTGTAACGCTTGCGGCAAGAGGCTTGGAAAGCCCAATTCAATCATGCCCTTGGAAAGCACGCGCTGATTCTCGGTGTAGCGTGCAAACCGACCTTCAACGCCACCCTCCTCAGTTAGTTCCATTAGTGCCTGGGCAAAGGCACGCACGGTGTGGGTCGGCGAAGTGTAGCGCCACTTGCCGCCGTTGCCTGACTCCATCGTCTTCCATTGATCGAATAGATCGAGGGACAAGGAACGTGCCCAGCCTTCCGTAGCTTCCAACGCTAGCCGATTGGCGATAATAAACCCAAAACCTGGCACGCCTTGAATGCATTTATTGGCACTACTGATGACAAAGTCGATACCTAGCTGAACGACGTCCAACGGCACGCCACCAAAGGTGCACATGGCATCCACGATGAGCACACGACCTGCTTCCTTCACCACGGGTGCAATCGTTTCCAAGGGATTGAGCATGCCCGTCGTGGTCTCGCCATGCACCAAGGCAACATGAGTGATGCTAGGTTCATTGTTTAACGTTGTGGCGAGTTTGTTGGCATCCGGCGGGCTTAGATCACCACTGTCTTCCACCACCAAGGCGATGTTCAGGCGTTCAGCGATCTTGGCAAGACGTTGTCCATAAGCGCCGTTTGCTAGTACAAGCAACTTGCCATCTGGTGGAATCACGCTGCCAATGACCGATTCCACACTGAACGTGCCGCTGCCTTGCATTAACACTGATGTTTGTGTGTCAGGATAGCCGCCGGCCAAGTCTACCAACTGTTGGCGGATTACTTGAACGACATCGACATTGTAATCATCGTCCCAGGTGCACCAATCACGCATCATGACGCGTTTGACGGTCGGGGTGGTGCTGAGTGGTCCTGGGGTCAGCAACAGATACGGGTTCTCGTCTACGGTGGGCATTACCATGGTAGGGAAAAAGTCTTGGTGTTGGTCATGAACTTCATGGCTTCAATCACACCTTCTTTGATACCAAGACCCGAGTCTTTAACGCCACCGAAGGGTGAACTCTCAATCCGATAACCAGGCACTTCATTCACATTCACAGTGCCTGTGCGAATGCCTTTCACCGCTTTGATAGCATGATCCATGTTGTTGGTCACAATGGCAGACGATAACCCGTAAGCCGTGTTATTGGCCAAGGCAATGGCATCCTCAAGATCATGGATGGCCATGATCGGTGCCAAGGGGCCGAAGGATTCTTCCATCACCATTTCAGAATGGCGAGCAACCTTGCCGAGCACTGTGGGAGGGTAACAGGCACCACGATCATACTGACCTCCTAACAAGATTTCGGCGCCGTCATGGACGGCCGCTCGCACGACACGATCTAGGCGAGTAGCAGATGCTTCATCGATCACCGTGCCAACACGTGTCGAAGCATTGGATGGGTCGCCGTAGTGATAGTCCTTAGCTCGCTCTACAAAGCGTTCCGTGAATATGTCCAGAATGTTTTCGTGAATGAGCAAGCGCTTCACCGCTGTGCAGCGTTGCCCAGAATTCCGGAAGCAACCCTCAGCGGCTAACGCGATGGCAAGATCGAGGTCGGCATCGTCCAACACGATGAGTGGTGAGTTGCCACCAAGTTCCAAGCACAATTTCTTGTACCCCACAGTCTTGGCAAGATGCTTACCTATAGCTACGCTGCCAGTAAAGGCGACCATCTCAACCCGTGAATCTTGAACGAGCGGTGTGACCACTGTGTTGATTTCGCCGAGCAAGACACTCAACATAGAGCTTGGCAACCCTGCCTCGTAGAGTAGCTCAGCGAAGCGAAGAGCGGTGAGAGGCGTCTTGTCTGAAGGCTTGAGAATCATGGGAGCACCACAGGCCACAGCAGGTGCCAACTTGTGAGCTACTTGGTTGAGGGGATGATTGAAAGGCGTGATTGCTGCGACCAATTGGACCGGTTCACGCAAAGTGAAAATCTTGCGTGCTTTTCCCTGCGCAGTGAGATCGCACGAGAAAACCTGACCATCATCTCGAAGCGCCTCCATGGCTGCGAACTCCAGTACATCCAGCGAACGCCCAACTTCATAAAGAGTTTCACGCATACACAATCCAGATTCCTTGCAAATGCATTGAGCAAAGCTCTCTCGGCGTTCATCCAAAAGAGCACGCGTGCGGTGCAAGATCTGTGATCGTTCGTAACGACTGAGCGGCGCAGCTTCTGCCTGACTGAGTGCGCGTTCCAACGTCGAAGTATCGACCTTGGTCACTGTGCCAACAAGCGCACCATCCCAGGGATTGTGGACTTCTAACAAGTCACTCGAACTGACTGGCTTACCACCGATCAGAGAATGGCGTACTTCCAAGGAATTATCCGCCATTGCACGTGAAGTCAAAGATATCAAAGTTGCGTGGATCACCCACTGCCTTGGCGGCATAGCCCTCGTTCAAAGGTCGTGAGAGCAGCATGGGCACCATTTCCTCATAACGTCCTCCGTGAGAACGGAGGCCACCTTTCAAGACACTCAAATCATGATCTGCTGGTGTGCGTCCGACCACAACATTCCGGCCACAGAGCACGGTGAGATCACCGATGCGGTCTTCAGCCAACTCCAACTTCTTGGCTGCCATCTGACGATCGTAGACCTCCGTGATGCCATCAAGGCTCAGCAGATAATCCGCAATTGCAGTTTGCTGGGAAAGATCTTCCAAATGGACCATCACCAAAGCACCAAGTGC
>MDTC01077549.1_pt1 | contig 12190 bp, 13 predicted proteins | sample 811181 | NCBI WGS metagenome assembly MDTC01 (sample SAMN05326644, study PRJNA326480) | marine metagenome | isolation source: seawater | place: Pacific Ocean: North | collected 2011
GAAAGAAGGCGCCTGAAGATGAATATGAAGAGGAAATTTTCATGCAAATCCAACCAGCATCGGTTACAAGTGGCCCCCCTGTTTCTTCAAATGGACCCCCTGTATCTCAATTGAATGACGAGAACGAAACGCCAGATATGCGACAGGATGCGACAGTTGGAAGCAGTGATGTTGGGCCGCAGGTACCTGAAGAAGGTCTTCCGGACGGCTGGACTATGGAGCAATGGCAATACTATGGCCAGCAATACCTCGATAGGAAACAATAACAGTCTAACTTCAAGAGGAAAATCCATGGAATCTGCCACATACCCTCCTGCTTGGTATTTGCTGTGGCTTGTGATTGCAGTATGTGGCGTTGGTACATGGTTTCTCAGAAATTTTACTGAACGCGTTGAGGCTACCCGATTTGTTGCCTTCTCAGGTGTTGCAGCAATGAGCGTCATGGTCGTATGGACATTTACCCAATTTTAGGTGATGATATGGATTTAGCTGATTCAGGTAGTCACCAATTTGCGGATTACTATCCCTGCCGTTTACCAGTGTGGTGGGCTCGTGTTGGAGAAGTAGGTCCACACTGTTCTGCTGAAGGCGTGTCTGGAATGAACATTGTACTAAGAATCGAAAAACGATTTACTCGATTTGAACGAATTTTAGCTAAAGTCTTACGTGCGCCTCGTGAGGTTCGACGACCGCTTGATGGAATGAACAGCATGCTGTGGGAATTATGTGATGGCTCACGAAGTTTCCAGACAATATGCGGACACATGGATGAAGTCTTCAAGGAAAATATTGCTCCAGCAGTCGATCGGACAGCAAGTGGAATTGAATCACTTAAATCCCGAAATTTGATGACAGTGCTTCAGGAACCCTTCGCTGGTAAATGGAATATTGGTCCGGGCCAAACACCGCAAAACCAAACACTGAACACTGGTGAACAGGCGATCAAATTTGACGTAGAGCCAAGGAGTGAAGCAGAGCGAAACGTCATTCAAGTAAGTCAAGAAGATCTTCAACTGGGCGACCAATACGAGTAACTGTACCCATGTCGAGCCAGGGACGTTCCATGAGATGACCATGAAGTGTGAGAAAATTGGCAATAGATTCGATACTTGTCACGTCGATACTTGAAGAATCAATTTCCTTGAATGCCTTGTCTTTCCAGCGAATGGAATGTTTGAGATCTCCATCAAGTCGCGAGAGCAGTGAATAAATGGTATCATAATTTAGTGGTGATTTGAGATAGAGATGGACATCAACATCGAAAACTGATGTCTCGCAAAGTGCTACGGCTTGGCGTGATTTAGAACATCTCGGATTATGATAAATTATTGCCATGTCTATGGCTAACTTACGTGACTTAAAGTGGTTGCCAAACCAGTCGAAATCCGATACCATCACTTTGTAGACTCGAAAGGGCAGAACCCCGTGAAGAACAACGAGTTGAATCTGATTCGGTAAACCAAGAGCCTCCTCTGTGTACTTTTTTCAACACGGTTTCGACTTGAACTGGTTGCTGAGTGCCGTTGTGAGAACTGTAATCCGCAACAAAGCAATCCTGACACCATTCAGAGACTTGACCATGAAGGTCCAAAAAACCCCAAGGATTAGCCTTTTTCTGGCCAACTTCTCTCGTGCTTGCTCCAGCGTTACCTGCGTGCCAACCATAGTCATTCAATTCACTGTCACGATTACCAAATGCCCATCGAGTCGTGGTTCCAGCACGAGCGAGATATTCCCATTCCGCTTCGGAAGGTAGCCGCCAAACACCTTTTACTCCCAGTCTCTCAACTTCAATATCACGTTCATTGAGACGGGAGATGAAATGTTGCACTTCATTCCAGGAAACCTGTTCGACTGGACGAAGTCCTGCAGCCCAACCATCTGTGAAAAAAGACGGATTTTCCATCGTTATTGCTTGCCAATGCGCCTGTGTAACAGGACGCTCACCACAGAAAAATGGCTCTGTGATGTTCACTTCGTGAGTTGGTTGTTCGTTGCGAGTTCCTTTTTCATCACCCATGATAAAAGTTCCAGGCTCAACAAGAATGTAACGTCCACCAAATTCATCATCAAAATATGGTCGATCTTCTGCCATTCTTATCACTCACTTCTCGATGCAAAGAGAGCACAAGTATCGAGAACTGAATCAACCAAAACGTGGAGACGGTTCTCAAGAGCGTTGTCGACAAAACTTCCATCTTCGTCAAACGCATCCTTAACATGGCCAACTGCAAGTTGTTCCGGCACTGGCCATGCATGAAGCCAACGTAGCATAATGCGCATATGGTTGAGAGTATTCGAGTTCTGCATCCCACCAAGTGTTGACATCAAGCCAAACGGTTTGCCCCCAACATGTTTGTCATACAGCCAATCAAATGTATTCTTCATCACCCCAGACATTGTACCGTGATATTCTGGCGAACACACTAAAAATCCATCGCATGAAGAAGCAAGTGACTGGAATTCTTTGACATTCTCATCCTCCCAGCAGCCATCTTCACCAACAAATGGAAGCGGCTTAACAGCGCAATCCCAGAATACAATTTCAGCACCCTTCGACTCAGCATAATTCAATGCATGGTTAACCATCATACCACTCTTGGAGCCTGAACGATATTCCCCTGAGAGGCCAAGAATGCGAGGTGATGACTGTGTCATGGTGTCGACTTCGAGAGGTAGCATTTGAATATAGTGTAGAAAAAATTGAAGAACATCGAGAAGCAATGCTTATGCCGGTCGAATCACCGCTTTGAATCGGTGAACCAATGAGCGCTGCCGATGACAAACCTCAAAACCCCTCTGATTCGAATGCTGTATCGGATGCTGTTGCTGAATCTATGGCCGCAGCACTCCGTTCAGCAGGATTGGGGGAAATGGTTGAGCACGTCGAAGTCAAACCGATGGGGTATTCGGAAAATGTTTTGGAAAGAATCATCAAGCAATATTCCATTGAAGACAGAGATGAATTTCTTACTTTTGCTCACAGCAAAGACGCTGATGGAAATAATTACCTGAAAGAAGAGGAATTGCAAACTGCTGCACAAGAATGGATTGCTAAAATTATGATGAAGCAAAAGCAGCAAGAAAAAGAAAATTCTGTTGAATACCTGCTGCAACTCGGTGAGGAATGTTCTCGGAAAAATGATTCGAAGGGCGCATTAACTGCCTTTAACAAAGCGATTGCATTGGACCCGTCATGCGATATGGCATGGTTTAACCGTGGTGTTTTACTTGAAGCGGAACAAGATGCACGTGGAGCGCGTCAGGCGTTCCAGATCTGTTTGGATATTAATCCAAACAACGCACCTGCAACCGCCAACATTGCTACTTTACTCGAGAGAATTGGTGATGATGCAGCTGCTTACCAAATGGCTGTCCGTGCATTGAATTTCTTCCCTGGACACCCTTTGTTACTGGATGTAAAAAGTAGGTGCGCAGAAAGTGGCGAACAAGTACCCATAGAATCTATGCCAATTCAGCCACCTCCGCAGACCTATGATGAGAAACAGGTCACACAAGTAATGGAAGAAGTTGGAGTGACCGATAAGAAAGCCATTCTTGCCGAGGCAACCCATCATGATGCAGATGAAAACCAAAATCTTGAGTATCAAGAACTCAAATCTGCAGCGCAAGTCGTTGCTGCTACACAAGAAATTCAAAGCGTAATTGAACAAGCACCTGCTCCGGTTGTTGAAGAACTTCCTCCAGTAATCGAAGTTCCTGTTGAGGCACCAATTGATTTGGACAACTTGGTTGAACAAGCAACACAGATGATTCGTTCAGGTGATGCGAAAGCAGCACTGGAATTACTCAGCCCACATCTCAAAACTATTGGTGCAGAACATGCGAGTGCATGGCGAATTGCTGGAGGTGCAATGGCCCGACTCGAACTGGACGACCACGCAATATCTGCCCTCGAACATTCTCAGTCCCTTGACCCAAATCAAGGCAGTGGCTGGTTTAATCTCGGATCCATATATCAGCGAAAAGGTAACAATTCCCAAGCAATTTCTTGCTATGTCAAGGCGATGAATGTTCAATCAGGTTATCTTAAAGCAGCAATGAAGTGCAGCCAACTCTGTAACCAAACCGGTGATGTAGAAAATTACCTCCATTCAACACGAATACTTCTCGAAATCGAACCAGAAAATCAAGCGAAAACGGAATTCATTCGTATCCTGATTGAACTTGCTGAGGGCGAGGCAAATGTGCTTGAATCAGTTCAAGGTTTACCTCCGACTTTGCCGGAAGGGCCTCACTTAGCCAACGAAGCCTTGTCGTATTTGGGCGAGGGAGAAACTGAACTTCATGCCCGAGCATACACTGCTGCAAAAAATGATGTTCAGGCTGTGACTGTTTGGAAATCCATGATTAAAGTCGATGGTGAAAACGCTCAAATTTGGCGAGGACTTGCTCGTTCGCTTGAATCAGCAGGTGATTTGGAGACTGCTCAAAAATGCCATCGCAAGGCTGACGAACTCAGTGGCCTTACTGCACCGGAAATTCAACCAGAAAAGGTTGTTGAAAGGGCTCCGTTGCCGGTATTACTAGCAGCAACGGAACCCGAAGAACCAGCGCCTGTAACGCCAGAAACGGACCCGCAAGAAACACAAGCGGACTACTACATGAATGCGTTAGGGTTACAAAATCAACCTGAAGTTCAAGAACCTCAAACTCCAGTTATTGTTAGTGAAGATTCATCTTTGAATACATCTGCTGAATTACTCAGTCAGCCTCAGAATGTGGAAGAATTAACTCAAGAGGCTGCCCCAGTCGAGTCATCGTATGACCTAACACAAGCTGCTCGTCAAGCCCAAGAATTAGCATCGGCGTCGATAGATACGGAAGTTGACTCAAGTTCTGTTTCAAATCAAGATGTGGCTTGGTACAACCAAGGTGTTGGGTTAATTGAAGACGGCAAATATAGAGAAGCACTATCGTGTTTTGATCGTGCACTTCCATCATTCGCCGGCAATGATGAGATGCTCATCAGGATACTGAATGGTCGAGGAAATGCATATTATTTCCTTGAGGACTATCCAAAGTGTGTTGAATCATACCATCAAGCGATGCTTATTCGACCTGCAGAAGTACGAGGCAACACATTGTACAATATGGGAAGCGCATATGCTGAGATGGAACGCTATCCGGATGCAATGAAGTGCTTTGAGCAAGCCATTCCAAGAGGCCTTGAACCAGAAGAAGTCAAACGAGCAAAGGAACAAATTCGTCGCTGTGGAATACTTCTCAAAGAAGTTGAACGTAAAAATAAGCGTCGATAACCTTTGATTTGAGTCTCATTGAAAGAACAGGTTCATAGAGAAGTGGTCCTTGCGTTCATCATGGACTGCGGAACATGTGAAACTACTGGCCCTGTGCAAGTTATGGCCCCACAAGTCGTTGATGTCAATTTAACCATCTCTGTCAAGGCTCAAGAAATGCTCGGAGATGCATTTGGTGATGACCGCTCTATGGCCCTTCTCGTAGGGGTATTATCAGGTGGATGTTCGGGATACATGTATGACTTACAAATCGTTGAAGAAACCGACCAAGTGTGTCAAGAAATCAATATTGATGGATTTAGAGTCTTGGTTCCCAAAGCGTCCAGCCATCTGCTCGATGGTATCGAAATCGATTATGTTGACCGTTTGATGGGCGGCGGATTCAAAATCAACAATCCTAATGCCGAATCCTCCTGTGGATGCGGTGAATCATTCGCTTGAGGTTTACTCATGCCAAGAGTGGCTTATGAGGATGCTGCGCTTACTGTTTGGCGAGGTAAAGATGCCTTACAATTCATAGATGGTCTTTCAACGAACAAGACAATTGGCATGGTAAAAGGAGAAATTCGAAGAACTGTTTTCACCTCATCGAAAGCGAAAATCATTGATCTCGCAACTGTATTCCATATGGGTGAATTTTTAGCGGTAATCACGCATAAATCCCAATTGGAAGACCTGCTGAATCACATTACACCGCGTATTCTCGACCAAGATGTTGCGATTGTGGATGTAACCTCACGTAACACATTTGGAGTAGAATACAATTGCTCAAACACAAAGGTGGGCTTGTTTGATACGTTTGATGGTGAAACGTTTGGTTATGTTCATGAAAACTATACCATTATCGTTGCATCACTTGATGCTAACCGTGAATTTCCAAGAGAGCTTGGAGAATTTAACGAGTGGAGAATTGAAAATAAAATTCCATGGAACGGCTATGAAATTTCAAACAAATACCACCCTCTTGCAGCAGGGCTCGAGAATCTAGTTCACCCCAAAAAAGGATGTTACATCGGTCAAGAAGTTCTTGTCAGGATGGCATCTCGTGGACGGCAAGGAAAGAAACTGGTTCAAATTGAAAACAGTGCTGTTGCTGAAAAATCAGTTACAACTGCTGGCAAGGAAAAATCGCTTGCGATTGTTCGAGATTCCAATCAGTAACCTAGCAATTCCTTAAGTTGGGACTTGTAAAAATTACCAGATCCCCGCAGAGACTCGAGTTCTTTGTCCGATAATTCAAGTTCAAGAATACGCTCAATACCTGAAGCACCGAGTATGACTGGGACACCGATGTATACATCGTCAAGACCGTATTGGCCAGTAAGATGCGCTGAAGCAGGAATGAGACGCTTACGGTCATTCAGGATAGCCTCGGCCATTACTGCAGCCGCAGAGCCAGGGGCGTAAAATGCAGAACCTCGTTCAAGAAGTTTTACGATTTCTCCGCCACCTGAAGCGGTTCTTTTGCATATTGCATCAATGGTTTCTTCATCTAAAAGATGGGTAATAGAAATACCACCAACGGTAGTAAATCGGGGTAATGGGACCATGGTATCTCCATGGCCACCCAAGACCATTGCTTGAACATCTTCTTCGGAACATCCGACTGCTTGAGCTACAAAATGCGTCATTCGCGCACTGTCGAGAACACCGGCTTGTCCACACACTCGGTTTGCAGGGAAACCTGTCACTTTTTGCATGTGGTAGGTCATGAGGTCAAGAGGGTTAGTGACCATTACAATTGTTGAATCGGGTGCATGGTCACGAATGCCTTCACCAACTTGCTGAACAATTCCAGCATTCTTCGCAATCAAGTCCTCGCGAGTCATTCCAGGCTGACGTGGAAATCCTGATGTGACAACAACGACACTTGCCCCAGCAATGTCATTGTAATCAGACGTGCCTGTAATCGAACCGTCGTAATTCAAAACTTGACCATTTTGAGACATGTCGAGGGCCTTGCCTTTCGCAAACCCTTCATAGATATCCAGTAAGACAATATCTGCAATTTTCATTTGTGCAAGCACAAATGCGCAAGTTGCACCTACATTTCCGGCTCCGATAACTGCTATTTTTCTGCGATGACTGGACATAAGATATTCCTCAGTATTTTTTGCCAAGACTCGACCGTCAATAAGCAACATGGTTGATTTCCTTCAAATGAAAATTTAAAAAAATTCGAATTTCCTCGTTCAACTCCCACAACTTCGAAGCGTTTCATCTAAGAACCTCCTTACAGTGGCAACATCATCCCCAGTCAGTTTTCGACCTTGGGGACTTGAGGAAGTTGTATGAAACTTGGCGTACCAATGGAACCTGATGGCGAAACACGAGTGGCAATTGCCCCATCAAGCATGAAGAAACTGATGAAAGCAGGATTCGAGGTTCTCGTTGAAAAAAATGCGGGAAAAGCCTCAAATTATTCAGATGCGGATTATGAATCTACAGGTGCTAAAATCGTCTCACGAAAAGAAATTATGGGATGCGACACAATTATTTCGATTCGATTCCCAGGAATTGAAGGTCTATCCAAAGGCACACGAATTGCTTGTGTTGCCGATCCATTCCGTAACCCTGAACACGTCAAATCCTGCATTGATGCAGGCATAACTCTTCTTTCAATGGACATGATTCCACGACGACTTTCACGCGCACAATCGATGGACGTCAATTCAAGTCAAGACAACCTTGCAGGATACAAAGCAGTTCTTCTTGGCGCTGCACACGTGCCCAAAGGAATCCCAATGATGACGACGTCAGCCGGAACTGTCCGACCTGCAAAGGTAGTTATTATGGGGAGCGGTGTTGCGGGTCTGCAAGCGATTGCTACTGCAAAGCGTCTAGGTGCTGTTGTCTATGCATCGGATGTTCGCAAATCAGCTGCTGAACAGATTGAGTCTGTTGGCGGCCGATTTATCGAAGTCGATGGTATGGATGACTTTGAAGATGAAGCGGGCTATGCTAAACCTTTGACTCCCGAGTTTATTCAAAAGGTCAACGATACTGTATGTGGCGTTGCATCAGATGCGGACATCATCGTAACAACTGCCCGAATTTTTGGCAGGCCTGCTCCGATTACAGTTCCTTCAAGTGCGGTAAAGAATTTCAAATCAGGTGCTGTTGTCGTTGACATGAATGCTGATGTCGGTGGTAACTGTGAAGACACCGTGGCCGGTGAAGTCATGACGACAGATAACGGCGTCATTATTGTCGGAACATCAAACCTACCAGGGACGCTTGCCACAACGGCGAGTATGTTGTATTCAAATAACCTTACAACATTCATCACCTCTTTGGTCAAAGAGGGTGAGATTGTCATCAGCGAAGATGACGATATTCTTGTTGGTGCGCCGGAGGGATCTGACTTCTATGTCAACGGTATGGGAGGAGTTCTTCTCTGCCATGATGGTGCTTTGCACCCTAAACAAACACGCCTTGGAGGTGTACTCGAATGACCCCTGAAATGTTAATCGGAAATATTACGCTGTTTATCCTTGCTATTTTCCTTGGATTTGAATTAATTACCAAAGTTCCTGCAACGCTCCATACTCCACTCATGAGTGGTGCAAATGCTATTTCGGGAATCAGTATCATTGGGGCACTCATTGGCGCAAATGTCGCATATGATGGAGGAGCAACAGTTGTTTCAGGAATTCTAGCATTTGTTGCAGTTGTGCTGGCAATGATCAACGTTGTCGGTGGATTTGCCGTTACAAACAGAATGCTCAACATGATTGCTGGAAAGAAGAGAAGAGGTGCTTGATATGGAAGATTGGGTTTCAATTGGATATTTGATTTCAGCAGCTTTGTTTATTTTCGGCCTCAAAAAATTAGGTCACCCGCGTACTGCTCCATTCGGAAATCAACTAGGTGCAATGGGTATGCTCGTAGCCGTTCTGACGACTATTCTCAGCATGGAATTGGCAAGTGAACCAGCATATTGGACGCTTATTATTGCGGGACTTGTAATTGGTTCGCTCATAGGATATTGGCTTGCGGTCCGTGTTGAAATGACGGGAATGCCGGAATTGGTTGCTCTCTTCAACGGATTTGGAGGTGCAGCATCAGCACTTGTAGCTCTGTCTGAAATTCAAAAATACATCGAAAATTCCAGCACGATTCCAGAAGGTCTTGAACTGACAGTAACCATGGTTGCTGCAGGTCTATCAGCTCTGGTCGGCTGGATGACTCTTACAGGTTCAGTACTCGCAATGTACAAACTCAAAGGTGGAATAAGCGTCTTTGGTAAGTGGATTAAAACGCCTACTTGGGGTCCAAGTTGGCTCAATGGGGTAAAAGTGTTGCTTTTGGTAGCTGTTGGCGTGTTGATCTACTACAGTATTTGCGAGCCTACGAATACCGATTACCTTTGGGGAATAATAGGAATATCTTGTTTGCTCGGAATCGTTCTCGTCCTGCCTATTGGTGGTGCAGATATGCCGGTTGTTGTTTCCTTGCTCAACTCTTTATCTGGAATTGCTGCAGCCTTTACCGGATTCATCATTGGAAACTCAGTTCTGATTATCGCTGGTTCACTTGTCGGTGCTTCAGGACTCATTCTGACGTTCATCATGTGTAAAGCCATGAACAGAACACTTCTTGATGTTCTTTTCAAATCGTTTGGTGGAAGTGGTGAAAAGGCATCTGTCACTCGAACCAAAGTTGGTTCTGACGCTGATGAAGTCGCCATGATGGTTGACGGAGCGCAGAAAGTCATCATCGTTCCTGGCTATGGTATGGCGGTATCTCAATGTCAGCACCAAGTTAAGGAATTTGCAGACTTGATTGCTGAGAAATTCGATACTGAAGTCAAATATGCAATCCACCCGGTTGCAGGAAGGATGCCTGGGCACATGAACGTATTATTGGCAGAAGCAAATGTCCCATATGAACAATTGATTGAAATGGATGAAATCAACAGTGAATTCCCAGACTGTGATGTTGCTGTCATTATCGGTGCTAACGATACGACCAATCCAGCAGCACGAAGTGGAGAAGGACCTCTTGCAGGAATGCCAATCATCGATGCTGATATGGCTCGAACCGTTGTCATCATCAAGCGTTCGCTTTCAGTTGGTTACGCAGGTGTTGATAACGACTTATTCTACATGGACAAAACCATGATGCTGTTCGGAGATGGCAAGGCTATGATGTCCCAATTGAACACTGCAATCAAGGAAATTTGACCCGAAGTATGAGGTGTATTTTCATGCCCCTTAGGGGCATGAGTAAAAGGAACGTTCAAAGGGCTGGGCATGGTGGAAAGATTTGGGTGAGACGATGCTATCGCGTAATTCTCGTTGGCTGTTGATTGTATTGGTCAGTCTACTTATGGTTGCACCCGTATTTGCGATGCCTGGTGGGCCGCCTTGGAAAAACGGCGAAAGTCTGGTCGTTGAAACCGGATGCAGTTGCCACGGCGATGGTGCACCGTCAAGCGATGTTGTAGTTTCCATCTCCGGAGTGCCTCGTGCATATACGCTTGATGAATCGTATAATTTCACCATCTCTCTCCAGCATGCCTCCAATCTTGAAGGCGGCTACATGATTTGGGACTACAATATGGGAACACTCACTCCCGGAGAAGGCTCAATGGCTGTCGAAGATGCAGGTAGTCCCACAGGGGGAGTGTCTCAATCTGATGTCGGAAATGACTGGGTAATCACTTGGACTGCACCGAGTTCTGATGTCGGTTCAATACCATTCCAACTTGTTGGTAATGCTGTAAATGGAAACGGTAACTTCGATGAAGGAGATACATGGAACATTGTATCGTTTTCAATAAGCCCGCCTGGAACAACGACAAATGATAACGCTGAGAACTTGACGATGAGAACAATCAGCGTCGGCGATTATGATGCTCTGTTTGTTGCTGAAGAAGATCCTGAAGCAGTTGAAGCTGAGCGTCAAGAAGAACTTGCCGATTTATTCTTTGATGAGGGTAATTTGTTCTATTTTATGACCCTCTCGATTATCATCATTGCTGCTGTTGTTCAAGGCGAATTTTATGAAAGAAAGTTTGGCGGTGGTCCGGAACACCTCGACCGCAGTCTTGCAATACCACAAGGCGTCCGTCGTAGTGTTCTTGCTGCAGCAATGCTGCTTCTCTTTGCATGGGCTGTTGAAGGAGGACAATCTTGGCAGGTTTTACTCACGCTCGGCATGCTAGCCCTGTGGGCTATATTCGGTGTCTATCGAACGATTGTCCAAGCTCGTGCCGTTGCTCAACCAAAAGACATGGTTTGAGCATTCACATTCCTTACCGGGACCTGAGGCTACGCTATGTCTTTTCAACTTGAATACGATTCATCGAGTCATGTTCAAGAGCACATGAATGAATTAACTGCTCGCGTGACATTAACACTGTTTCTTGCATCCGTCGCTACGCTCGTATGGATCACACAAGTTGACGTCCTTTTGGACAAACTTTTGAATCAACTCAATCCATGCCAAGGTGATTGCCTTAATCTCTTTGACCCGGCAAAATGGAGTGCTGTACGTTGGATGACTGCAGCATTGCTTGGGATCATTACCGTAATGCCAATCGCTCTGCAACAAATGTGGAAATTTTCGAAACCAGGGTTGCTCCCAAGTGAACGCACATGGATGAAGACATGGTTTTTTGCCGGAGCCCTAAGCACTTTTTTTGCTGTATTCAGTACAATTGGAATTCTATTTCCAATGATTTTTGACGTAGGGCATCAAACACACGAAGCGATGAAACTCGATGCTCGATATGACGCAGTACATATGCTTTCGATTGTCATTGCAGTTATTTGGACGGAAGTCATAGTAGCTTGTGCAATCTTCGCAATGATGCTCGCAGGCATATTGGGAATGCTCAATGAGGATACTGCTGATTGGTGGCGAATTCGAATATATGGACTCGTACTTTTACTTCTTCTTGC
>MDTC01104554.1_pt1 | contig 12189 bp, 12 predicted proteins | sample 811181 | NCBI WGS metagenome assembly MDTC01 (sample SAMN05326644, study PRJNA326480) | marine metagenome | isolation source: seawater | place: Pacific Ocean: North | collected 2011
TAAAATTTTAAGATCCATATATTTCTTTTATTCAATTCTTAATGTTTTATATTTTGATTTATGGATCATAACAATATTTTACCTGTAGTACTAGCAGGAGGAAAATCCAAGCGATTTGGTGAGGATAAATCTCAAGTAAAATTAGAAGGAAAAATCCTAATAGATTATATTTTGACAGAATTGATTGATGAATTTAATGAAGTTCTTATTGTGGCGAATGATCCCATAAAACATTTGTCATCCGATAAAATTACAAAAACTGAAGATTTTGAAAAAAATCTTGGACCATTAGGTGGAATTTTTAGCTCAATGAAATGGGTAAAAGATAAAAATAAATCATATCAATGGATTGCCTCTTTTCCATCTGACACTCCATTTTTCAACAAAATTATTTTTAGAAATTTTTTGACAAAAATTAATGAAAAAGAAAGCAAATTATTCTTTATGAACTCTAATGAAAAAAGACATAATATATTTGGTTTATGGTCAATAGATTTAATTGAACAACTTAAAGAGGATTTAGAAAATGGTTCAAGAAAAGTTGAAAAGTGGGCTAATAAAATTGGAGTTAAGACTATTAATATGTCATTTGAAAAAGACGATCCTTTCTTTAATATAAATACTAAAAAAGATTTAGAAAAAGCAAAAAAAATTATTAATGATTAATTACAATCAAGCTAAAAAAATTTTAAAGAAGGCAAAGATCAAAATTCAAGATGAAGAAATTTTTATAAAAGATTCTTTAAACAGAGTTATTTCAAAAGATATTTTTTCACCTTCTGATCATCCATTATGTAATAATGCTGCTTTTGATGGTTTTGCTATAAACTCAAATGACACAAAAAATTTGAGTAAAAAAAATCCAAAAAACTTTCAAATAATCGGATCTACCTCTGCTGGAAGCAGGCCATTAAATAAAAAAATTAGAAAATTTGATACTGTTGAAATGATGACTGGAGGAATTATTCCTCAACCGCTTAATTCTATTATACCAATAGAAAAAATTAATTTTTATCCTGATAAAAAAAATCCAAAATCAATCATAATTGACAATAAGATTAATCAATTTAACCATATTCGTTTTAAAGGATCTGATTATAGAAAAAAAGAATTGGTTATAAAGAAAGGATCAATTATACAGTCTAATCACATTTTAGCTTTAAAAACATTAGGTATTAAAAAAATTAAAGTTAAAAAAAAACTAAATATTTTATTTTTTTCAACAGGTAATGAAATTTCTAATTCCAATACAATTCCAATTTGGAAAGTAAGAAACTCAAATAGCTATTACATCGAAAGTTTGAAAAATAATTTTTTATTTAACTTTAAAAATGGTGGAATTTTAAAAGATCATCATCAATATCACTTTAAATCTAAAATTAATAAAATGTTAAAATCTAAAATAGATATAATTATTACATCTGGAGCTGTCTCAGCTGGAAAATTTGATTACATACCAAGTGTTGTTAAACAATTTAAAACTTCACATTATTTTAAAAATGTAAAGATAAGACCAGGAAAACCAGTTTTATTTGCAAAAATTAATCAAAAAGCAATATTTGGTTTGCCAGGAAATCCAATTTCATCTGCTGCTTGTTTTAGGTTTTTTGTTTATCCCTTTGTCGAAAATATCTTAAATCTTCATCATGAAAAACCAGTGAAGGCTATTTTAAAGAATAGTTTTGAAAAAAATAAAAATTTTACAAGATTTATTAAAAGCAAACTCAACACAACTAAAAATGGTAAATTAGAGGTAGAATTATTACCTGGCCAAGAGTCCTTTAGAATAAACTCTTTTGTTAAATCAAATGTATGGGGAGTACTACCTCAAGGACAATCTAAATTTAAAAAAGGTCAAATTATTGATTGTTTTTTGCCCAACAGCTCAAATAAAATTTTAAATTAAAGATCTCTTAATTTTGTTGTAGTTCTAATTTTTTAGAATTAATCTCCGGCAATGTTAGAATTAAAAAATCCTAAAGTTGCTGTTCCTGTTGTTTTATTTGCAGGAATTCTATGGTCATTTGGTCCACTAGTTGTTCGTTATATGGATAATCCTAATCAAGTACCTTGGCAGTATATATTTGGAAGAGGATTAACTATTTTCATTATTCTTAATCTCTATTTGTATTTTGAAGAGGGAATTAAATTTTGGAAAAATTATTTAAAGATAGGTAAATCAGGCATTATAGGTGGTTCTGGGCTTGGAATTGCTATGATTTCTTTTATCTACTCTATTACAAACACAACTGCAGCAATTACACTACTGTGTTTAGCTGCTATGCCATTCTTTACTGCTTTATTGGCATTTATATTTCTGAAAGAAAACATTTCAATAAATGTTTGGATATCAATTATTATTGCAACAATAGGTATAATTATTATGGCTTTTGGCAATACAGGAGAAAACTCTTTAATTGGATTTATTTTTGGAATAACTTCTTCTGTCGGTTTTTCAGTTTTTTCAGTTACTTTAAGATGGAGAACTGAAACACCTAAATTTACAACAGTTGCTTTTGCTGGTTTGTTTTGTTTTGTATTTGCAACAATAATGATTTTAACTAAAGGACAGGTTTTCTTTTCAACAAGTTACAATAGTTCTTTATTTTCCTTACATGGCACATTGGTTTGTCTAGGTTTAATTTTATATTCTATTGGCTCTAAAGCAATTCCGGCTGCTGAATTAACTTTATTATCTTTAACAGAGGTAATTGGTGGAATTTTTTGGGTATGGTTACCTTTATTTGGAATTAATGAAGTACCAGATTCTAATACTATTATTGGTGGTTTCTTTTTATTCATATCATTATTTTATTACAGCTTGATTATGAGATGGAATAAAAGATATATCGGACTAAATTAATTTCTTAGGAGAAATAAATGGAAAGACCTGATTTTTTTACATTAAAAAATGGAGAAAAAGTACAACTACCTTTTTCAAAAGAAGAATATAATCAAAGAGTTAGCAAATTAAGGCTGGTAATGGATAATAGTAATCTAGATATGATTATTTTAACATCTATGCATAACATTGCTTATTACACAGGATTTATTTATTGCTCTTTTGGAAGACCCTACGGTTGTGTGATAACAAAAAATAAAATTTTCACTATTTCAGCAAATATTGATGCAAGTCAACCTTGGAGAAGATCTCATTGTGATAACATAATTTATACTGACTGGAAGAGAGATAATTTTCTAAAAGCCATTGTTTCAATAATTGGAAGAGATGAACCACCAAAAACTATTGGTCTTGAGTACGACCATATATCTTTAGATTTTAGAGAAAAAATAGGATCTATCTTTTCTTTTTCTATTTTTAGTGATGTTGCTAAAGATTTAATGCACTTAAGAATGATTAAATCAAATGAGGAAATATCGATAATTAAAAATGGTGCAAGAATTGCTGATCTTGGAGGTGAAGAAATTGTAAAAAATATTAGAGAAGGCAATACAGAATTAGAAATTGCGATCGCTGGAAGAGATCGAATGGAAAGAGAAATAGCAAAATCATTTCCAGATGCAGAATACATGGATACTTGGGTTTGGTTTCAATCTGGAGTCAATACAGATGGTGCTCACAATGCAAAAACTAATAGGAAAATTCGAAAGGGAGATATTTTGTCTTTAAACAGTTTTCCAATGATTTCAGGTTATTATACAGCTCTTGAGAGAACATTATTTTTAGATCATGTAGATGATGCTTCATTAAAAGCATGGGAAGCAAATATTAAAGTTCATAAACGTGGATTAGAATTAATAAAACCAGGTATTAAATGTTCAGATATTTGTCATGAGCTAAATGAATTATTTGCTGATCTTGGATATCTTCAATATCGTACTTTTGGTTATGGACACTCATTTGGAGTGTTATCTCATTTTTATGGCAGAGAAGCTGGATTAGAGCTTAGAGAAGATATTGATACAGTATTAGAAGAAAATATGGTTATCTCTATGGAGCCAATGATAATGATACCAGAGGGGAATCCAGGTTCTGGCGGTTACAGAGAGCATGATATTTTAGTTATTGGAAAAGAGAGTGTTGAGAATATTACTAAATTTCCATTTGGCCCTGAGCATAATATTATCAAAACATAGTTTATTATGAGTGAAAAAAAAAAGATTGTTAATAGTTGGAATGAGTGGGATCCTTTAAAACATGTAATTGTAGGGCGTGCAGATGGAACTTGTATTCCAGCCCCTGAACCTGCGCTTGACGCAAAAGTCCCAGAGGATAGTGATATGAGAGGTAAATTTGGTCCACGAACCCAAGATACTGTGGATAAAGCAAATGAGCTTTTAGAAAATTTTTCTAAAATGCTAGAAAAAAAAGGAATTAAAGTTGATCGACCAACGCCTATAAATTTTAATCAAAAAACATCCACTCCTGATTGGGAATCTGAAACCATGTTTGGTTGTATGCCTCCAAGAGACGTTCTGTTAACAGTTGGTAATGAAATTTTAGAAGCAACAATGAGTTATCGTTGTAGATGGTTTGAGTATTTGTGTTATAGACCTTTAATTAAAGAGTACTATAATCAAGATCCTAATATGAGACACGAGTCTGCTCCAAAACCAAGATTAACAGACGCGGATTATAGAAAAGATTATTTATCAGAAAAAATCGGAGTTCAAAAAAGATTAGATTGGACTGAACAGAAATACTTTGTAACTACAGAAGAAGAGCCACTGTTTGATGCTGCAGATGTTTTAAGATTTGGAAAAGATTTAATAGTTCAACATGGATTTACAACAAATCTAAAAGGAATTGACTGGCTGAAAAGGCATTACAAAAATCACAGAGTTCATGCTGTAAATTTTCCAGGAGATCCTTATCCAATCCATATAGATGCAACATTTACTCCAATAAAAGAAGGTTTGATAATCAACAATCCCCAAAGAAGGTTACCAAAAGAACAAAGAAAATTATTTGAAAATAATGGATGGGAAATTATTGACAGTGCACAACCAGCTCATAATGAGCCACCGCCACTTTGTTATTCTTCAACTTGGCTATCAATGAATGTTCTAGTTCTTGACCCTAAAACAGTTTGTGTTGAAAAAAGTGAAGTGTATCAAGCAGAACAATTAGATAAACTTGGAATGGAAGTAATCCCTGTTGATCTTAGAGATGCTTATGCATTTGGTGGAGGACTACATTGTTGCACTGCAGATGTATATAGAGAAGGAACTTTAAAAGATTATTTTCCTAAACAATTATTAAATCGATCTTAAAAATGAAAAATAAACCTTTGGTATCAGTACTAATAAACAATTATAATAAAGAGAATTATTGTGAAAAAGCTGTCAAATCAATTCTATCCCAAACCTATAATAATATTGAGATTATTTTTGCAGACGACGGTTCGACTGACAATTCTGTAAATAAAATTAAGAGAATTAAAAATAAATTAGGTAATAAAATAAAGATTATCCAAACCAATAATCGTGGTAAAATCTTTTCGTTAAATCAATTGAAAATAATTAGAAAATCAGTTTATATTTGCAAGGGTGAGGTAATTTGTATTTTAGATTCTGATGATTTTTTTAAAAAAAATAAAATTGATAAAATTGTCAAATTTTTTAAAAAAAACCTGCATAGTGAAATTGTTTTTGATAAACCCATCATATTTAAGAGTAGATTTGATTTGGAATATATCAAAAACAAATATTTTATGAGATCAAATAAATGGCCAAAAATTCCGCCAACTAGCTGTATAAGTTTTAAAAAAAAAAGTCTAAAAAAAAATATTGATAAAATTTTTTTAAAAAATTTAGATGAATTATGGTTTGATTTTAGAATTTCATCTTTCTACGCTTTAAAGATTAATCAATTTAATCTTATAAATGAGCATTTAACGTTTTACAGACAAAATCTGTTTAACTATGACAAAAAATATAAAAAATTTATTAATTTAGCTTGGTGGAAAAGAAGGCACCAAGCATATAAATATATTAATATAATAGATAAAAATAGTTATAAAAAAAATTTTTTTTCATTTGATTATATTATAACTTTTCTAATCAATAGAGTTTTTATTTAATTATAAGTATAAATGAACTTTATGATTAATGATTTAACAATAATAGTTATCAAAGTACTAAATGTAATATTATCACAAGGCCCTTATATGTTTCCATTAATTGGGGCTTTTCAATTATTTATATTAAGTTTTTTTGAAAAATCGTGGAGAATTTTAAGTTTATCCATAATCTTGATTGTCTTGACTTTAATAATTTCTCCATTTATGAAATTATTACCAAATTTAGGAGCAGACTCTTTCTCTGAAATAAAAAATTTTGATTTAAATGAAGCTTTATTTTATGTAAGAACTTTATCAATCTTTTCTGGTTGGAATTTTAAGATTGCTTTAGTTTGGTCAGCTCTAATCACATCATATATTATTTTTTTAATATCTTTATATTTTTTTCTCCAAAAGAAAAATTTAAATTTTATTTTTAAAAAGATATATAACTATTTGATTTTAACAATCATGATAGTTCCTTTCACATATGGTATATATAATTCTATAAATCTTTTTAAAAAATCATACGATAATACTAAGAAATTAGAAAAAAATTTTATAACGAATACAGACAATCTAAAATTAAAAATTGTGAATGACAATGATTTGTCTGTCTTGCTTTATATAGGTGAGTCCACTACAAAACTTCATTGGAGTTTATATAATTATTTTAGACCAACATCAGAAAATCTTGAAAAATTTTCTAAAAAAAATAAAGTTATATTATTTGATAAAGTTATTTCACCACATACTCATACTACAGATTCTCTATTAGCTGCTTTATCTATTGAGACTGAACATAAGACGGGTATTTCTTTACCCACTCCAATTAAAAAACAAAAAAGAATTTCAATAATAGATGTTTTAAATAAATCAAATGTTAAATCTACAGTTTATAGTAATCACGGTAAGACAGGCCCTTGGAATCAAGCTTCATCACTAATTTTCAAAAACTCATCGTTAAGAAAACATAGCTCAAAACATGTATTAGGTAATGCTGATTTTTTAGACAAAGATAAGCCTTTTGATCACGAATTTTTATTAGAATTTATTGACCAAATAAAAAATAATACCGGCCAAAAAAAAAATTTTTATGTCTTTCATAGTTATGCAGGTCATGGAGATTATAAAAAATATATTCCTACTTCTTATCATCATAATATTGATAACAAATATTCAAAATTATCTAATAGTGCAATATTTGGTAAAAAATTTAAATTAAATCAAAAAAATTATTTGGAAAATTACGATTCTGCTATGAAATATGTAAGTGATAATATTGCTCAAACACTAGAATCTATTTCAAATCTTAAAGAACCTATTGTGTTTATATATACCTCTGATCATGGCGAAAGCCCTCTCACTTCAAGAGGTCATGATTCCTCAAGATATACTTGGGAAATGAGTGCTGTACCTTTTTTAATATACTTTAACGACTCCGCAAAAAAAAAATATATAAAACTATACGATAAGATTAGATATCGATCTGAGTTAAACAAAAGGGAAAATGTATCGAATTTACCTAGTCTCCTATTGGAATTGTACGGTATAAAAATTACTAATTTAAATAATAAAATTTATAAAGATAAGGATTGTAAATTTGGTACTGGTAATTGTTTAGACTTATTTCATAGTGTTCGTGATCAAATTGAAAAAGTAGGCTTAGTTAATTTGGACTACCCATCGAAAAATAACAATCTTTATAAAGATAATGCTGATAGAGCAACAATTCACTCAAACATCTATGAATATTTTATAGATAAAAACTCAAATATTGAAATATGCAGTCATAGATCTAATTCACTTGCTAGAGTAATTCGTTATAAAGAGATTCTAAATTGTCTGGAACTAGATTTGGTTATAGAGCAAAACTATCTTGATGTAAGACATCCTCCAAATAAAACAACAAACTTAAAACTTGCTGATGTCCTTGAAGTTTTAAAAAATAAAAAAACAGATACAAAACTTTGGCTAGATATTAAAAATCTCAACTCGGTTGATAAATGTACCTCTTTATTCAAATCTTTATCAAAACTTTCAAATGTTAACTATGGTAAATTAAATTTATTTATAGAGTTTCCATCTAATGTTTATAAAAAATTAAATATTTTTGAAAACTGTATATCAAATATTCAAAGTTTAAAATTTAGTACGTCTTATTATATTCCAAATAAAATAGTTAATAAATGCAAACAAGATTTTAATGACACAAATTGTATAGAATTAGAAGAAATTTTGATTCAACTTTATAAAAGTAAATTATTTTCAGATATATCTTTTGATTATTCAAATATTTCAATAATAACCGAGTTAGTCATTGCTAAGAAATTCAAGTGGAATGTTTGGAATATTAAAGATGAGGATATATTTAAATTAGAGAACAACCAATATAACCTAATAATACCAATAAATGATAATTTGAATTATAATTAAAAATTTTGTAAATAAAATCAACAACCCATCAACATTTTCAAGTGAAAATAAAGTGTTCTATTTGCTAGTTTGGGTTCTTCTTCAAATGTTCAATGTATTCAATAACTTCTTGAAACTTTTCGTCTTTTATATCTTTATAAGAGTTATTAAACTTTTCTTTGACACATATAGCAACATGAGCGTAGGGATTTCTTCCCCTAGGATGATTTGGATGGTCAGGCAGCCGTTCAGCCAAATAATCACCAGCTTCTTGAATAATTTTCCAGAGCTTGCTTGTATTTTCTTTGTTCATTTTAGTCAAAATTTTATTTTATCTTTTTCGTAGCCTAGTTTGTGGTCTAGTTTAATGTATAATAAATAAGATGAGTTATGTTTCAAATGAATTAACTGTCATAATTGTTCTTTTTGAGGAAAATGATGATTTAGTTATTGCCTGTTTAAAAAATTATCAAAATTTTAGAGTTATAATTGTAGATAATGCAAATAACTATAATCTTAAAAAGAAAATAGAAAAAAAATTTGATATTCAAAATTATATTCTTAATCCAAAAAATATTGGATTTACAAAAGCAGCAAATCAAGCGATTAAATTATGTAAAACAGAATATATTTTAAACACTAATGCAGATTGTCTTATTGAGGAAAAAGGAGTACTAAAACTTCTTGATTGTCGAAAAAATTATAAAGATTGTTTTATAACATCACCTACATTCTATGATGATAACTTTAATTTAGCATATAACGCTGATTATTTTGAGGAAAAGAACATTCCCAAAGAAATATTAAATTTAGAAGGAGATATTTGTGTTGATCAAGTATTAGGATCTGCATTTTTATTTAAAAAAAAAGATATAGAGGACATTAATTTTTTAGATGAAAACTTTTTTATGTACTTTGAAGATTATTATTTGTGTCAAATTGCTAAAAGAAAAAAAAAGTCAGTAATTCAAGTTTTTGATGCTAAAGTTAAACATATACATGGTGAAAGCAAGGTTAAAAATATTTTTAAAAGAACTTTTATTAGACATTATCACTTCACTTTTGATCAACTGTACTATTATTATAAAATAGGTTTAAAGGATGAAAAGTATAATTATCTAAAAAAAAAAATAATCAATTATTTTATAAAGATGATTCTAAATTTAATTATTTTTAGATTAAATAAAAGTATTTATTATTTTTCGTTAATAAAAGCTTTTTATGATTTTAATAAATTAATTAAGAATATATCAAAAACTTAACTCGAATATAAAGTTTGATTATTAATTTAATTTAATCGTCCTAGATAATTAACCATTACTACGCCAATTATGATTAATATAATTCCAACTATTCCATAAATATTTGGAACTTGATTGTATTTAAGTAGCGCAAATAAAACGACCCCAGTAACTGTTAAACCACTATAGGTTGAATATGCAAAACCAACAGGAAGGGAATGCATTGCTTTTGCGATACAAAACATAGTTACACACATAAATAAAATACATAAAATTGATGGGGTTAATTTAGAAAAACCTTCAGATACTTTTGCAAAACTATTTGAAGCTATTCCACAAGATATTCCAACAAATAGAAACAAATATCCAAAAAACGGTTTCATAATTTTAATGAAGAAAAACATTGTTTATTCATTAGACAAGAATATCAAATTAGAAAATATTTACTATTATATTATTTAATCTTTAATAAAATAGTTTATTAAATCTTATGGTTAAATTAAAAAAATTAATTATTGCTTGTGATGGAGAGTCAGCAAGCGGCAAAAGTACAGCTGCAAAATTAGTCTCAAAAAAATATAAATTATTACTAATTAATTCTGGTTTAATTTACAGGTATTGTAGCAAGCTTATTATGCAAGAAAAACCAAAAAATATTATTTTTTTTTTAAAAAAAAGATTTAAAAATATTTCTTATAAAAAAATCGCAAAACAGAAACTTCATTCAGAAAATATTTCAAAACACGTAGCAGTGCTTGCAAAAAATAAGGAGGTTAGAAAAATTGTAAATCGGTTACAAATGAAAATTATTAGAACCAATAATAGAATTTGTGTTGAAGGTAGAGATATTGCAAGTAAAATTTTAACTAAAAACCCAAAGTATGATGTGGCTTTCTATTTTGAATGTAGTTTAAAAGTTGCAGCTTATAGAAGATGGCTAGATCTAAAAAAATCTGTCCCATTAAAGGAGGTTAAAAAATCTCTTAGAATGAGAACTAGTTTTGATAAAAAAAGAAAAAATAGCCCTTTAATTAAAGTAAAAGATGCAATCTTAGTTAGAAGTGACCAAATTAATAAAAAAGAAGTTTTGGTAAGAATGTCTAAAGCAATTGATAAAGTTTTAAGAAATTAATATTTATTTTCTTCTAAAGGATTAACAATGTTTTCATTACTTTCTTCTACTGGAGTTTTTGGATCTTGAATTGGTTCAGTTTGTGGGTTTAGCTCAATTCCAGCTGGAGTAATTGTTTGAGGCATTGCAACAAATTGTGAGTCCGGATTATCAACTGTTTGTCTCACTCTCATTCTATATATTCCAAAAACTCCAATCACAGAATGAAAGAAAAATAAAAATATAAAAAATCCGTTTGATCCGACTATATCCATAAATATTGAACATAAAAAAGGTCCACTCATTGCACCTAATCCAAATACAAATTGGAGACCTGCACCAGCAGCAACAAATTTTTCCTTTGGTATATAGTCATTTGTGTGTGCTAAGATTAAAGAAAACATTGGTAAACTACAAAAAGAAAAAAGTACTAAAAAAATATAAAACCAAGTTTTGCTAGTTGCTAAACCTTCTGGTAAATACATTTGTCTTGAAACTAAAATTGCAAAAAGCGCAAATAATGCAGCACCAAAAGTTGAAACAACTATAACTAATCTTCTATCATATATGTCAGAAATTTTTCCAACTGGAAATTGCGAAATAGCCCCAGAAACTGCTAATAAAAATGTAACAATTGATATTTCTAATATCGTAAAATTCATTGAAGTTGCATAAACTGCCAATAAAGTAAACAAAGCAGCTTGTATTGTTCCATAAAAAAAAGAACTTACTATTCCAAATGGAGATGTTTCATAAAGCTCTTTTAATGTCATTGCTTTAATTCTTTTAAAGGTAGGAGGTTTTTTTTTAGTTAATAAAATAGGAATAAGAGCAGCTGATGTAATTACAGATATTAATATAAAAGGTTGAAAATTTTTTGGACTACTAAAGTTAAGTAAAAACATACCAACACCCATTGCCCCATAAAGTATGACCATATAGATAGAGAGAACACTACCTCTGTTTTTATTACTAGATCTGTCATTAAGCCAACTTTCTGCAACTGTATAAATACAGACCATGCTTATTCCAGTTAACATTCTCAACAAAAACCAAATGAATGGATTAACCAATATAGAGTGAACTAAAATTACTAATGATGCTAATGAAGCAAATGCTGCAAATACTCTAATGTGCCCAACTCTTGAAATTATATTTGGAATTGTAGCTGCGCCAATGAAGTATCCAACAAAATAACCAGACATCATAAAGCCTGTTGCTGTTAAACTAAAATCTTCTTGTACAGCTCGTACTCCAAGCAACGAGCCTTGAAACCCATATGACATCATTAAAAATCCCATTCCTAAGAAAAGTGCCCAAGAATTTTTTAATACTTTGTTCATATGAGTTGACGTCTATTTCTGATTTGTGGCTAAATCAAGTTAAATGTAATTAAGAA